>ULRH01000864.1_pt1 | contig 16266 bp, 32 predicted proteins | sample 1955271 | NCBI WGS metagenome assembly ULRH01 (sample SAMEA4835677, study PRJEB28245) | human gut metagenome | biome: gut microbiome; material: fecal sample | place: Denmark | collected 2008 | reverse complement strand
GAATGTCCTGGCGTGATGCCGATTTTTCTGTATCTTTTTTCATACACTTCTCTTTAATTTTCTCACTCTACAAATACCATTTTGGTTTTATGTCTTGCTTAAGGACACCCACTAATTTTTAGCTTCTTTCTTGCTAAACAAAAACAAAGAAAAAGGGGATTTTTCAAAAAGAAGCTAATGTTTAGTGAGAAAACTAAAGAGTAACCCCTTTTTCTTTTGCGGTTCCCAAATCTTCATCAGACCTTAGCCGCCATTTGTTTAAGCACTGCAAACATAGGGATTATTTTTCAATCCACAAAATTTTTTCGAGAAAATTTTTGCCGGGCGCGCCTTTTTCCCAAAATCCCTTCTTGTTTTCGTCTTCTTTCTTTCGCTTCGTCTCCCCTTTCTGTTTTTACTTCCGTTAACACTTTCCATATCTCACTTTATCCCCTTCCCCATTTTTCACTCTTTCCCCTTCCTCCCCCAAACCCCCTATTGCTATATTGCAGTTCTTCCTCCTATTAATATACCCGTAAGGGTAAAAGAAGAAAGGGAACTACGTACCCCTTTAGGGGGTTAGATAATACCCTTATGGTAAAACGTCAAAGTGTTGATTTACAGATAGTTATAAATAGTAATAAATATTGACAGAAATTTCCTCGAAAAAGCCTACCTTTACACATGTTTAATCTTAAAAATTGTAAAATCATGAAGGTAATTTATGAATCGAAAATTGCGAAAATTATCATCCCGAATTTTTCCGCAATCCTAATTTTTTGCTGGTTGCTTTGCAAGAAAACGAAAGAATATTACGACGAAGAATTCTTGAAGCATGAAGAAACGCATTCCTATCAATGGAAATCATTAATGATACCGGGCACCGTGCTTTTTAGCGGTCTTGCAGGCGTTTTCTCGTGCCCCTGGCTACTTCTCCTTATCCCGTTGACGTTCTATCTGTATTACGCCCTGGAATGGCTTGTACGTGTAATAGGAGCCTTAATCAAATATCACCCGGGTTTCAGTGGCGGTATAAAGAAATGGATTAAGAGAATCCAGGCTATAAACCATGATTGTTACCATGCAATTGTATTTGAACAAGAAGCCAATGCAGTAGAAAAAGGACTGGTAGATTATGGTTTTTTATCATTCTTCAAGTATTATTAACTCGGTTGTCAAGATTTAGAAAAGAAAAGGGACGTTTCACAACGTCCCAATCTGTCGGGTTTCGCTAAACCCATGTTCTCATACTACAAAACAAAAATGAATAATTATACAAATTGAGTGAATATTTATGTAATAATTTTCTTTATTGAAATTGCGTTCCGCTTGATATTCCCTATTTTCCGATAGACTTCATTTGTGGAAATATCCCTATAGGAAGAAAGAATCTCCGAAATTTCTGTTATTTTATCTACCAATACATTCATTTCTTCCAATCGTTTCCAGTTAACAGAGACCGAAAAATGATTCCGAATAAACTCGTCACGGGCGGTTCTTGCTTCCTCTACAGTATGGAAATACCCTATGTTGTACTTCTTCCTGTCAACCTCTATTATGACCCGGTACGGCTTGTTTTTGGACCGTTTGTCATAATAGTAAATATATCGGTCACTTCTCGGCTTCATCGTCTTCTTTCTCCTTCTTTTCAAGAACTGGAATAGGTCCCAGGCAGTGAACAAAGATGGCTGTGATAAACGGGGAAATGATAAGTGCCAGAAGCATCCATACACCGAAACTCCTGTTCATCCTTTCTGCTGTAGAGCCTACCTCGGCACTCAACATAAGATGAACGATAAAAATAATGATAGTTAAAAATACGATACTTGCATTCATAATTTAATCCTCCCTTTATTTAAGTTCATTAATGATTCTCATTGCTTGTTCTCTCAGAACCTCGTTATCCTTTTCTTCTCCCATCTCCTTACTGATTAGGGATAATGTGCCGTCCAGGTTCTTCTTGTAGACGGCAATCATGCTCATGCTTTCTTCTTTTGCCGGGTCATATACGACCCGGCAGTTTCCTTTGCTTATTGTTCTCATTTTAAAATAGTGTTTATAACGTTGTTAATAGTAAATTCTTCAATCTCTTTTATGTCCTTTTCGGAGCACATGTGTCTGTTTTCGGTATATTCTATGATGTTGCCGTGAAGAATGTCCGCAGGGGACGGAAAACGGCTTATTTCTGCCACTTTCCATATTCCGAACTTGACTGTTACATATACCTCGTATGAATCGGGGTTCTTGAAAAAGTCTATATTTGCCATGATTGTAAAGATTTTATTTGTTTGACAATTAATTTAGCGCCTATTCAATGGCATGTTCGGCTGATTCTTGATTGGGATATATAATACATTCATATTCGCTTGATTGATAGAGGCAATATCCCAATTTGTTGAAATTGTCTTTTACTGCTGATTCAAGGAATTTTGGACAAATTTCTTTGCTATATTCACCGTTAACTATCTGCCCTCCCATTGTTTCAATTACGTAAACTTCCATAACCTTATTTTTTATTTGTTTGACCTAAAATAACTGTCTCCCTTAAGAAGACATTGCAAATATAGGTAGTTATTTAGACATAAGCAACTGCGTATGTCATTTTAACATAAGATTAACATATCACTCAAAAGAAAACACCCGGAAACATTTCTACACGAGAAGCATAACCGGGTGTCCGTCAAACAAATATATAAAAATTAGAGAAAGAAGGTTCTAAACAATATCGGGATAGAAATAAGGCGCGTTATCCCAGTCATTAATGGTGTCTTTAAGTGTTTCCCAGGGAACAAAGATAGTATGGTCTGAAAGGGACGCTTTCTTGTTCCCGGTCCAGTAGATGGAAGAAAATACCGGGTTTTTGGACTGGACGATACTTTCAACAGTGCGCCCCTCCATATCCTCAATAATCTTATGATAGGCAAAGGAACTGATATTCCGACCCAGTACAAGGCAAAGGATATCGCCAGATTTGCACTTTAGGGCGCGCGCAATCTCCGTTCTGTCCTCACCCTTTACATTATCATTGTCACGGAGCAAAACAAGCTTATTAGAGCTACAAAGCCAGTCAATGTACTGGCTTCCCCCGTCGTATGTAAATTCGTTCTTTTTGCTCATATCAAATCTTTATAATCGTCTTCCATCCTTTTTATCTCGCTTGTCAGTTCCTGGCTTAAATGGAATAGGAACTGTTTCTGATTGTCTTCCATCTCGTCCTCGTTACAGCTCATCTTCCTGGAAAGCTGGTCCAGATACCGGATGAACCGCTTTCTCTGGATAAGGTCTATATAGGAGACCGTATAAAGAAGAGCGTCCATTCTTTTCTGAATTCCCGTAACTGCCCCTATACACCACAAAAGAAGGGTGATAAGGACCACTGTAAGAAAAACGAGACATATAAATATCGCTGTTACCATAGCTGCAAATATATAAAAATAAAACAAATAATTGATACTAAAGAACGTGCAAATTTTCGCCCTTGTCAATATATACGGGTCTCGAAACCAGGGAACACGGAGAAATGATTACGTATTTGCCCGGCCGGACTTTTCGCAGTGTCATTCCCCGGTATTCGACAATCTGTCCAACCCAAATGTAGCATTCTTTCCTAATCATTAAGAATTGATTTAATCTCAAAGAGTTTCCTTTCCGCTATTTGCCTTGTCGGGAAATAGTTGAAGTTTCCGTACCGCATGCGGTCTTCCTCGGAATCCATTTCCGTAGCTGCGAGCACTTCCATAGAATCAGAATTAATATAATAATAGGAATTGCCTTTTACAGCACGCCAGTGAAACATTTTAAGACATTTTTCTTTCTCATCATAGTATAACTTGTTTTCAGAAAGAACGTTGTTCATAAACTTCTTTTCTTCTGGTGTGGAAAATCTGTACCCGCATTTCACATAGTCATAGAAGGAGGAAGTATTTTTGGAAGATGGAAACTGCCGTTTTTATAATAGGCATGGAAGTACATGTTTTCAAACAACGGTTCTCCTTCACTCTCCTTGTATATAATTATCGTACCGTCTTCATGTGTCAGACAATCGCCGTCATTAAGTTCTGTTAACTGGTAATCTCCATTATGGATGGAAATAAAAATTCCGTTTTTGTCATACAATACCTTTTTCATAAATGTAAAATATTTTTATTTAAAAACATAGTTAATCAAATCAGAGAGCCAGGACATTAGCTGTATCGTCCAGAAGAAAAGAAGGGTACAAGTGAGTGCACCTACTCCGTACCAGAAACGTACCCACCATTCACGATATCTTGACTTCAATACTTTATTGCCGAAACGTCCGTGAAAGAAATTTATAAGTTGCTTTTTCATGATATATAAGTTTTTAGAATTCAACAAGGAGAAGAGGTTTATGGCTTTCCCTCTCTCTGACCCACATATAATTGGAACCGAAACCGTAATCAAAAAGAGAATTGAATGTAATCGGGTAATTCGCAGAAATGAATTTCATTGCCTTTCTTAATTCTTTTTCGTCATTACATTCGGTAATTTCGTTAAGTATATTGACATAAATAGAGATTGCTGTTGGTGAATGATAGGCATTCAACGGGTTTTCTACAATTACTTTCATAATCAAATCCTCCTTTATGTTAATATATTTCATCCTCATGCAATAGTTCACAGTAAGCAGGAGTTTCAGCGTCCGTATGCTTATTGGTTATAAGAACCTCGTCACCATTGGTGTATATCCGTGTAGCAAATGCACCGAAAAACAAACTTTCTTTCATACCGAACAATATTACTGCATCATCATTTACATTTGCAAGTGCTGCAATCAATTCTTTCTTTGTCATAATCTTATATCTTTATTTGTTCAACATTTCGAGTTGTCTTTGAAGGAGATTAGCGCGGTTCTGTTCGTTGCTTGCAAATTCCATATTGCCGATAGACTTGTAGAACTCGACGTTTTCAAGTGCTTCTGCAAGCGCTTTTTGTTTCTGGGAAATCATGGAGGAAATTTCGTTGTTATTGCCTCTCTTTATCATTTCTTCAAGCTCCGTACCTCTTACTTTGTAAAATTCTGCTTTCATAATCTTATTTCTTTAATTTGTTTGACCTTGATTTCTTATCACATTGCAAATATAGGGAGTTATTGAGACATAAGCAAGTGCGTATGTCATTTTAACATAAGATTAACATAATCTTTCTTTCAGTGATATCTTATTTTTCAGAAATAGAAGAAAATGATATGTGATTATCAAATAGTTAGCCTTAACTCTGAAAATTGCGTTGTTTTTCGGCATACAATAAAATACAGAAAATGAAAAACCGGGAACCGGGCAAAATACCCGAATTCCCGGCATCCCGAAAACAAATCAAATCACCTCGTCACTGACCCAATCACCAGAACTCGCTATCTCTTTTTCATCCATCAAAGGATAGGGGTAGTAGGATACATAATTATTTCAATTTAAATTTACAAATTATAAAAATACGAAATTTGCAAAATCGCGGCTACAGTATACTGTAGTATCGATTGCCTTATAAGGGAGAATACTTTTTGAATATAGTAAAATATATTTACGCTGTGAATATCGTCACCTTCTGACCGTTGCATAGGTCCATAGTATCCACATGCAGCCAGCTAACACCATCTTCCAGTCTGATAGGATAAGGAAGCTTATCGGAATCGTCCACAATGAGTTTACGTGCCGCCTCAGCCTCCATTCCGGACACCGTAATATCAAATGCGCGACCAAAAACGTGACCGCTCATATACGGTTTTTCAAGCATTGTCTTTTCCTTGCATAGAACACACACATTGCATCGTAAACCGCGCTGGGAATAGCTGCCTCCGTTCTTCCAGTTGTTGATAATGAAGGGTTTGCATAGGATTTCTTCTCTCAATACAAGAAGCGTTTTCAGTGCTTCGGTCGTGAAAAAGCTCCATATCTGCGATTCCGAATACTTGTTATACACGTGGGGGCATACAAGTTCGGGAAGCGTGAAATACTTTCCCAGTCTTCCAATAATCTCTTTTCTTTCCATAATACAAAATAAATTAGATAATAAAATAGGGGTTGCAGTCATTCAACCAAGCTTTCACCCCCAGCCATAACAGACTTGCAACCCCTACCGCCTTTGTTAACCTTTAAATACAACTGCGATACAACCTTACCAGTTATCTATCACGTCAACAAAGATAGTGTTTTTATCTCAAAAATGAGCTAAAGTTCTGAAAATAATCGCTCGTACTCCTCCAATTCCCTTTCCATGCTTTCTTTTATCATCGGGAAATAGGTTTTCGCTATATCCTCGTCAATATAGAAATAGGAATCATAAGAGTTCGTTATTTGTATCTTTCTCTCTATCTCAAACCTGGAAATTCGCTCTAATTGGTCTTTCAAATATTCGATTTTATTATGTAGCTTATTTGCTTCTTTTAATTTCGACTTATCCATAACTGCTTGATAATAAAGCCCCATTTCGGGGCTTTTGTGAAAATAATAAGTATACCGAAAGATTTATTCTACAATTTCCGCATCACTTTCCGGCTCGTATTCCTTCTTTCCTTCTTCCTGGATAGGGGCGTTCTTCCACTGGTCTATGAAGTGCTCGATTACACGACGTCCGTCAGTCACAACCTTTTCCAGTTTCTCGTCCGGTTCCAACAATTCATCTGCCATTGCTGCGGCTATGTGCTTTGCCTTCATTACCTCTTCCACAAGGTTGCTTTCTATCAGTTCACCCAGGCTTTTCTTTGTAAGCAGGTTAAATGTCAGTCCTTCAATGATTTGTTTTCTCTTTGACATAGCCTGCAACATAGCATTCATACGGGGCGCGAATTGTTCGGGCTTCATGTTCTCGAAGCTCTTGTCATCAAATCCCTCGAACTTTTCTGCCGCCATGAATGCCACTTCATATTCTTTCGGTGTCATTACCACGCCTGCCTGCAAGCACTCTATGCAGAACAAAATGTACTTCACGTTGTTTCTCAAATCTTTTTCCATAATCTTTTGTCTTTTAATATGTTGTTTTTATGATTGTTCCACGTTATACAATGATACAATAACCGTTCCAGGACTGTTCCCTGCGTCATATTGTCCGTCATATGTCCTTTCCCTTTTTCGCAAATTAACAATTATAGGTTGACGGTTTATAATCATGTTGTAGGGGTCCGGCATACTTCCTTCCTTTATGCCATAGGGTCTTTCCCTTCCCGGTTATTCATATCACTGCTTTTCCTCTTTGATACCCTATTACCATTGTAACAAATGTATAACGGGTTAATAATAAAAATATGGTCTGTAGGGTATCGTGGAGGGTATTTCTCTTTTTTATTTCTCCTTGTATATCCCGGTCACTACCCCTTCTTCGTCCGTTATGAATAGGGTCTTGTGTTCCTTTGATTCATACACCCTTTCCGACAGTCTTCTTACCGGGTATGTGTTGCCGTTGCTGTCCTTGATGGTGTACATTATTTTGTTTCCTTTGTTGAAAGTGGGTTCCTTTGACTGCTTCTTGTTGTCTTCCATTACCCATTTGTTGCATTTATGCAATATGTGGAATGCCTTTCTGAATACCTCCAGTTCGTCATCATCCAGTCTTACCCTCTCTACTTCCGGAAGAAGGCTTATAGTAAGGGTATCTTTGTTTCTACCCCAGTATATTTGCATTGCTGTTACGTTCCTTACATAGAAGCATACTTCATTCAATATCTCGTGTTTCTGATATGTATTATCAGTCTCTATCATTATCTTCTTATTTATGAAGTCATTCAGTACGTCAATCATACCGGACATCAAGTCTGTAATAAGCTGTCTTGCTGAATGCCTTACACATGACATAACACCCCTTTTCCCTATTATGTATAAGGCATCATCTGCTTTTTCAAGGTTCACATTCATGCCGAGTTCTGTTATGCACTGTATTAGGGTGTTCATATCGGTTCCCTTGATTATATATGTGCTTTCGTACTTCTGCTTTAGCTTGTATATGGCATTGTTCATCCTCTGTTCAAACATCTTTACCTCTTTCTTTTCTTCTTCCATCTCCTTATAAAAATCATTCAAGAATTGTTCCACGTGGAACAATGGACTTTTTGCTGTCTGTTCTCCTATCAATATAGCGGTAGCTTGTTTTGAGTTAGAGGCTGTTAAGTTCATTAAATCGCAAATATTGAATACTTTTTTGATTTTGTCTTCTGTACAGCATACCAAAATACTGTTGTCGTACTTTTTCTGGAATTCTTCCTTATCCATAATCTTTTTATTTTTAAGTTTCGTGAAATATCTATATCGGAAATCAAAAAGATAGGGGTTACTCCGATTTTCACCCCTTCTTTCCGTGCTCTTAATAATTCGCAACTTTTTGACGGGTATTGGCTACAAAAGTCTTGTTGTTTCCGGCAAGCTTTATCGGGCCGAGATTTTCCCAGTCACCGTTTGCCCAGGTCTTTATTATGCTGGAATCTATATACTTGTCCATATTTTCCTTAATCAGCTTCTTTGCAGGTGCCAAGGAATGGAAGGTGAACATTACGCTTGTTTTTGGCAGTCTACATCGTGTTCCCACTTTTTCAATTTCTTGTTGAATCTGTCACCCTTGTACTTCATTGTTACGGGTTCACTGAAATATACTGTATAGGTCTTCATTTTGTTCTGCTTTTTTGCTGGTTATTGATTATCTGTAATATTGTTCCCTTGCTGCCTTCGCTATCGCTTCCCCGTATTCTTCCGGGCTTGCCAGGTAAGGTATCTTGAAAAGTTCCGATACGAGTTCGAGCTTTTCCTTGTTTGTCATTCTCTTTGCTATGTCCTTTACGAGAGTTACTCCGTTCATGTCTACATATTCCTTGTATGCTTCATGGAGTTCTCCGCGTTCGTCCAAATCGTCTACTATCCTTCTTGTAGGAATACATCTCATTATCTCTCTGATATACACATGGTAATCTTCGCTTTTTTCTATTTCCTTATAGATAGGGTCAAATGAATATTCGTCCATAAACTCCATCACCTTTTCTGCGATTTTCTTTCCTTCTAATTTTACTTTAAGGTTTGCCATAATCTTTTGTTTTTATTTGTTTGACATCTTGTTTCTTATCACAACGCAAATATAAGACCTTATTTAGACATAAGCAAGTGCTTATGTGCTTTTAACATATAATTAACATATAAAAGGATATAATAAAAGCCAGCTATTTATCACAAACTGCTGGCTGTCAATTAGATATTAACTACTAATACTCAAAAAATGAACATAAAGTTTTTCGTTTGATTTTAAATCTCGTAGTCCACATCCCATGTTATCGAATCCAAAGATACGAATTTATACCCGGTTTCCTCTTCCAGGACTGATTTTATTTTCTCTACTTCTTTGTCTGTAGGAGGAACCTGCATTATTTCCACATCCATAGGCACATGTACCTGTACCGTTGTGTCCTCGTCCATTCTCATTGTTGCGATTACTATTATCATATTCTTTTATATTATAGGGTTAATTAATCATTATATTCTTTCGGTATCGGTTCTTCCTGCATCCATTTCACGTACATTCTTTCCATGCACATGTCAATTTCTTTTAATGCTTGTTGTTCGGTCAGACCATATTCTTTTGTAAGTCTTTCCATCATGCACTTTATAACTTCTTCAACATATATCTTTACCATAACTATTTGGTTTTTAATTGTTTAAAATAGGCATACTATTTATCACAAACCGTATGTCCGACTGAATTTTGAAAATCATAAATTAACTAAAAGTCAAAACAAAATGTAATTATTTCTTTCCGATTTCAACACCTTTCATCTGTCGTAGGCGGTTAAGAAGCCGTTCTCTTGTCTTTGATTTGGACGGTTCCTCGATTATCTCTGCCTCGACCACTTCGGGTATCATTTCTTCCACGAATTTCTTGTTTTCCGTTTCTATTTCTTTCCAGTCATAGGTTTTTATGAGTGCTCCAGGCAGCATCACCTTTTCGGAACCCAAAACCGGGTTGCTTGCAAAGCCGTTAAAGTCCTTGTAATAGGATGTGCAAAGCTGGTGCATCAGTATTTCGGGCTTTATTCCCGATTTTGCAGCCACCATACCCACTATAAGGCTGTTTACGGGTATGTCACGCATTACACGGCTTATGTTTTCCTCTCCGTGCAATGTCGCGTTTATGTCTATCTTTCCGTCAACTGTGAGTTTAATTTCATTACCTTTTACTTCCTTCCGTGCAGCTTCCAACAAGGCGCGTATTTCCTTTAGGATATTGAGTGCGCTTCCTACATTCCCTTTGCTCCAGAACTCTTCATATTTTAACTGTAAGTCTGTCATACAGTCATTTATGATTTCCAGTCTTCCGGCTTCCGTTGCCACCTTATAGCGGTCTGAACGCATCACGTACTTGCTTTGACGTGCTTCTATCAAGGATTTATGGTTGTTGAAGAATTTTACCAAATCTTCTTCTCCCAGCGAATAACCTTCCTTTTTCCGGATAATTTTAATAATATCCTTGGGGTTGTGCATGGAGCCGAATAAGTCCAAAAGCATAGGGGTGAGTTTGGCAAGTGCCTTTGCCTTGTCATTGTGTAAATCGAAAGCATGGAAATACTCGCTCTTTACCCTGTGGAATTTGGCAAGAAGGGGCAACATCACGTTTGTACGTATTTCTGTAGCATCATTTATTGCTTCCTGGGACGCTCCACGTTTCGCCATGATACCCTTTATGTTCACGAGCTTAAGGTCTATCACGTAGGTGTACCCTTCGTTTCCTTCGTACTGCATGAAACGGTCGGGGTGTTCGTCAAGCTCCCTTCTTACCATCTCATAAGCTACGTACTTGTCTTGCATGTAGGGTGAAGCGATAAGCACGAAATCGGGCGCGTCTTTTAGAATGTCCTCTTTAGTATATTCTATCTTTTTTGCCATATATAGAAGTTTTACCTACAAAGGTAGGTTTTAATAGGGAAATAAACAATAGTTATTTCACCAAATCAATACCATGTACACGAAACTAAAACTTCTTCCTTTTCTTGTTCAACAAATGAAACCTCCGGTTCCACATTTTCACTGATTGTTGATTCAAACCACAGCATTTCTTCCGGTTTCGCTGTCATATCCGGTTCTGCAAATTTTTCTTTGTCCTGCATAATACATTTCTATTTCGTTTTCTGCTAATGTAAGTTCCCACGGCTGTAACAACAAGTCCATTTTCATAACTTTGCATTGAGGTATCCATACCCTATCATTATTATACTTCACGTTCTGGACTGCGTGCACATCCACTTCGACAAAATAGCGGTTCTCCTTTCCGATAACAACGGGTTCAAAATTGACCGCATAGCATGCCATCTTATGCACAAAATCTTTTTTGTCCTTGTATTCCAAGACAAAATTGCATATAAACCCGTCGTTATTGTCGTTATAAGTCTTCGTAACCTTCTTTTGATAGAGGTAAGCGATTATTTTCTGTATCATTCTTTAGTTCCTTTTTATTGTTTTCCACGATACCCTGTATCAAATATCTTTGATATGCGCTAAAAATAAACCTGTCCAATAAAGGGCACGAATCGTTGTTTTCGTATCTCTGTGTATGATTCAGAATAAAGCTGTCGTCCGTGTTTTCCGTTTCGTACACAACACGTTCTTTATTGTTGTCATTGTCCCTATAGGCAATACTTGTCTTTACCTTGTATTCTTCATCTTCTCCTTCCGACTGAATGTTTATTGTTATTGTCTCATTCAGTTTATACCTTGTTGGACTTAAAGCATGTTTCAATCTTTCGATACTTATATATTGATACGAACGGTTAAGGGGCGAATTAATTATAATCACATCTTCCTTGTCTATCTTGTGCCATCCGCAACTTTCATTGGAATATGAAACAATGGCATTTCCCGTCTTTCTGTTGTACCCTACAAGCATAGAGACACGTCCCATGTCCACCTCTTTCCCGATATGATTTTTAATATACGCTACCGCTTTAGCAATAAATTCACCTTCTTTTGTGGGTTTTGCTACATGTCCTCCCATCACATAATCCCACTTCAAATAGTAATATTCTTTGGGGAAATAGAGGGGGTGAATAATCTTTACAAAAATTTCATCATTATAACCTCCATATCTCACTCCCCATTCTATAAGGACTTCACTGTTCGTTATATCCACTTCCTTTTCATCCGCTATTTCCTGCAATTGCTGCAATACTTGTTCCGGTGTGTATTTACATATAAGCTTGCTACTGTATATGTATTTCCCATTATATTTTCTTCCTACCCTTGCATGTTTTTCAAACGGCAAATGAATAGAGTTTTCTGGTCTGCTTACCGTCTCTTTGAAAATTCTTTCTATGTCTTCCTTTTTCATAATCGTACTGTTTAAATGTCCCAGTCCTTTAGCGCCATTTCCAGGCATTGACTTATGCTTAACTTCGGGTCTTCCTTTAAATATTCAAGTGCTGTAACGGCTACTTCCGGTTCAAGTCCGTATCTGCTTGCCTTTATCATGCACTGTAACCAATAGGTTCTTTCTTCTATATAGGTCATAATTTACCCTCCTTATACTTTTCTACCAATTCCAAATTTTGCGGAATGAACGCCCTTTGTTCACCGTCTATCTTCAAATGATAATAGCGGTTGTTCTCCGTTCCGCATATACTTGCCACTTCTGTAATCTGCCCGATTAGCATCATATCGGAACAATAGAGTATCTTTACCTTGTCGCCTACTCCGAATTTCTTAGTTTTCATAATTCTTTTCTACTTTATAGTTAAACGCTTCCAAAAATGCCTCTACTACCATTTTGTTGAGTATGGTTTCTTCCTGGTGCGTATAAATAGGGATAAGATGGTGTTTCCGGCACCACATATCCATCATCTTAGATTCTGCAAACTGCCACAGAAGCTTTTCATAGCTTTCTTCCGTATGCACCTGGGTTTCTCCTTTGGGGTTGGTTATTCTTATCATAGTATTGTAATTGTGAAGGGCTTTTAAAAGCCCTTCTTGTTATAAATTCAAACAACAAACAGACATATCGCATTCCTCGTCGTATTCGTAGCCAAAAAGTTTTCCTTTGAAGTAGTTCTGCAATCTTTCAAATGCGCTTTTGTTTTCTTCATCCCAAGCTATCGTTATCATGTTAACACGGGCAAAAGTTATTTCAACACTAACTTTTGCAACCTTTGAAAGAGTGTTTTCTAACATTTGTTTCTTGGCTTTAAATACTGAATTCATAATCTTATCTTTTTGTTGTTTGACTTATCGTTTTCCTTATCACACCACAAAGATAAGATTATGTTATGACATACGCAACTGCTTATGTCGTTTTAACATATAATTAACATATCAGTCCTTTTCCACATATTCGATTATAGGAGTTTCCTCTACCTTCGTCAGTCTGCATTCACCCACAAGGTCTTGCATGTATTCCAGCGCTTTAGTAGAGGCTTTTATAAAGTCCTCATGCTGTTGCAATATAACCAGCTTGTATTGTTTCAGCTTTCCAGAAACGGTTACCTCACTGTATACGCCCGTGCACTTGTACCATCTTCCCCCGTGTTTTTCGTTGCGCTTCACCGAATCCACAATCACCTCTTTAATAGGAGATATGGCAAAGTTCGCATCTATATTGAATATCCCGTACCCAGTTGCCACTGTTTCAGCGTCCATGTAATTTTCCGCTTGTACGGCTATGACATCGGCAAACTTTTTATAATTACCGTTTGTCGAATTCGGGTCCGGTGCCATATAGGTAAACGTACATTCAAATATCATTCTTTCCCCTCCTCTTCCTGTTTGAGACAAAGCACGCATATAGGGACTGCCGGATATTGGCATACAAGCGGAATACAAGCCGTTTCCGCGTTTCTGTTCTTCCCTCTTATCCTTCGTATCAAATCATTGAATTCTTCTTTTTCCACGAAAAGATATAAAGGATGTACCTTATAATCCTTATCCTTCTGTATCATTATCTTCTGCTGTTCCATGTGGATATTCAGCATTTCCTGGGTCGGCAAATGGTCCTCCAATCCCGTTACTTTATTTGCACACACAAGTGATACACTCTTTCCCGGTTCTATTACGGGAATATACATTTTCGGCTTTTTCATAACTTCATATATTTACCTTTGTCAATTCTTTTTACTTCTCCTTTACTCATTTTCTTTAATAGGAAGTGGTCTATTCCACTTCTAACGGAACCAGGGTGGAAATCCTTTATCTTGGTGATTAATTCAATCCGACAAAATTCGGTTCCTGGTTTCATCCGCTTAAATTCGCGGTCTATTTCCGTATATACGGTTTTCTTTGGTTCATCGTCAAACATTGCAATATACAAGCTCCTTTCTTGCTCTGGTTATAGCCACAAACAATAAACATTTTTCATTATATAATGCTTCTTCCGTGTTCGCATACTTGCTGGGAATCAAACTCCTGTTCAGCAAGAAAACACGGTCTGCCTCCAGTCCTTTAGACTTGTGGATAGTGGATAATACGATACCTTCCGTATCGTCCTTATATATCTCCTTTATATTGTCTTCCAACTTCTTCATATCTCCCCAGTTCTTGTAAAGCATTTTCAATATAGTACACTTTTCAAGAAGGGTTACATAGGAAGGGTTATTCTTTGCCTGGATATCGGTAAGGCCGCGTTCTTTCAGTTCGGAAATTTTCTTCTCGCACATTGCATCAAGGTCTTCAATGTATTTTATCTTATCCACAAGTGCTACAAGTGCATCACCGTAATCCTTACCTTTTATTGTCGCTTTCTTTCCCATTTCTAACAAATAGAGAAAGACAGTTGCCAAAGGTAGGTTGTTCCGGCATAGAATAAAATCCCCGTTTTCCGCTTCGTCAAACTCTCCTTTTCTTACAATACCGTCTATCGCATTAGGCGCGGCAACAATCCCGTTGTTAAAAACTTTTCGAGCTTCTTCGACTATGTTCTTGCCGCATCTGTATGTAATATCCAACGGTAATACTATGGTGTTGGGATAAGATTGCAAGGACTTGAAAACCTCTAAAGAACTCCCCTGGAAACCGTATATACATTGCCTGGAATCACCAACAACTACAAATCGACCGCTTTTCTTTATATAGCGTAAAGCAAGCTCTTTTTGTAAGGTATTCGCATCTTGTTGTTCGTCCAAGGTAACAATATCATATTTAGGGAAATCCTCACTATCAAGTAGTTTGTAAGGGAAATAAAGCATATCAGTAAAATCAATGTTAATTTCTTTTACTGAATTTATCTTCTTCATTTCCTTGTGCCAGGCATTTCTAATTTGTTCCATGTCCTCTACCATACGTTCCTGGAATTCGATATTCTTTTCAATACAGATACCCGGTATTTCCTTCTCGTAATCCGTAATAAGGTTGACCCTTATGTAGTTCCATATTATTTGAATCTCGAATAGGTATCGAATCTGCTGCTTCACGTCCATATCCTTTGTGTCCAGAATTTTCTTCCCGATAACAAAGCATTTATTCTCGTTGATTTTCGGTTTTATACGGAAATTGGAAAGCAATACACGCAAACCTTTAGAGTGAAAAGTGTTTACATCTATATGGGACGGCAAACGTTCCCTCAATTCTTCCGCAATGCTTTTGTTGAATGCCATAAACAGAACCTTTTTATTAGGTGGTGTCCTTCTGCAACACTCCACTATGCAAGTTGTCTTGCTGCTGCCTGCTGTTGCTTCTATGGCAATGTTTTTCCGTGTATTTTCGTATGCGTCGAAAATGGCTAATTGTCTGTCACTCCATTTCATCTTGTAAAATAGGTTAACTGATTGATATAATCTACCAATGATTTATAGTCTTTTTCGCGCTTCATGTCCATTTTCTTTTTAACTACGCTTAGAACATCACCGAATTCTATATTATTGTAGAAAACAGTCCTGTTGTAGTCTATCTTATTCATTACCCATATGTCTACGTCCACATCCTCTATCTTTATACGATATAGAGGATTTGTTTCCGGATATTCGGAAAGGATGTCGCTTTTCATGTCCTTGTTTATCCCTGCCATTGTCTTTAAAACGCGTAATGAATCGTCGCTTATCCCTTCCATCTCTATATCAAGGTCGTGTGGTTCCACATTGAAACCATGTACATACATAGCCATACTTCCACCCACAACCATGCGTTTACACTGCAAATTGTTCTTTAATACGTTCAAAACTTTAAACAATTTGTTAACTTTCTCTTCTTTAGTAAAAACAAAATCCTCATTCATAATTCTATTATTTTATCAAGTTCGTAATTATCAAAATTCTTGTAATCTGCTAACATGTCGGCCACATGATTTCCGTATATTATAGGGTTGTTTACATCCTTTTCATGCCCT
>ULRH01048124.1_pt1 | contig 16301 bp, 10 predicted proteins | sample 1955271 | NCBI WGS metagenome assembly ULRH01 (sample SAMEA4835677, study PRJEB28245) | human gut metagenome | biome: gut microbiome; material: fecal sample | place: Denmark | collected 2008 | reverse complement strand
TTGTTTGTCCCTCGCCCCTGTCGTAAGAAAAGCCCGTCGCGGGTCCTCTATGGGTTTGTTCCGCAAGTCTCGTATCTGGGTGCAAAGTTAGGCATTTTATTTCATACCTCTAAATAAAACCACAAATATTTTCCAACTTTTTTCATCTTGTATAGAATAGCACATAGCAAAGCTATGTGAACCCGTAACTACCGCTCTGAATATCATTTACAGATAAATCGCATTTGATAAAATGGAAGCGAAGTGGGAAAACGAAAACATGATAACGTGATAATGTGATAATGTGATAAGCAGGGCGAGTCCAAATCACGTTATCACGTTATCACGTTATCACGTTTGCAAAATCAAGAAAAGGTGGTACCGTGATTCAAAGAATAGTATATATAAATATATATATTTATATATACTATTCTTTGACCAGTTTTTCACCCCCTTCGTCGCTACTGAAAATCAAAAACGTGATAACGTGATAACGTGATAACGTGAGAATGCAAGGCAGATCTAAACGCAAATCATGCCTCAATAACCCTTATACAAGTCGCTCTGCATCAACTATTTACAACAGCAAAATTCTTCAAACCCTACCTCTTTCCTCCCTCCGCGTGCAACAAGTCTCACCTTCATGAAGCAAACACAAAATACTCGCCCCTGCCCTCTCCTATCAAAAAAACTGGGGAAAAGAGAAGAGATTCCAAAGAAAATGCGTAACTTAGTAGGGTCGTTTGACTGCATCGACAAGCTAAAATATGCCCTGCGGCAGCCATTTGCACAACAAAAACAACTATCTACCCGCGTTTTCAGCAACTCGGAAGCAGAGCCCACAACAAGGAAGAAGAAAAGAGTGGCAAAACGTAACTATTTGACAACCAACTATTTCTGTGGGTTTGTTCCGTAATTTCAGGATTAGTCTCGATTTTTCATATCCCTACAAAAAGATGGCTCTTGATCGTGTCAAAGGGCGATAATTGCCATCATTTTGATGTATTTTGCCCCTGGAAGCCCGTAAAACACCCCCTCGAACCTACCCGAAGAGCCCTCCTAAACGGCCTCTGCCGACATCATCAAGGGTAGAAGACTTGCTTTGACCTCTCTGACGAGGACACAATCTCAGTCGTTCTGAGACTCCTAACATCTGTTTCCACAGGTCGTTGTATAGTAAAATTAGTTTACACTACAAAATATCAAGGTCAATGGTTGCCTTTTTATTTCTTCGACGCGAGAGAAAAAAGTGAGCGTTCCATTCCCACACCTCGATGTTTTTTACTAACTTTGCACACATTACTCAGAAAATCAATATCAAAAGACAAATGAATACTTTCAAGAAATGTTTGCCCGACGTAGTAGCCATCCTACTCTTCGCACTCATCGGGTTTGCCTATTTCTTCGTTCCCGTCACCCAAAACAAGGTGTTGTTCCGCCACGACTCCCAGGCTTCCAAGGGTCTTGGCGCGGAGCAGATCAGCTATTATGAGCGTACGGGCGAGCGCACGCGCTGGGTGAACAACCTCTTCAGCGGAATGCCGACCTACCAGATCTCGCCGTCCTACAACTCCACGAGCACGCTCTCGCAGGCCCTCAACGCCTACCACCTGTGGCTGCCGGAGAACGTATGGTACATCTTCGCCTACCTGCTGGGCTTCTACATCATGCTGCGCGCCTTCGACTTCCGACAGTCGCTGGCGGCGCTGGGAAGTATCATCTGGGCCTTCTCCTCCTACTTCCTGATCATCATTGCCGCCGGACATATCTGGAAGGTGATGGCGCTGGCCTACCTGCCACCGATGATTGGTGGTATCGTCATGGCCTACAGGGGAAAATACCTATGGGGACTGATCGTCACGTCGATCTTCGCGGCCTTCGAGGTCAATGCCAACCACGCGCAGATGACCTACTACTTCCTCTTCCCCATCCTCTTCATCATCATCGCCTACCTCGTCGAGGCCATCCGTCAGCGGCAGGTGGCGCGCTGGCTCAAGGCTTCGGCCGTCTGCGCCGTGGCCGCCGTCCTGGGCATCTGCACCAACCTCTCCAACCTCTACCACACGTGGGAGTATCAGAAAGAGAGTATGCGTGGCAAGAGCGAGCTGGTGAAGAAGAACACGGCCACCCAGACGAGCTCGGGTCTCGACCGCGACTATATCACGCAGTGGAGCTACGGCATCGACGAGACGATGACGCTCCTCGTGCCCGACGCCAAGGGTGGCGCGAGTGCGCCGCTGAGCCAGAACAGCACGGCCATGAAGCATGCCGACAGCAACGTGGAGCAGATGCTCCCGACGATCTATGACAGCATGCCGCAATATTTCGGCACGCAGCCCGGCACGTCGGGCCCAGTCTATGTGGGCGCCTTCGTGCTGTTCCTCTTCATCCTCGGCCTCTTCATCGTCAAAGGCCCGATGAAATGGGCACTTTTGGCGGCTACAATCTTCTCCATCCTCCTCTCGTGGGGTAAAAATTTCATGCCGCTGACCGACTTCTTCATCGACTACGTGCCGATGTACGCGAAGTTCCGCACGGTGGCCTCGATCCTCGTGGTTGCCGAATTTACCATTCCGCTGCTCGCCATCCTGGCCCTCAAGCGGATCGTGGACGAGCCCGACCTCCTGCGCCAGAAGATGCGCTGGGTCTATGTCAGCCTCGGTCTGACGGCTGGCGTCGCCCTGCTGCTGGCCCTCATCCCGAGCATGATGGGTCCGTTCACGAGCGACCAGGAAGCACAGATGTTTGCCAATATCCAGGGCATGACGCCCGACGTCCAGGGCATGATCCTCGGCAGCCTGGAGTCGATGCGCGAGGCGATGGTCTCGGCCGACGCCTGGCGATCGGTCGTCATCATCCTCGTTGGCTTCGCCTGCCTCCTGCTCTTCAAGATGAAGAAGATCGACGCACGCATCCTCGTGGGCCTGCTGGCCGTGCTCTGCCTCGTGGATCTGTGGCAGGTGGACAAGCGCTACCTCAACGACGGGATGTTCGTGCCGCGAAGCGAGCGCGACGCGCCCATGGAGCCCACGCAGGCCGACAACTTGATCCTGCAGGACAAGGACCTCAACTACCGCGTGCTCAACTTCGCCTCGGACACCTTCAACGAGAACAATACCTCCTATTTCCATAAGAGCATCGGAGGCTATCATGCCGCCAAGCTCCGCCGCTATCAGGAGCTGATCGAGGCTTATATCCGTCCCGAGATGCAGGCCGGCATGCAGGCCGTGGCCGCCGCCAATGGCGACATGACGAAGGTGGATGGACGCAAGGCGTTCCCCGTGCTCAATATGCTCAACGCCCGCTACTTCATCCTGCCGCTGCAGGGCGGACAGACCATGCCGCTGCGCAACACCTACGCCCAGGGCAACGCCTGGTTTGTGGACAAGATCCGCTATGTAGATAATGCCAACGAGGAGCTCGACGGCATCCGCGCCATCGACGTGACCCACGAGGCCGTGGCCGACAAGCAGTTTGAGCAGGCGCTCGGACAGGCCCAGCCTCTCGACACGACGGCGACGATCAAGCTGACGGCCTACGAGGCCAACAACCTCCAGTACGAGGTGAGCTCGAAGACGGGCGGACTGATCGTCTTCTCCGAGATCTACTACCCGGGATGGACGGCGACGGTCGATGGACAGGAGGTGGCCGTGGGCCGCGTCAACTACGTGCTGCGCGCCATCAACGTCAAGCCCGGCCATCACAAGGTGGTGCTCGACTTCCATCCGAAGAGCATCCAGACGACGGAGACCATCGCCTATACGGCCTTCGCCATCATGGTGCTGCTGATTGTATTCGCCATCGTCGTCTTCGTCAGAAAGAGACGTCAGGGCGACGCGGCGCAGGCTGCCACGGCGCAATCCAAAGACTAAGGATACTATCCAACGACTAAGACTGAACAGAGACAATGAAGAAACTCCTCTCCCTTCCCCCCAATCTCGTGGACAGCTTCCACGAGATCACGGGGCTTGACCATCAGGAATGGTTTTGCACCCACGACCCCATTGGCCACAAGCTAGGCTCGGGTGGCGGCACGGACTGGCTGCTGCGCGCGGCGTGGCAGGCGCAGGGTGCGGACCGGTCGTTCGACGAATGGTTGGCCGCCGACAAGCGGCTGCTGCTCCATGCGGGCGGACAAAGCCGCCGCTTGCCCTCCTATGCTCCGTCGGGCAAGGTGCTCACCCCGATCCCCGTCTTTCGCTGGGAACGGGGACAGCGGCTCTCCCAGGACCTGCTGTCGCTGCAGGTGCCGCTCTATGAGCGCATCATGGCCCAGGCGCCCAGTTCGCTCCACACCATGATCGTCAGTGGCGACGTGCTCATCCGCGCCACAGAGCCGCTCCAGCCCATCCCCGAGGCCGACGTGGTCTGCTACGGCCTGTGGCTCAATCCCGAGACGGCAAGCCATCACGGCGTCTTCGTCTCCTCCCACGAGCGGCCCGACCAGTTGGAGCGGATGATGCAGAAGCCCTCCGTCGAGACGCTGAGCAAGCTCTCGGAGACCCATTTCTACCTGACGGACATCGGCGTGTGGCTGCTATCAGACAGGGCCGTGCGCCTGCTGATGAAGCGGTCGGAGCAGGAGGGGAAGATCAAGGAGTATGACCTCTATAGCGAGTTTGGATGTGCGCTGGGATCGCAGCCCGACATCCAGGACGAGGAGCTCAACAGCCTCAGGGTGGCGATCCTCCCGCTACCGGGTGGCGAATTTTACCATTTTGGCACGTCCCACGAACTCCTCTCCTCGACCTTGGCGATCCAAAATCTCGTCAACGACCAACGGGAGATCATGCACCACTCGCTGAAGCCACATCCGGCAATGTTCGTACAGAATGCCATCACGCGGGTGCGCATCACGGCGAAGAACCAAAACCTCTGGGTGGAGAACAGCTGGGTGGGCGAGCGCTGGTCGCTGGCCAGCGAGAACATCATCACGGGTGTGCCCGAGAACGACTGGGAGATCCGGCTGGACAAGGGGCAATGTGTGGATATGGTGCCTATCGGCGAAGCGGACTGGGTGGTGCGCCCCTACGGCTATTACGACACTTTTGCAGGGGCGGAACAGCAGAAGGAGCAGTTTCCCGTCGCTCACACGACGGAGGAGGCGGGCCTGCTGCTGCGCTTCCTGCTGGACCAGGAGGCGTCGGAGAAGGCGAAGGAGACCTATAAGGCGGCTCGGAAATTGAGCGCGGAGCAGATCTCCAACCAGGCGAACCTGCAACGACTCACGGAGCAGCGCCGCCGTTTCCGATCGGAAAACTGGCCGATGCTGGCACGCAACTATGCCCACAGCGTCTTCTATCAGATCGACCTGCTCGACGCTGCCAACGACTTTGTGGAGGGCCAACTGGCGCTGCCCGATCCGCTGCCCGAGCATACGGACCTGATGCGCCGCATCCACGACGCGATGTTCCGCTCGGAGGTGGAGCACCGACGTGGACAGGGTGGCGAGGAGAACGCCAACCGCGCCTTCTCGCTGCTGCGGGAGGGACTGACGGCGGAGGCCACGGCCCACAAGCAGCATCCGCAGATGGCGGTGCAGAGCGACCAGATCGTATGGGGACGGTCGCCCGTGCGCATCGACATAGCGGGTGGATGGACGGATACGCCGCCGTTCTGCCTGATGGAGGGTGGCAACGTGGTCAACCTCGCCATAGAGCTCAACGGACAACCGCCGCTCCAGGCGTATGTCAAACCGTGCATCGAACCGCATATCATCCTGCGGAGCATCGACCTCGGGGCCTCGGAGACGGTGAGGACGTTTGAGGAGCTGACGGACTACAACCATGTGGGTAGCCCCTTCTCCATCCCCAAGGCGGCACTGGCGCTGGCGGGCTTTGCGCCGGCCTTCTGCGCGGACCGCTACGCCTCGCTGGCCGACCAGCTGCGGGCCTTCGGATGTGGCATCGAACTGACGATGCTCTCGGCCGTTCCGGCGGGATCGGGACTGGGCACGAGCAGCATCCTGGCAGCCACAGTACTGGGGGCCGTGAGCGACTTCTGCGGTCTCAGATGGGACAAACTGGAGATAGGACGGCGCACGCTCGTGCTCGAACAGTTGCTCACCACGGGTGGCGGCTGGCAGGACCAGTTTGGCGGCATCACGGCGGGCGTGAAACTCCTCCAGACGGCCAAGGGCTTCGGACAGTCGCCCGAGGTGCGCTGGCTGCCGGACACGGTCTTCACAGACCCGGCCTACAAGCCGTGCCACCTGCTCTACTACACGGGCATCACGCGCACGGCCAAGAGCATCCTGGCGGAGATCGTGCGCCGCATGTTCCTCAACGAGCACGACGAACTGGCCTTGCTGCGCGAGATGAAGGAGCATGCGATCCAAATGTATGATACGATCCAGCGGGCGGACTTCCAGGAGATGGGACGCCTCGTCAGACAGACCTGGCGACAGAACCAGCTCCTCGACGCGGGGACGAATCCGGAGGCGGTGCGCCAGCTCACCACGCTCATCGACGACCTCTGCCTCGGCTACAAACTCCCCGGTGCGGGTGGCGGCGGCTTCCTCTACATGGTGGCCAAGGATCCCGAAGCGGCGGCTCGCATCAAGCAGACGCTCCAGGCGCATCCGCTCCGCGACAATGCCCGCTTCGTAGAGATGAGCCTCAGCACGACGGGTCTGCAGATAAGCAGGAGCTAACCAGCAGATTGTCGTCAGGACATTTAAAAATCAACTTTTACTACTATAAACGCTTCGCCAGGACAATTAGCAGACAATGTCCAAGGCGAAGCGTTGTTCTTTGTTGTTTGCCTTGCAGCAAGCCATATAGAAAGTTATTCCCCTACTCTCTCCACTTCCGCAGCAGGGCGTCGCGCCGAAGCTCTGCTTGCTGGCGAAAGGCGAGATAATCGGGAGAGTCGGGATGGAAGGGGCGATGCTGGAGCGCGGCCCGCACGGGTGCCAACTCCTTCATCCATTGCTGCGCGCGGGAGGAGAAATAGACCTCGACAAACCGCTCCCAGAGGTAATCGACGGCCTGCTGCGAGGGATGGAGCATGTCGGGCGCATAGAAGCGGTAGTCGCGGAGTTCGTCGTTCAGCAGCTCATAGGCGGGAAAATAGGTCACACCAGGCCCCTCGGCCCGCACCACCTCGTCGGCAGCAAGGAGGAGCGTGGCCTTGGAGAGCTGGCTGCCGTGGTAGCCATACTTGCGGTAGCGAATCGGACTGACCGTCAGCACGATACGCACCCCGTCGTTCTGACTGCGCAGGACACTACAAGCCTCGCGCAACGCGTCGGCACAGGCCGCAACACTGAGCGAGCGCTCTTCGAAGAGGCGCTGGGGCCGCTTCTCGCAGTTATCGACGATCTCACCCGTGGCACGCTCCACATAGACGCGGTTGGTACCCAACGTGAGCACCACGACATCGGCCGTACCCTCCCATCGCCTCACGGTATGGAGGATGCTCACGGGATTGTACATCACGCCAAACGGATTGACAACGGTAGGAAACTGAGCGTCCTCAAACTTCAAACCCATGTTTTGGGCAAAGCAGGAACCCACCAGCAGCAAGCGATCGAAAGGTTCTATCCGCCATTCGGCCTGCGCCACATCGACTACGGTACGAAACTCCATGCGCAAAAATATCTTTTCTCCTTATTATATATACGTCCTCCCCTACCCCGCAGCCAATCCGGCTCGCGCACCAAGGGGAATCGCTGCCACGAAAGTACAACAAATTCCTGGAACGCACAAATAATAGAAAAGAAAAACCTACCAGCCCACCTTTCCTACCAATGGTAGCAGATCGTGGCTACGATATCGAAGGCATAATAGCGATGGCCCAACTTCGAATCGAAGTATCTTTCGTCATCGAATTGTCCGAAACCATGCTCCCAGTCGTATGGCGGATGGTATTTGCATTTGGTGTCCAGCAGAGAGACATGGCTCTGCACGCCAAAGCGCCAGTTCTTGGTCTCGTAATAGACTGCGGGGCGAACGCCCAAGTCAAACTTCCGGTACTCCTGCTTTCCATTGAAGGGATGCGGCAACCACCAGTCCGCTCCCCCATGATACTTCTCGCCGTGGGCCCGGAAGGAAAGCACAGGGCCGCACTCGAGGACGATTCCCTGTCGCTTCTCTCCGCCAAAATGATATTGCACCAGAATGGGGAAATCAATGTAGGTCGACGAGCAGTTGCCCGCGTTCTCGTTGTCATGGCCGAAACCTTTCAGACGCAGGCCCACACCGGGCATCAGGGACCATCGGGAGTCGATGTGGTAGTTGATGCCGTAACCGACGTGGAGGGCGATATTCTGCTCGTCCTCTTTGACGAACTTGTTGACCCAGCCCATTCCCTGGTAGATGTTGTGCTCCCAACGTTTGCTTTGCGCACGGGCAGAAGCAGGTAGGCATAAGAGGACCAGCAATGCGAAAGCGGATTGTATGTATCGTGATTTGTTCATAATTGTTATCTATAGGTATTTACCAATGAAAATTGATCGTGGCCACTACGTCGAAGGCACGATAGGCGTCGTCCAAATCAGGGTTGTAACTGCCAAGTAATCTGTCATTTTTATTCTTGATGTCGAGCATACCGATATGCGACTGCACGCCAAATCGCCAGTGTCCCGTCTCGTAATAGAGGGCAGGACGAACGCCTACGTCTATGTTTTTATATTCCTTCATTCCCCAGTACGGATGTTGAGGACACCATTCCGTTCCAGAATATCTCTCGCTATGAGCCAAAAAGGAGACAACGGGTCCCAATTCGAGAACTATGCCCTGACGCTTCTCGCCGCCAAAATGGTATTGTGCGAGCAGGGGGATATCAATGTAGGTCGATGCGCAGCTCCCCGTATATCCGCTATTGTGACCGAGAGCTTTGGCTCGAATAGCCACGCCAGGCATGACGGACCACTTGGAGGAGAGGTAGTAATTGATGCCGTAGCCCACATGAAACGCGACTGTCTGGTTGTCGTGGCTGTCAAATTTTTTAGCCATTCCCACACCCTCGTAGAGGTTGTGTTCCCACCGTTTGTTCTGAGCGGAACCGGGGATCGCTGAGCCAGCCAACAGGCAAGCGGCAATCAGTCCGCAAAAGATAGTCGTCTTCATTTCACTTCTAAATTGTTTACGGTTGATACTTAGTTGATTTATCGCTGCAAATATAATTAAATATATTGAACAAAACAAATGAAAATAAAAAACCAATATTATTTAACATTATACAATTACATAGAACAGGAGCGTTTCAATAGAGCCAGCTAAGATTGGAAACAACAAAAAGAACCCTATCACTCCATTTCCCGTAAGAAGCATAAAAATGAACCCAGAAAAAGTATATTGACTTCATCGGCCGATGAAGTTAACTTCGCAGGCCGATGAAGTTAACTTCGTGGGCTTATGAAGTTAACTTCATTTTTCGAGGAAGATGAGCTCCTCTTTTTACGGATCAAGGGGCAGGCGACACGCTCTGCGCGTCGCCTGCCCCTTGATGGCTTCGTCATGCCTTGTTCGGGCCGACTATTTCTTCTCCGTCATCACGCCCTCGACATAGAGGCGGGTGAGCTCGGTCTTGGCGTTGGAGCGGACGGTGATGCTCTTCTTGAAGTGGCCCGGAAACTTGCCCGTGCCGTTATAGGTCACGGAGATGGTGCCCTTCTGTCCTGGAGCGATTGGCTTCTTGTCGTAGCGCGGCACGGTGCATCCGCAGCTCGCCACGACCTGGTTGAGCACCAGGGGCTTGTTGCCGACATTGGTGAAGGTGAATACCGCCTTCTTGACTGGGCTCTCCTCCGAGAACGTGCCAAGATCCTGCGTGACCTTGTCAAACTTGATCTCGGCCTGAGCCAAGGCGGTCGTGAGTCCGAATACGAGCATCACGGCCAATAATAACAGTTTTTTCATATTCTTACTTTTGTCTTAATATTGCTTTATTCGTTTCGTGGATCGCCATTGCAGGGCCTTGCGTGCAAGAGGCTCACGTTCTGAGCCACATGCGACTGTTCTTCGCCAAAGACCAGCCTCGGGCTTTTGCTATCCGCTATGAGTTTAGACGCAGGATCACACGAAAGGTTTACTTCGGAAGAATGGTTTTCTCTCCATTCCTACGAAGCAACCCCATAGAGCGTAGCCCTGTGGGCCTTCTATCGCTTGATGCGGCGGGAGAGTTTGCGCAGCGCCTTGTCGCGGATCTGCCGCACGCGCTCGCGCTTCAGTCCCATGCGCTCGCCGGCCACAGCCATGGTGCAAGCCTCGCCGTCGAGGCCGTAGAGGAGCAGGATGACCCTGCGCTCGCGGTCGTCGAGACAGGCGAGCCCCTCAAGCAGCTGCTCGCGCACCACGCCACGGTCGAGGCCTCCGTCGATGGGGATGGCGTTGGCATCCTCGATGATGGAATGGAGCGTGAAGGTGCTATTGCTGCCGACCGGGATCGACTGGTCGAGGGAAAGCGGACGGGGAGCGGTCCTCTCGCCACGCCTTGTGGCCTTGCGCGAGGTGTCCTCCAGGACGTTCTGCTCTTCGATGGCCCGCTCCATGGCCTGACGAATGAAGGGGGCGGCGAAGACCACGAAGCGAACGCCTCGCGAACCGTCAAACTGGGCCGCGGCGTGCATCAGGGCGATATTGCCCTCGCTCACGAGGTCGTCCTCGTCTAGTCCGTACCCCCGATAGTGGTGGGCCAGGGAGACGACAAACCGCAGGTTGGCCTTCGTCAGTTGTTCGAGCGCACGCGCGTCGCCTACCTTGATGCGGTCGGCCAGCTGGCGCTCCTCCTCATCGCTCAGAAGCTGCTCCTGGGCAATGTTGTCTACGTACTGCTCGTTGATTGCCATAAGAAAATATCCTTTGCGGCACGGGGCGAGGCGAGCCCTCCCCGCGCCAGGTGTTGCACATGGATCCTACGCCTTCGACTTCTTGGCACGTCCGATGAGCCATTTGGCCACAAACCAAACGACGGCCACGGCCACCAGGGCGAGGATGACGATCTTGATGTGGTGGCTATATTCCATGATCTTGCCCTCCAGCTCGTTGGGCGCGATGATCGTGGAGAGATACCAGCCGAGGAGCGCCAGGATGGCGTGCCAGGCGCCTGCGCCGATGGTGGTATAGAGGAGAAACTTCCAGTAGTTCATCCGGGCCAGTCCGGCGGGGATGGAGATGAGGTGGCGGATACCAGGGATGAGACGGCCCGTGATGGTCGCCACCATACCGTGGTTGTCGAAATAGCGTTCGCTCTTCTCCACCTTCTCCTGCGTGAGCAGGCAGAGGCGGCCGAGGCGGCTGTTGGCGAAGCGGTAGATGAGCGGGCGGCCCAGATAGTAGCCCGCCAGGTAGTTGATGGTGGCGCCACAGTCGGCTCCGATCGTCGCAAAGACGATGACCCACCAGGTGTTGAGATCCTTGCCCGCATGAGCGAAATAGGCCGCCGGCGTGACGACCAGCTCTGAGGGTACGGGGATGACGGTACTCTCAAGCAGCATCAGAAACCAAACCCACGCGTAGTTGAGATGCTCGATGATAAACTGAAAAAAGCTAAAATTGTCCATGATTGGGCTTTGGGGGGATGATTGGTTTTTGAGGAGTCAGCGAAGGCCAGTCGGCCATGTCGCTCCCGATCGGAAACAGGCTGCTCAGCATGAGCTGCGCCTCGTCAGGGTTGCGCTTGATGGCCTGCTGGAGATAGTGGTGGAAGTCTTCCATCTGATCGACCTCCAGGGCCATCAGGGCCATGTAGGACCAGTAGTGCTTGTTGTTCTTGCCCAGCAGGGCGAAGACGCGCTTGAGCTGCGGGTAGAGGCGCGGAAGATACTTCGTGCCGGCGAAACAGAAGTAGATCGCCATGAAGAACATCAATTGGTCCTTGCACGTCCAGATCGCATCGTCGAGCCACTGGTAGGACTCCTCGTCGCGACCCAGGGCCGTGAGACAGATGGCCACGGTCAGGGACGAGAGACCATCGGTCTCCTTCTTGAGCAGGTCGTTGTTGCTCTTGAAGAGCTCCAGGGCCTCCTCGTAGTGCTCCATAGCGACCAGCGCTCCACCCTTGAGGTAGATGGCCTTGGCGTTCTGCGGATCGATAGCGATGGCGTAGTCGCACGACTCAACACACTCTTTGTTGTGCTGCTTCGACTTCTGCGCTTGTGCCAGGTCGAGCCAGCGATCGACGTTGTAGGGTTCGTCGTTGGTGAGCTCCTCCAGCAGTCGCTCGCCCTCGCCATCGACGTCGTGCAGGCCCGAGAAGACCAGCACCTTGCCCTTGATGCTCTTGTAGTCGGGATGCTTGCGGTCCTTGACCAAGTCGAGCCAGGAGAGGGCCAGTTCCGTGAGGCGGTAGTCGTCCATCATCTGGGCCACGTCGAGGGCAAATTCGTCCTTATCCTTCTTGCTGAGTTCGGCGTAGCGGGCGCGGAGATAGTTCTCCATCGTGCCGATCTCCTCCTTGTGGATCAGGATCTCCGCCACGAGGTAGTAGTATTCCACGTCGGTCTTGTCCTCCACGAGGTCGGCATAGGCCTGGGCCTGGTCGGGATCGTCCTCCACCGAGAGCGCATAGCGCGCCTTGAAGGCCAGCGGCTCTACGGCGCCAGGATAGAGGTTGAGGGTGAAGTCGGAGACCTCCATCGCCTTGTCGTTCTTACCCTGGACGGCATAATACTGGATGATGTCGCCCAGTTCGCTCGCAATGAAATAGTCGGAGACGCCTGTCCGGCGCGCCTTCTGGTAGCGTCGGAGCAGTTTGCGAAACTCCTTGGTGTTGTAATATTCCTCCATGTGATATCGTTATGGTCGTGGCCACGGGTCGCACGGGCTTCCCGGGGCCACGGCTGAAACATTCTGAATATGGGGGCCTGCGCAGACCGATTGGCCATGGGGCGCGCAAGTCCTGCTGGGGCTGGCAGGGGCCTATTTCTTGGCTCCGCCGCCCTGCTTCTTGGCCCAGGCGTCCTTCAGACCCACGGTCTTGTTGAAGACGAGGTGGTCGGCAGTACTGTCGAGGTCCATCATGAAATAGCCGATGCGCTGGAACTGCAGGTAGTCGCCAGGATGCTTCTCGGCGAGGTAGGGCTCCACGTAGCAGCCCTTGTTCACGCGCAGGCTATCGGGATTGAGCAGCTCGCGGAAGTCGCGGTCGTCGGCAGAGGGGTTCTCCACGCAGAAGAGACGGTCGTACTCGCGCACCTCGGCGGGCAGGCAGTGGGAGGCGCTCACCCAGTGGATGGTGCCCTTGACGCGGCGGTTGGCGCCCGCCATGCCACTCTTGCTCTCGGGGTCGTACTCGGCCTGGATCTCCGTGATGCGTCCCTCGGCATCCTTCGTGCAGCCCGTACACTTCACGATATAGGCGTTCTTGAGGCGCACCTCGCGGCCTGGCGCCAGGCGGAAGAACTTCTTTGGGGCGTCCTCCATGAAGTCGGCACGCTCGATCCACAACTCCTTGGAGAAGGTGATGGTATGGGTGCCGTCGGCCTCGTTCTCGGGATTGTTGATGGCCTCCATCTCCTCGGTCTCGCCGTCGGGATAGTTGGTGATGACGAGCTTCACGGGGTCGAGGACAGCACTCACGCGGCAAGCCTTCTTGTTGAGGTCGTCGCGGACGGCAGCCTCCAGGAGGGCCACGTCGTTGAGGGCGTCAAACTTCGTGTAGCCGATGGAGTCGATAAACTTGCGGATGCTCTCCGGGGAGTAGCCACGACGGCGCATGCCACAAAGGGTCGGCATGCGGGGATCGTCCCATCCGCTGACCATGTGCTCATCGACAAGCGTATGGAGCTTGCGCTTCGACATGACGGTATAGGTGAGGTTGAGGCGGTTGAACTCGATCTGTCGCGGACGGTTGTCGGCGAGATTGTCAGCCGTGCCGTCCTTCTCCTTCAGATAGTCGATGAAGAGATCGTAGAGCGGACGGTGGGGCACAAACTCCAAGGTGCAGATGGAGTGGGTCACGCCCTCGAAGTAGTCGCTCTGACCGTGGGCGAAATCGTACATCGGATAGCAGTTCCACTTCGTTCCCGTGCGGTGGTGCGGGGTCTTGATGATGCGGTAGATGATCGGGTCGCGGAAGTGCATGTTGGGATTGGCCATGTCGATCTTGGCGCGCAGCACCATGCTACCTTCCTCGGCCTGGGGCGAGTTCATCTGCTCGAAGAGGCGCAGGCTCTCCTCCACGGGACGGTCGCGGTAGGGGCTGGCCGTTCCGGGCTCGGTCGGCGTGCCCTTCTGCTCGGCGATCTGCTCGGCCGTCTGCTCATCGACATAGGCGTGGCCGTTGCGGATCATCCACAGGGCGAAGTCCCAGAGGCGCTCGAAATAGTCGCTCGCGTAGTAGATGTTGCCCCACCTGAAGCCGAGCCAACTGATGTCCTGGAGGATGTTCTCCACATACTCGTTGTTCTCCTTGCTGGGGTTGGTATCGTCGAAGCGGAGGTTGCACACGCCATTGTAGTGCTCGGCCACGCCGAAGTCCATACAGATGGCCTTGGCATGGCCAATATGCAGGTAGCCATTGGGCTCAGGCGGGAAGCGCGTCTGAATGCGGCCGCCGTTCTTGCCTTCGGCCAAGTCTTCTTCTATCAGTTGCTCCACGAAGCTGATACTGCGCTTCGGTTCTTCCGTGTTGTTCTCTACTGTTGCCATATTGTTGTCTTGTCTATTTTTCTTGTGTTGTCTGTTTTATGATGCAAAGGTAGCATATTTTTCTCTTTCCACATTCACGAGGGCTATCTATAATGGCGAGAAAACGTTAAATTTAGGGTTTATTCAGAAAACATAGAAAATTAAGGGCAAAAAATTTGGTAGAACGAAAAGAAAACCCTACCTTTGCAGCCGTTATCCTGAATACAATCTTTTTACCTTAAAAGACTAATACCTATTGAGATTGAATGCCCCCCGCTGAGAAGCGACGGGCATTTCTTTTTTTTCGCCCCTTTCTTTTTCAGACCATTCCCTTTTGTACCATTTCTGCTCACTCCGACAAACCATTTTCCTGCTTTTTCTCCCCACAGACTTTGTTCTATAGCTTATTTTTGACTAACTTTGCATCGCCAAACGGACCCTTGCGCGTCCGCGCGGCGCAAGAACGATCAAATCAAGATAATCATGGACATCAAAAACAGAAGAACCATCCGTCGATACACCACCCAAGAGGTGGACAACCAGCTCCTCACACGCCTGCTAAAGGAGGCCAGCCAGACGCCCACAATGGGCAACCTCCAGCTTTATAGCGTCGTCGTCACCCGCGACGCTGCTGCCAAGCAACGACTGGCACCGGCCCACTTCAACCAACCGATGGTGACGCAGGCGCCCATCGTACTGACCTTCTGTGCCGACTTCCGCCGCACCACGCTCTGGGCCAAGGAGCGCCAGGCAACGCCGGGCTACGACAACTTCCTCTCCTTCATCAATGCCGCCACCGACACCCTACTCTACTGCCAGTCGTTCTGCAACCTCGCCGAGGCCGAGGGACTGGGCACTTGCTTCCTCGGCACGACGGTCTATCAGCCCGACGCACTCATCGACGCCCTGCAACTGCCTCGCCTCGTCATGCCCGTAGCCACCATCACGCTGGGCTGGCCCGACGAGCAACCTGCCCTGCAAGACCGACTGCCCATCGAGGCCATCCTCCACGAGGAACACTACCACGACTACACGCCGGCCTCGATCGACCGCTGCTATGCGGAGAAGGAGAGCCTGGAGGTGAACCGCGAGTTTGTGAGGATCAACCACAAGGAGACGCTGGCTCAGGTCTTCACCGACCTACGCTATACGAAGAAGGACAACGAGGCAATGTCTGACGGACTGATCAAGGCTTTGCGCCGACAGGGCTTCATGAACTAAATCACCAGCTTCATCTGAATCGCCTGCTATTCAAAATCTCCTGCTTATTCTGAATCGCTCGCTTCACCTGAATCGCTGACTTCATCGGAAACACTCGCTTCAACTGAGACACCCGCTAATTCTGGAACGCCCGCTTCGTCTGAATATAGAAAAAACAACCCAAAACAACAAGTCAGAACGCGCTACTTGTTGTTTTGGGTTGTTTTTTCTATGTATCCTTATAATGTTGCTTATAGCTCGTGTAAACGCAGCCTGGAATCAGAGGTAATAGACGCGCTTCACGCGGTTGCTGATGCCCGTAAGCACCTCGTAGGGGATGGTGTCGAGCTGGTCGGAGAGCACGGTGACGGGCAGATGGTCGCCGAAGATCTCCACACTGTCTCCCTCGCGACAGGCGACATCGGTCACATCGACCATGCAGACGTCCATGCAGATGTTGCCCACATAGTCAGCACGCTGCCCATTGACGAGGCAGTAGCCGTGGCGGTTGCCCAAATGTCGGTTGAGACCGTCGGCATAGCCTATCGG
>ULRH01024048.1_pt1 | contig 16365 bp, 13 predicted proteins | sample 1955271 | NCBI WGS metagenome assembly ULRH01 (sample SAMEA4835677, study PRJEB28245) | human gut metagenome | biome: gut microbiome; material: fecal sample | place: Denmark | collected 2008 | reverse complement strand
CATTTGTAAGGGAGTAATTGGGCAAAATGCGGATATTCATTAAATCTATTTATATATACTTTCCATATGCCGCTGTTTGTGTTCGCAAGTGGATATGTGTATATCGCGACTGTAAAAGAATTTCCTTTGGTCTTGTTTTGCATTATACGTCATTGCCACTGACAGACTTGTTTTGTATTGAGCAATTCAAGAAGATGCTTGTGCTTTTTGGGTAATTGCGTTTGAACATATCGGGCCGCATTCCTTCATCAAGGATTTCAAGGTGAAACAATCAGTAATCATATCCTTATTGTTTGCTGTTTGCCAATATATTCAATTCGGGATGGAGAAACAAGGCGCAATTATTTGTTCCATACCACATTTGAAGGTTTTATAAAAGCTGTATTTAGAAAATTGCCGTTGGACACAGACTTGTGGTATATTTTCTTAGCTGAAGCCATTGTTGTGATTACGGTCGGAGTGATTGGGCCAATGTTGTGTTTCAAGATATTCAAGAAGTACAGGTTGACAAAATTTCTGTTTGGTATGTAATGTCATTTTGTTTTACGTTTCTGAACGAAAAGCCATAAAGCAGACAACAGTGACAGGCAAATTATCCCTGTATATTGTAATGTTTCTTTTATGTTCGATAAGGTTTTACGCATGAGTCTTTGCCTATTTTCTTGCAAAGTTAAAAATAAAATCCTTTTAACCATCAAACATTTATTATGAAAATAGTTGTTACCGGCACTCGTGGCATCCCAAACATAATGGGTGGTGTTGAAACACATTGTGAAGAGTTATTTCCGAGGATTGTCGCACATGGATTTGATGTCACCATAATACGTAGGACTAATTATGTCAAGGATGACCTGGATGAATGGAAGGGTGTACGGTTGATAAACATAGATAGCCCTAAGAAAAAGTCATTTGAGGCCATCATCCATACTTTCAGGGCGATAAACGAAGCAAAACGTTTGAAAGCAGACATCCTGCATATACATGCCATTGGGCCTGCACTACTTGTACCTTACGCAAAAATATTAGGGATGAAAGTGGTGTTCACTCATCACGGACCCGATTATGACAGAGATAAATGGGGATGGATTGCAAAAACGATGTTGAAGCTCGGTGAACGCATGGGCTGTATGTTTGCAGATGAGGTGATAGTGATTTCAGATGTCATCCGTAACCTGATAAAGCGGAAATACAATCGGACAAGTCACGTACACCTTATATATAATGGAGTTCCTGAGCCGGACTTATGTGATTATCCGGAATACTTTGAAGAGTTGGGTATAGAAAAAGGCAAGTACATATTGGGCATGTGCCGTTTTGTTCCGGAAAAGAACTTGCACCACCTGATAGAGGCATTCGTTAAAGTGAAAAATATCCATTCGGATATAAAATTGGTATTGGCTGGTGATACGGATTTTGAAGATGATTATTCTCGGCATTTGAAACAGATGGCAAAGGAAAACGGAGTGGTGCTTACCGGATTCATCAAAGGGAAAAAGCTTCATTCACTGCTTACCCATACCCGTTGCTTTGTGCTTCCTTCTTCTCACGAGGGCTTGCCTATCGCTTTGCTGGAAGCCATGAGCTACGGTAATCCGGTTATAGTGAGCAACATACCTGCCAATTTGGAGGTGGGTTTGAATGATGAAAGTTATTTTCCCGTAGGCGATGTAAACGAACTTGCCCGAAAGCTGCAAGAGAATATTGAAAAGCCTTATCAGAAAGTGTCTTATGACATGGCGGAATATGATTGGAACCATATTGCGCGGCAAGTGGTGGAGGTATATCGGCAATGCGGAAAACCATGAGCGTCCAACAAACAGACATATTGTTTATCTGAACACGATTCTTTAAACGTTCTAAAAACGTCCAATTTTGATTACTGCTTGGGAGCAGGGAGGTCAGAATTGGACGTTTGTGTTATATTTACGGATATGCCGTTGGCCTGAAATCGGTTGAAAATGGAGCTTTTGGGTAGGAACTTATGTCGTAACAGGAATTGGATGCTTACTAATGATAATTTTTTTCGATAAAAAACTTTCATTTTATTTGTTTATTCGGGAAAAGGCTTTACCTTTGCAATCGTAAATAACTAAAAACAGAAAGATAATGACAACGGATACACGAATTAACTTGGCAGTCCTGCATTTGATTCACGTCGTGGTGGTACCAGGAGGTGAGGAAGGTTCGTGTATGTAGTTGAATGTGGATATACGTTGAAAAGCCTTTCTCACCTGAGTTGAGAGAGGCTTTTTACTTAATGACAAGAAGGAGATATATGGAGATGAAACATCAGTTACGCAGTTCAATGAGTACCGAAGGCCGCCGCATGGCGGGAGCCCGCGCTTTATGGGTAGCCAACGGAATGAAGAAAGAAATGATGGGCAAACCGATTATCGCGGTGGTCAATTCGTTTACCCAGTTTGTGCCGGGGCATACGCACCTGCACGAAATAGGACAGATGGTGAAAGCTGAAATCGAACGGCAGGGATGCTTTGCCGCCGAGTTCAACACCATTGCCATTGATGACGGCATCGCCATGGGCCACGACGGAATGTTGTATTCATTGCCTTCGCGCGACATCATCGCCGACAGCATTGAATATATGGTGAACGCGCACAAGGCGGATGCGATGATTTGCATTTCGAATTGCGACAAGATTACACCGGGGATGCTGATGGCGGCGATGCGGCTCAATATTCCTACCGTCTTCGTATCGGGCGGACCGATGGAAGCGGGCGAGTGGGGAGGCATGCACCTCGACTTGATAGACGCGATGATTAAGTCGGCGGATACGAGCGTGAGCGATGCTGACGTGGCTGAAATCGAGCGTCACGCCTGTCCCGGATGCGGATGTTGTTCGGGCATGTTCACCGCCAATTCGATGAATTGCCTGAACGAGGCGATCGGCCTTGCCCTGCCCGGAAACGGAACTATCCTTGCCACGCACGCCAACCGCAAGATTTTGTTTGAAGATGCGGCACGGCTCATCGTGGAGAATGCCTACAAATATTATCGTGATGGGGACGAAAGTGTATTGCCTCGCAGCATAGCTACCCGTGCGGCTTTTCTGAACGCCATGACGCTGGACATCGCCATGGGAGGCTCTACCAATACGGTGCTTCACCTGCTTGCCGTCGCCCACGAAGCGGAAGTGGATTTCCGCATGGACGATATCGACCGTCTTTCGCGCCGTGTGCCCTGCCTTTGCAAGGTGGCTCCCAATACGCAGAAATACCATATTCAAGACGTGAACCGCGCGGGAGGTATTTTGAATATCCTGGGCGAGCTGGCAAAGGGCGGTTTGCTTGATACTTCGGTGCGCCGGGTAGACGGAACCACCTTGGCGGAAGCCATTGCCCGTTATGATATAAATAAGGAGAATCCCGACTCGGAAGCATTGCGCATCTACCGGAGCGCGCCGGGCGGAAAGTTCTGCATCACGCTGGGCGCACAGGACGCGATGTATGACACGCTGGATACCGACCGTGCCACGGGATGCATCCGCGACTTGCAGCACGCTTATTCGAAGGACGGTGGGCTGGCGGTATTGAAAGGGAACATCGCACAGGACGGATGCGTGGTGAAGACGGCTGGAGTGGACGAGAGTATCTGGAAGTTCTCCGGTCCGGCGAAAGTGTTCGACTCGCAGGAAGCGGCATGCGAAGGTATTTTAGGTGGAAAGGTGGTGAGCGGTGATGTAGTGGTTATCACCCACGAAGGACCGAAGGGAGGTCCGGGTATGCAGGAGATGCTGTATCCTACGTCATACATCAAGTCGAAACACCTGGGCAAGGAGTGCGCGCTGATTACCGACGGGCGTTTCAGCGGAGGTACATCGGGACTGAGTATCGGACATATCTCGCCCGAGGCGGCTGCGGGAGGAAATATCGGTAAAATCGTGGACGGTGACATCATCGAGATAGATATCCCCAACCGTACGATAAACGTGAAGCTGAGCGACGAGGAGCTGGCGGCACGTCCGATGGCACCCGTTACGCGCGACCGCAAGGTGTCGAAAGCCTTGCATGCATACGCCGCAATGGTCAGCTCGGCGGATAAAGGTGGAGTGAGAATGATTGATTAAGGAAACAGAAGAGTAAAGATATATGGCAAAAGAAAGAATAACAGGTTCGGAGGCATTGATGCGCTCTTTGGAACACGAAGGGGTAAAGACCCTCTTCGGTTATCCGGGGGGAGCTATCATGCCGGTATTTGATGCGTTATACGACCATCGCGATAGGTTGAATCATATCTTGGTACGTCACGAACAAGGGGCGGCTCATGCGGCACAAGGCTTTGCCCGGGTATCGGGTGAGGTAGGCGTGTGCCTGGTGACGAGCGGACCTGGAGCGACGAATACCATTACGGGCGTGGCGGACGCGATGATAGACAGTACGCCTATCGTGGTGATAGCCGGACAGGTAGGTGCTTCGTTATTGGGTACAGACGCGTTTCAGGAGGTGGATTTGGTAGGTGTGACCCAGCCGATTTCGAAATGGAGTTATCAGATACGCCGGGCGGAAGACGTGGCGTGGGCAGTATCGCGCGCGTTTTACCTCGCACGGAGCGGACGTCCCGGTCCGGTGGTGCTCGACTTTGCGAAGAATGCGCAGACCGAACTGACCGATTACGAACCGTTGGATGTAGACTTTATCCGAAGCTATGACCCCGACCCGGAGACCGACCCGAAGATAGTGGCAGAGGCGGTGAAGCTGATTAATGAAGCCCATCGTCCGCTGGTATTGGTGGGGCAGGGAGTAGAGCTGGGTAATGCGCAGGAAGAGTTGAAGGCGTTTGTCGAGAAAGCCGACATGCCTTGCGGATGTACCTTGCTGGGGCTTTCGGCATTGCCTTCCGACCACCGGTTGAATAAAGGAATGCTGGGCATGCATGGCAATCTGGCTCCGAACGTGAAGACCAACGAGTGTGACGTGCTGATAGCCGTGGGGATGCGTTTCGATGACCGTGTGACGGGTAAGCTGGAAACATACGCCCGCCAGGCAAAGGTTATCCACTTGGATGTGGACCCGTCGGAGATTGGTAAGAATGTACCGGTGGATGTTCCTATCCTGGGAAACTGTAAACGCACATTGGCGTTGCTCACCGAGTTGATGCAGAGCCATAAGCACACGGAATGGATAGACAGCTTCGCTCCGTATGCCGAGAAAGAATACGAGCAGGTTATCCGTCCCGAAGTGTTCCCAGGCGAAGGATCGCTGAACATGGGCGAGGTGGTGAATGCGGTGAGTGAGGCTACCCGACACGAAGCCATTCTGGTGACCGACGTGGGACAGAACCAGATGATGGCGTGCCGTTATTTCAAGTTTGCCCAGCAACGGAGTATTGTGACTTCGGGCGGCATGGGTACGATGGGCTTTTGCCTTCCTGCCGCCATTGGTGCCACATTCGGATGTCCGGGACGTACGGTATGCGCCTTTATGGGTGACGGAGGTTTGCAGATGACATTGCAGGAATTAGGAACGGTAATGGAGCAGCAGGCACCCGTGAAACTGATTCTGATGAACAACAATTACCTGGGCAACGTACGCCAGTGGCAGGCGATGTTCTTCAACAAGCGTTATTCGTTCACCCCGATGATGAACCCCGACTATATGCAGATAGCCGCCGCATACGGCATTCCGGGGCGCAGGGTGATGGAACGCGGGGAATTGGAAGAAGGCATCCGCGAAATGCTGGATACCGACGGACCTTTCTTGCTAGAGGTATGTGTGGTAGAAGAAGGCAATGTCCTCCCGATGACTCCTCCGGGAAGTTCGGTAAACGATATGCTGCTTGAATTGGATTGTTGATTTGTTGTAACTTTAACTGATAGCAAATGGATAATAAGACCTTATATACAATCATTGTTCACTCTGAGAACTTTGCCGGATTGCTGAATCAGGTAACGGCTGTATTTACCCGCCGGCAAATCAATATCGAGAGTCTGAACGTTTCGGCTTCTTCCATTAAGGGAGTACATAAATATACAATAACCTGTTGGACCACCCCCGATATAGTGGAAAAGGTGGTGCGTCAGATAGAAAAGAAAATTGATGTCATCCAGGCACATTATTTCACCGAGAAGGAAATCTTCCAGCGCGAGGTGGCGATGTACAAGGTTTCCACACCCGAATTCCAGTCGAATCCCGAGGCATCGAAGGTGGTGCGCCGTGCCAGCGCGCACATCGTGGAGGTGAACCCTACGTTCTGCATCGTGGAACTGACGGCTATGAGCGAGGAAATCACCGACCTCTATCAGAAACTGAGAGACCTGAACTGTATGCTTCAGTTCGTCCGTTCGGGACGGATAGCCGTGTCTACCAGTTGTTTCGAACGGGTAAACGAATACCTGGCGCATCGGGAAGAACGTTATCTGAAAGAGAAAAAAGACTGATTCATTAAAATCTGACGGATATGGAAGCAAAAGAGAAAGTGGGCAGATACGAGTTTGTGGCAGAACCTTTCCACGTGGACTTTACCGGTAGGCTTACGATGGGCGTGCTGGGCAACCATTTGTTGAATTGTGCGGGATTCCACGCCGCCGACCGTGGGTTCGGGATAGCCGTATTGAACGAGAACCATTACACATGGGTGCTTTCACGCCTGGCGGTGGAAATGGACGAGATGCCGAAAGCGTATGAGAAGTTCAGCATCGAGACATGGGTAGAAAATGTGTACCGCCTTTTTACCGACCGCAACTTTGCGATTCTGAATGCGGAAGGCAATCCTATCGGTTATGCGCGTTCGGTATGGGCAATGATTAGCATGGAGACCCGTAAGCCTGCCGACCTGTTTCTTTTGCACGGTAATGAAATCACAGGTTATGTATGCACCGACAAGCCTTGTCCCATCGAGAAAGCGGGTAGGGTGAAGGTGAACCAGACGCAACCTGTGGCGGAATATCACACCAGATATAGTGACATTGATTTGAACGGGCACGTGAACAGTATCAAGTATATCGAGCATATCCTCGACCTGTTCCCGTTAGAGATGTTCCGCGAGAAGACGTTGCATCGTTTTGAGGTGGCATACGCTGCCGAAAGTCATTATGGCGATACGCTGGAATTTTACCGTGAACAAAAATCCGAGAACGAGTACGACATTGAGGTACGGAAGAATGGTACCGAGACTGCGATTCGGAGTAAAGTGATATTTTTTTAAACATTTATATTAACCAGCGGTCGGTCAGGACCGCGATAAAAAGATTGTAATTATGGCAAAAATGAATTTTGGCGGGGTAATTGAAAACGTAGAAACCCGCGAAGAATTTCCTTTGGAGAAAGCACGTGAAGTATTGAAAGACGAAACCATAGCCGTAATCGGTTACGGCGTACAGGGACCGGGTCAGTCATTGAACCTGCGCGATAACGGATTCAATGTTATCGTGGGCCAGCGTCCGGGCAAGACATACGATAAAGCCGTGGCAGACGGATGGGTGCCGGGCGAAACCCTTTTCGGCATCGAAGAAGCTTGTGAACGCGCTACGATTATCGCGGTATTGCTCTCGGATGCGGCACAAATCGCTTGCTGGCCGACTATCGAGAAACATCTTACCGCCGGCAAGGCGTTGTATTTCTCTCACGGATTCGCCATCACTTGGAACGACCGTACAGGCGTGGTTCCCCCGAAAGACGTGGATGTGATTATGGTAGCTCCGAAAGGTTCGGGCACTTCGCTTCGCACGATGTTCCTCGAAGGCCGTGGCTTGAACTCTTCGTATGCTATCTATCAGGATGCTACCGGCAAGGCTTGGGACCGTGTTATCGCAATGGGTATCGGTATCGGTTCGGGTTATCTGTTCGAAACCACTTTCCAGCGTGAAGCTACTTCCGATTTGACCGGTGAACGCGGTACGTTGATGGGTGCTATCCAAGGCTTGCTTCTGGCTCAATACGAAACATTGCGTGAGCACGGACATACGCCTTCCGAAGCGTTCAATGAAACCGTAGAGGAGTTGACCCAGTCGTTGATGCCGCTTTTCGCAGCTAAGGGTATGGACTGGATGTACGCCAATTGTTCTACTACTGCTCAGCGTGGTGCGCTTGACTGGATGGTTCCCTTCCACGATGCAACCAAGCCCGTGTTCGAGAAACTGTACAAGTCAGTAGCCGATGGCTTGGAAGCACAGCGTTCTATTGATTCGAATTCTCAACCCGACTATCGTGAAAAATTGAACGAAGAGCTGAAAGCATTGCGCGAAAGCGAAATGTGGCAGACGGGTGTTGTAGTGCGCAAGCTCCGCCCCGAAAACAACTGATTCTTTGTAAAATAATAAAAGTGAACCCTTTCCTTGCTTTTACGGCAGGAGAGGGTTCGTTTGTTTTTGTATTGCATTGGAGGGAAGGAAACTGTGCTTGAAGTCTTTTGACTTTCTTAACACTGTAATTCCCCTTTAATAAGAAAAGCTTTGTACATTTGCCTAAACCATAAAAACAGACGATTTATGAAAATGCGTGTATTTTGGGGAATGCTGGCTATGTGCTTTGTAATGGGTGCGTATGCCGAAAGTGATCCGACCTCCTTTGTACGTAAACGTTATCCGAACGCCCGTATCTTGGATAAAGATTACGATGACGGGTTTATCGAAGTGAAGATGAATCATCGGGGAGCGGAAAAAATTGTGATTTTTAATCACGACGGGGATTGGTTGCGTACGATGTGGGAAGTGCGCCGAAGCCGCCTTCCTCGTGCAGTCATCAATGTGTTGAAGCGTTCAGGATTTGTTTATGAAGAAATAGACGATAACGATAACAAAGCGATGGAGAACCGTCGGGGGATGTATTACATCGTGCAAGCCGACCGGAACGACCGGAGCTACGTATTGGTTGTATCAGAAAGAGGCAATATCATCGAGCGTTTTTACGATGACGAGTGGGATGATGAATGGGATGAAGGACGCTGGGAAGGTGAGTTCTGGGATGACGGGGAAGACCATTTCGATGAAGGAGACGATGAATGGGACGACCGTCGTTATCGTCCGCGCCATCACCGCGACCATCGTCATCACGGTTGTTGCGGACATGACGATGAAGACGAAGACGATGGAGAAGACCATTTTGATGAAGGAGATGATGAATGGGACGACGGAGAGGCTTGACAAGAGATGCGGCGTGGGCATGGGTTCCCACGCTCTATTTTGCTGAGGGATTGCCATACATTGCCGTGATGACTCTGTCGTTGGTGATGTACAAGCGCATGGGCATCTCGAATACAGAGGTAGCTTTATATACGGGTTGGCTGAACTTGCCGTGGGTCATCAAGCCTTTATGGAGTCCGTTTATCGACTTACTCCGCACCAAGCGTTGGTGGATTGTTGCCATGCAAGTCTTGGTGGGTGCCGGACTGGCTGGTATTGCTTTCCTGATTCCGGCTGACCATTTTTTTCAGTCGACGTTAGCTGTATTCTGGTTAATGGCTTTTGCGTCCGCCACGCACGACATCGCCGCGGACGGTTTTTATATGCTGGGGCTTTCTCCGCACCGGCAAGCCTTGTTTGTAGGTATCCGGAGCACTTTTTATCGCATAGCCACTATTGCAGGGCAAGGATTACTGATTATGTTTGCCGGCTATTTGGAAAAGTCGGAACGGGGCATTCCGTATGCGTGGAGCATGACGTTTCTGGTAATGGCAGGCTTGTTTCTGGCATTGTTTGTCTATCACGCTTTTGTACTTCCTCGTCCGGACTCCGACCGTCCTGCCGCCAATGTCTCGGCGCGCGGATTATTACGTGAATTTTTGCTTACTTTCCGTTCGTTTTTCCAGAAAGAAGGCATTGGGGCAGCACTCTTGTTTATGTTGCTTTACCGCTTTCCCGAAGCACAGTTGGCGAAGATGAGTATTCCTTTTTTGCTCGACCCGTTATCCGAAGGCGGATTAGGGATGACTACCGAACAGATTGGTTTTACTCAAGGCACGGTAGGTATCATCGGGCTTACGATTGGAGGTATCTTGGGAGGCATTGCCGTAGCCCGGAACGGATTGAAGCATTGGCTATGGGCTATGGTCTGGGCGATTTCCCTGCCTGATTTGGTGTACGTCTATTTGAGTTATTTCCCTGAAACAAGCCTGTTGTGGGTCAATGTCTGTATTTTCATCGAGCAGTTCGGGTATGGGTTTGGCTTTACTGCCTATATGATGTATCTCATTTACTTCTCGCGTGGAACACACAGCACGGCACATTACGCTATCTGTACAGCATTTATGGCATTGGGCATGATGCTTCCGGGTATGGCTGCTGGCTGGCTTCAGGAACAGTTGGGCTATCGGTTGTTCTTTATCTGGATTATGGTATGTTGTGTGGCGACCTTTGCCGTAACAGCATTGTTGAAGATAGACCCAGAGTTTGGAAAGAAATGAGTAGATTTAATGTGCTAATGAATAATGTGCTAATGTGAGAATGAATCAGCACATTGCCACATTGGTTTATTAGCACATTAAGAAGCTGTTTTGAATTTCTTCAAAAAGTTTTTCTTGGCTTGATGTATCCGTTTTCGTGTGTGCTTTGGGCGATTTTTTGGCCCTTTTCGCTCCTGTTCTTCGTCAGATAGCCCGCTATCTTCCTCATCACAGAAGCGAAAATGCCTCAAAAACTCATCCCAAATCATCGCACGATAAATTCAAAACAGCTTCTAAACTGTAGTTTTGTAAATTGTAAATTGAAAAATAGTAAATGAACTTATGTTAGCATATACGTATGTAGAACAAGGAAAGTTCGAATTGAAAGAGAAACCGAAACCTCAGTTAAAAGATGCACATGATGCGATTGTGCGTGTCACGTTGGGAAGTATTTGTACCAGCGATTTGCATATCAAGCATGGAAGTGTGCCGCGTGCCGTTCCAGGCATTACCGTAGGGCATGAAATGGTAGGTATAGTCGAAGAAACGGGCGATGCAGTTCGAAATGTAAGGCCCGGTGACCGTGTAGCTGTAAATGTGGAGACTTTTTGTGGGGAATGTTTTTTCTGCAAGCATGGATATGTGAATAATTGCACCGACCCGGATGGAGGTTGGGCATTGGGATGCCGGATTGATGGTGGTCAGGCGGAATATGTCCGTGTGCCCCATGCCGACCAGGGCTTGAATCGCATCCCTGATATAGTGAGTGATGAGCAGGCTTTGTTTGTAGGCGATATCCTTGCTACCGGATTCTGGGCGGCACGTATATCCGAGATAACTCCCGAAGACACGGTGCTGATTATTGGTGCGGGTCCTACGGGAATCTGTTCGCTTCTGTGTACGATGTTAAAGCATCCTCACCGCATTATTGTCTGCGAGAAATCGCCCGAACGCATTGGTTTCATCCGCCGGCATTATCCGGATGTGTGGGTGACTACTCCCGAAGAATGCCTTGCTTTTGTGCGTGCGCATAGCGACCATGGAGGAGCCGATGTAGTGATGGAAGTGGCTGGAGCACCTGATACCTTCCAGTTGGCATGGCAATGTGCCCGTCCGAATGCGATTGTGACGGTAGTGGCGATGTATGACGAACCACAGGTTTTGCCTTTGCCCGATATGTATGGCAAGAATCTGACTTTCAAGACCGGCGGGGTAGACGGGTGCGATTGCGCTGAGATTCTTCGTCTGATAGAAGCGGGGAAAATTGATACCACTCCACTCATCACTCACCGTTTTCCGCTTAGCCGTATCGAAGAAGCCTATCGGCTTTTCGAGTGCAGAGAAGACGGAGTGATTAAAGTGGCGATTGGATAAAGTGTTTTTGTTTTACCACAGAGGGCACAGAGGCTCACAGAGTTTTAAAAATCATTTTCTCTGTGTCCTCTGTGGTGAATAGAATCTCAATTACTTGATAATCCGATAATAATCTTCTTTGCGGGGTTTCGCCTGTGCGGGAGCTTCGGCTGGATAGCCTAAGGCAAGTGCGCCGATGCCCATCAGTCCTTCGGGCAGTCCCCATTCTTTCATCAGTTGTTTTCCTTCTTCTGTGCCGAACATTTCGCGTTCACGATGTATCCAGCAGCTTCCTAATCCGATGGCATGAGCGGCCAGCATCATGTTTTCCAGGACGCAGCTTCCGTCTTGTATCGGGTTGTTTGCGTCAGCCGGTGCGAATACCAATACATAGGTAGGCGCATCGTAATACGGATTAAAGGTTACTCCCATAATGCGGGCGTTCATTTCTCCTAATGTCTTACGTAAGCCTTCGTTTTGTACGGCTACGATGTAAGGAGCTTGCAAGCCACGTGAGGTGGGGGCATACGTACCGGCTTCGAGCACGGCTTCCAGCTCTTCGTCCGTAATCTGTTGCGCTTGGTATTTGCGGCAACTGCGGCGTGTCTGGATGAGTTCAAGAAATTCAGTTTTCATCATTTTGCTATTTAAAGATTAATATATTTCTGAATTCTGCGGTCAGCCAGTCTATCCGCATGAAAAACGCAGTAGTACTTACTTGGCCGATGAAGTATATATTCATGGGCGGATGAAGTATATATCCAACCGCGCATGCAGTATATATTCATTTTTTTGGGTATGTATTGGCTGAATGCAGACATTCATAATTTTTATGTGATGTATTATTTACCACCGGGAGCACAGCGTATCACAAAGAAGATGTTCCGATAAAAAACGTCGTGTGATGCTGTGCCGCTCTGTGGTGAAGTATTTATGATCAGTATAGTTTCCTTATTTCCGCATTCTTGTAATAATGCAGCAAGATGTCGTTGTAATTGAATCCTTGTTCGCCCATGACGGCGGCTCCTATCTGGCACAAGCCTACGCCGTGTCCCCATCCGGCTCCTGTCAGTTGGAACCATGCAGGCGCTCCGTCTGCGGTTTCACCTTTATCTACTACAAAAGCCGAACTAAACAAGTGGGTAGGCGAGAGGGTACGCCGTATCTCCAGTTCCTTTCCGATAATCAAGGTCTTTTCTGAGCCCACGATTTTCAGTTTGCTGATGCGTCCCGACTTCCCCCGTTCGATAGGGATGAGGTCGAGTATCTTTCCGTAGTCGCTTTTGGTCTTGCTGTGGATTAACTCGGCTATCTCGGCTTGGGTGTAACGGATTTTCCAGCGATAAAAGTTGGTAGTTTCACAATCGTAATTATTCAGAATCTGGCGGATAATTGCCTTATCATGCGTGTGGCAAAAGCTTTCCGGAGCAGAGCGTATCCATCGTTCGGCTTCTTCTTCACGGGTCAGATTGGGTATCGGTGTTTCTTTCGGAGTGTCGCGTACCGCACTCAAATAGGGGTAATGTTTGTCTTCCCAGCACGTATTGAACTCTTCGGTCACTCCTCCGCAACATTTTGAGAAGCGTGCATCGCAAATGGCGTTCTTGTACATCAGTACTTGTCCGCGGGTAGCTTTTACCGCTTCTTCCACCCGTTGGTTCGACGCCTTGGTGATGCCTTGGTAGCGTTGGCAATGGTCATCGGCACATACGTCGAAAATCGTATGGTCTTCCCGGTCGTACCAGCGGATGTATTCGGTTTCGGTCTTGATGAACGAAAAGAAACCGTTGTCTTTCTTGCTCAGTGCTTTCCGCTTTTCTATCTGTGCCAATAGCCAGCTTCGTGAGATAACGGCATGGGCTTTCAGAAATTCCAGTGAGGAAGTAGCATTCATTTCCGAAGAAATGACGCTGATAAGGTAATCTTCGGCAGGCAGGATATTGATGGCGGTAATGCCTCCTTCGTCTACTACTAATTTCAGTACGCCGAGAAAACGTTGGGTTTCCTGGCGTTCCCAGTGGAAATTGATGCCGATGGTCACATTGTGGATAGCGAAAGAGGCTTCTTCTTCCAGCGGGGTGAAAGTCAGTTCCTGATACAAGTTGCCGTTCCACAAAATGCCTCCCTCCTTAAAGGAGACGGTTTGCTTGCCGTCTACGCTTTCGCCTTTGGCAAGGAAGCGTCCGTTCAGGTTAAAATCTATTTCTTGCGTGTTGAGTATACCTACGCTTATTTCGGGTTCTTTCATGGTTGTGTTGTCTTATTTACCACAAAGGGTACAGTGTTTCACAGAGGAATTTATAGTAAAACAAAATTGGTTTGCGAAAAAATCGAACGCAGAGACGCAAAGACGAAGAGGGATAATTTAGAGAGAAGGCAAAGAACACGGAGTCAAATGCCACTCTTTGTGCACTTTGCTCTCTCAAAAAAAATAAACTTTGTGCTTCTGCGTCTCTGCGTTCCATTCCATTTTTCGCAATCCATTTCTGATTGACTATAAAAGGCTCTGTGTGCTCTGTGCTCTCTATGGTGAGTATTGTTTCATAAACTTACTTCATTGTATATTTGTTGTATATCTTCTTCCGTCAGGCTTTCGAAATCTTCGCGGCGGGGAGTTACGAGCAGCCCTGCCATGTCGAGCGCACCGGGGCTTACGAGGTGTTGCGCCTCGCCTTGTGCCGTGTAGCAGGATGGGCGATGCAAGGTGCGTGGGATGTATACAGCGGTAAATCCCCGTTTCGGGTCTTCCCAGGCGAACAGGTTGTAGCGTGGTTCGTCTTCATCCGGATACAGAGGCAAGGAATGGAGGTAAGCCTCTACCAGTCCCGTGTCGGAAGCCGGAGTGCCTTCGGTAATGAAGGCTTGGAGGGGGCAAAGGTAATCTTCGATGCGGTAGCTTCGGCATTTGCTCCCGTCGGTCATGGTGGCTTCTGCCGTGAGCGTGGCGGTTTCCATCAGCCGTTCCCATTGCAGGATGAGCGGAATGTCCTGCATCCGTGCTGCCTGGAAATGAAAATGGTCGGGTGCCGATGCTCCACACTTGGCTCCGTTGTAGAATACGGCGTATCCCGGTGCGAAATGCTTGTTTAACCATTCTGTTAATCTGCCGGGCAATTGTCGTCCGGTTTTCCCCGCAAGTGACTGGGGCTGGTGCCGTTCGCTGGAGATAGTCAGATGGTCGGGCAAGATGGGGTAGGGGTTTATGCGCAGGTTGAACGTTTCGTCCAGTTCGATGCGTAAAGAGTCTTGCTCTGCCGGCTTGTTTTCCAGACATAAGAAACAGGGACGTTTCGCGATGCTGTCCGGGTCGAGCTTGGCACAGGTCGAGACGGCACGGGCGGGATTGAATTGCATCACAATTTCGTTATTCCCCAATCGGACACGTCGGGTTCGGATGTTGTCCAGAGCCGCATGGTTCGTGCGTGCCAGTTCCCAATGCGCCAGTTGGTGTTTCAGGAAACGGATGCCCGGCAGGTCTTGCCCTTGGGCGACAAGCGCACGGCGTCGGGCAAGTTCCAAAGTACGCAGGCTGTCTTTATAAGCATTGTTGCGGTTCACTTTCTCAATGCTTAGGGCGGCATCGGAGTTTCCTTCCCAGCGGCGGCACAGGTAGACCACGTCGTAAATGCGCCCGATGCGGTATTGGCGGGAAAATGCCAGACCGAGGGCATAATCTTCGCCGTAGCTCACATTGGGTACGCCGATTTCGCGCAACAAGGGAGTGAAGAAGGCGCGAGGTGCTCCCAGTCCGTTGATGCGCAAGGCATTGTTGTGTCCGTTTTCATCGGTCCACTCCCGGTGGTCGATTATGCCGGGCGGCAAAGTCTCTAAGTTGAAGTTGGTCATCCGATAGGAACCGATGACCATGGCGCATTGCTCGCTATGGAATGTATCAATGATGCGTTGCAAGGTATCGGGGCCGCTATACAGGTCGTCGCTATCCAATTGTACGGCAAACCGTCCGCATCGGGCATCGCGTATGGCCAGGTCCCAGCATCCGCCTATGCCCAAGTCGGTACGTTCGGGGATGAGGTGGATGATTTTCGGCTCTTCGCTGTATCGGCGGATGGCTTCGGTGGTTCCGTCGGTGGAATGATTGTCAACGATGATGAGGTTGAACGGGAATGCCGTTTTTTGTTCCAATACGGAGCGGATGGCATCGTCGATGGTCCGCACCCGGTTACGCACGGGAATAATGACCGAGGCTTCGCAGGGGAAATCGCCTTCCCGCAAGTCGATACGCCCCTCGACGGGAGGCAGATAGGCACCCGTCTTTTTCAGGTATCGGGTAAAGACGGCTTCGCGTTCTATCTGCACCGGGCGGTTGCGTGGGTCTACATAGTCGAATTGCTTTTCTCCCGAACGGCGCGTGTCCGTTTCGGTTTCCGTGTAAAGGTATTCGCGGATGTGAGCCAGCATATATCGGCGCGATAAAGCGAGCCGCACGGCATAGCTTGCCGAATGGGTATAATCCGCTTCCCGGCTGATTTCTGCCACCGCTTCTTTCAAGGCTTCCGTGCGGTACATGACGAGTGAGCCGAAATCGAAATCATCACGCACGCTTCCTGCCTGGTAATCGATGACCGGGTGCGCTTGCATATTGCCGTTGATTTCTTCGTAACGGTCGGCGTATACCATGCCGCAACCGGGAGCGGATAAATAGTCCATCATACGTTC
>ULRH01029627.1_pt1 | contig 16401 bp, 9 predicted proteins | sample 1955271 | NCBI WGS metagenome assembly ULRH01 (sample SAMEA4835677, study PRJEB28245) | human gut metagenome | biome: gut microbiome; material: fecal sample | place: Denmark | collected 2008 | reverse complement strand
CTTGGCCTCGGGACGGAAGCGGGCAATGATATTGGTGGAATGCAGCATTGTGCCGTCATAGCCTTTGAGGTCAGCCTTCTGCTCCTCGACGGTGCATCCGTAGGCCTTAAACTTACTGACGATCCACGCACCGCAGCGGTCGTGCGCCTCCGAGTTCATCACCCTTGGTCCGAAATCGCATTGCTTCGCCGTAAAGGCAAAGGCAGAGTCGGGATTGAAGGCTGGGCCAACTGGCTTTGCCACCGTTTCCGTCATTTCCGTATCCTCATCGCTTGTCTGACTATCCTTCGTCTTCAGGACCGCCAAACCGGCGACGACGGCGGCAACAAGAATGCCACCAGAGATTATCTTCATTTTCTTGGTCATTTCTCCTTATATTATATTATTCATTTCTCCTTATATCATAGATAATAAAGACGGCTTTTGCCTACCGCTGCACCGCAGCCATGACACGCAACCAGTTGCCACCCCATATCTTCTCGATGTCGCGCTCACTATACCTGCGCTGTAGCAGGCGGCGGGTGAAGGCGATCACCTCCGAGGAGTCAGCAAAGCCACGCACTCCACCGTCGCCATCAAAGTCTGTACCGATACCCACATGGTCAATACCCATCACACGAATGGCATGCTCCAGGTGAGCGATGGCATCGAGCACCGTGGCCTCGCCACCCTCCTTGCGCAGGAAACCATGATAGAGCGTGATGTGGGCCACACCACCCTTTTGTGCCAAGGCCCGCAACTGGTCGTCGGTGAGATTGCGCGGATGATCGCAGAGTGCACGGCAGTTGGCATGGCTACAGACGATAGGCTTGGCGCTGATGTCAAGGGCGTCCCAGAAGCTCTTCTCCGCAGCGTGGCTGAGGTCCACCATGATGCCGCAGCGGTTCATCTCACGGATGGCCTTCTCGCCAAAATCGCTCACGCCGTCATGCGTCTTGCACCCACGTGCCGAGTCGCAAAGATCGTTGTCGCCATTATGACAGAGCGTGATGTAGGTCACGCCACGCTGGGCAAAATGCTTCACGTTGGCCAAATCGTGCTCCAGCGCCAGTCCATTTTCTATGGCGAAGAGAATCGACTTGCGTCCCTTCCGCTTGTCCTCATAGAGATCGGACGGACGACGTGCGATACTCAGACAACGCTGGTTGGCCTTCACGATCTCTTCTATTTTGTCGAAGATCAGGTCAGCATAGTGGGCAGGGGAAATGGAACTGCCGCTTATACCCACCGCAGTTTGAAGGTTGGAGACGTATTTTTCCGCCAGGCGTGGGTTATAGCGCATGATTCCCGCCAGATCTATCTTGGATGAGAACGTCTCTCCCATCTTCGGCTGAGGGAGGTAGGCCGCCATGGTGACGGCATCCTGCCGTCCATCGCTCATTTTGTGGAGATCCACCAGGATGCGCGGGTCACGCCGTCCAAAGTCCACCCCCTGCGGGAAGAACATCGGTGTGTCGCAATGGGTATCGAGTGTGAGCACGCGACGGTGTACGTCCTTGGCTTTCTGAAACTCCGCAGCCTCATCGGCGAGCCAGCGAAACAAACGTTGTCCCTCGTCACCCAGGTGTTCTGGATGCCACTGCACACCCATAATAGATTTAAACTCCGTGCTCTCGATAGCCTCTATCACCCCGTCGGGAGCCACTGCCGTCGTGCGGAAGCGCGCCCCAGGGTCTTTGACGGCCTGGTGGTGGAACGAATTGACCGCCATCCGCTCCTTATGATACAAGGAGAAGAGGATACTGTCGCGCTCGATGCGCACGGTATGGGTCGGCTCAGCCTGCACGGCATCCTGGCTATGTTTGATGGTAGAAGGCCCCAGGGATCCCGCAGGCTCCGTGGGAAGATAGTTCTCGTAGATATCTTGCTGCACCGTCCCGTCCAAAGCCATCGCCAGCACCTGTATGCCGCGACAGATACCGAGGATGGGGATCTGACGGTTGGCAGCAAGACGGGTAAGAAGCAACTCCGAGAGGTCACGTCGCGCGTTGATGTTGTGCAGACGTGTCGATGGTTCCTCGCCCACCCAGAGAGGGTTGACGTCGGCACCACCCGTGAGCAGCAGTCCATCGATATGGTCGAGCACACCGACTATCACGTTGCGGTCGGTAGTCGGTGGGATGAGGAGTGGCGTAGCGCCGGCACGTATCACCTGCTCATAGTAGGCTTTGGCCAGCATCTCGTTGGAGTCGTTATAGTTGGACGTGAGTCCTATGACGGGCTGCTTGTGCCCTTCGGGAAACTCCGCATAGAAAGCGTCCAGATGTGATGAGAGGGAAAAATCCATGTTTTAATCGTCTATACCAGATCATAATAGCATCAAGGCGGGAGTGTGCCTAAGCCTTCTGCCCGCCTTGACCATGCGTTATTTCTCGATATCAATGGGTATCTCGCGGTGAACACTCTCCTCCAGGGAGATCAGCGTCTCTGTACTCACCACACCGGGGATGCTCTGCAGCTGCCCGTTGATGAGGTCCATCAGTTGCTCGTTGTCCTTGGCATAAAGCTTGACGAGCATCGTATAGGGACCTGTGGTGAAGTGGCACTCCACAACCTGCGGAATAGAGAGCAGACGGTTGACCACGTCGCGGTACATAGACCCTCGCTCCAAGTCCATTCCGACATAGGTGCAGGTGGAGTAGCCCAGCGCCTTGGGATTGATCTCAAAACTGCTGCCCGTGATGACTCCATTCTCTATGAGATGCTGCACACGCTGGTGGATAGCTGCTCGCGAAACGCCGCACTCTGCAGCCACGTCCTTGAAAGGAAGGCGGGCATTGGCGGACAAGATTCCGAGAATCTTTTTGTCTAATTTGTCGATTTTATCCATAATGGTCTGTCGCTATTCTGGTTAAAGTTGGCTTGCTGCGCAACTTGTCAGCAAAATTAAGCATTTTAGTTGAATTGGCAAACCATTTTAACGTTATTTCTCTACAAAAGGGCAACATTTGCTTACTTGGGACATTTTTCGAAAACCAAGACGATGAGTGGGCTGCAACTAAATCCCAGCATGATTTTGCTTGCTGCGCATAGCCCTTCACACACCCAAAAACAATCGCCCCATCATGGGAATGCACGAACGACCAAGTGGGTCATACTGCCTTTGCCATGATGGGGCGAAGATTTCTGCGTCACTACGGCACGACCACCTTGACGGTCTTTCCAGCTACCCTCACGAGATAGACCGCAGGAGCAAGGCGGAACGTATGGAGGCCCGCCTCAGCACGTGCCACACTGCGTCCCTGGAGGTCATAGACCTCGATGGCTGCAGCATCGGAACGAACGGTCAGACTACCCTGACCTGCGCGCACGCTGACCTTCAGCGCATCGGCGGCAAGCGCGTCGATGGCATTGACAGACTTGCCCACATAGATTCGATCGGAAGTCTCTGAGACGTAGTTGGTATAGTCCTTCGTGGCCATCGCCGTCACCTCATAGGCGTAGCTATACTGCGGATCGAGGTCCGCCACCTCATAAGCGCTCGCCGTGGGATAGAGCGACGCGTAGGGCGCCGTGAGGGTTTCGCCTTTGCGCACATTCTGACGGATGGTCACCTCGTCGATAAAGTAGGGCTGTCCATACATACTCATAAAGGCGAGGATCACATTCGAACGCAGGGCCTTATTGTCCGCGGCGTCGAAATGGATAGTAGCCGAGGTCATACCCGTACCGTCGAGTTTCAGCGGCATGATGCGATGATCGATGGCCTGGCTGTCGGTATATTTGTTCATCAGCATCACAAAGAGCGTGTCGCCAGCATAAGTGTTGTAGGCTTTGACATCGACATCGAAGGCTCCACCATCACAAGTGAGGTCGAGCGTGGGAGAAGTGACCAGTCCAGCCAGCCCCATCCATACATTGGTCTGCTGCGCTCCTGCCATTCCTTCCACAAGGTAGGGCAACTGGAGGACCCACTCCGTCGGCGTGTAGCCGAGGTCGGCCAGATTATATACATAGGTGTAAGGATTGTAGGGATTGTCCATCGTTCCTTGGTCGATGGCATTGAAATCCTCGTGGAGCACGACGACATCCTTCACGTCTTCCTTGGCCTCCAGGATTTTGATGACATTGAGCTTATACTTATCGGCATTGTGCAGTTCGGTCCAGTTGGCGGTGAAAGCGGTCTTCGACACACCCGTGGCCTCCTTGGCCTCTACCTTCACGCCGAGGATGCCATCCACCCACATGTCGGGTGTTGCCACGGACATCACGCTGCCGTTTTTCGCCCGCACGTTGTAGTAGTACTCATAGTTGGGGTCTATCTCCATCGTGTAGCAGGTATCGGTCAGTTCCTTGTCGAGCTGGCCCACGGGCACGGTCTGGGTGGCATAGTCCATCTGCACGTCATCGAGGGCGAAGCTGACGGAATTTTTCTGTATGAAGAAGAACTTGATTCGCTTCACGCCGTCGCCAATCTGGTCGTGGGTGAAGGAGTAGCGACCGCCAGCAGCCTCCATATAGTAGTTGGGCATGTTGGCAACGGGGGTCCATCCTTTCTTCTCCGTATATACCGACACCTGCAACAGAGAGTAGGTGTAGTCAGTCTCATAGTCCATCGAACTGGGTTTCACCCAGAATGAGAACGAGGTGATGGGAGCGGGCGTCTCGGGCGAGACTACCTCGTCGCCCTCCGCGTCGAAACAGAGGGAGAGCGGTGCCGAGCAGTAGTCGCCCTCGGTGGTATAGACATCTTGCGATCCCGCCGACGAGAGGTTGATCGTCCATCCCTCGGGATAGCTGGGGTTGGACTGGTCGATGGTCTTGCCATCGGCATTGAGACGGATACCGTCGAAGTTTTCCGTCAGTGTGCCGGGCTCGACATAGTCCTTGGGCATCTCCTTGCAATAGACGTGGAGGAGGTAGGAGGCTGCCGTCGGGGTGGAGTTCCAGCGCGCCGTGAACGAGGTAGCTGAGTGGTTGATGGGGGTGAGGATGCCTGGTGCGGGAATCTTGTTGGCCTTGCGCGTCACGACGATATCGTCGAGGAGCAGTTCTACGTCTTCTGCCGAAAACTGGAAGATATTGTTCGGGTTGAACGTCGCCTGATCAGTACTGAAGGTATAGTCCTGCCATGCGTCGCTGACGTTGAAGTCGCGGTCGTCAACAGGTCCCTCATAGTTGTCGCACAATGCAACACGGATGATGCCGCTCTCCCCAGCCTTCAGCGCACGGGCACGGAAGGTAAGGACGACGTCGCCGCTGAGGTCCATCTCTGGCGTACTGATAAATCCGCCACGCTGCTCGTCATACGAGTCGAGGTACATGCGGATGGCGCAAGCCTGGCCTGCCTGATAGACGGCGTTGCCCGTCCAGCCCCGCACACCCATCATATCTTCGGGCAACGCGTAGTTGACAGTGCCTCCACCCAGCATCGTACCATCGGGGGTGGCGTTGGTGCCAGCCGTCCATAGGTCAAAATGCTGGTCTATGACCGTCTTGGTCGGTATTTCGTCATCGGCACGAAGGACCGCCGACGGTTCCTGCACCGTGCCTCGGGGCTGGAGGGTCATCGCTGCACGGGAAAACTTCCCTGCAGGATTCCGCTGAGCGTGGGTGACGAGGGGAAAAAGCAAGAGTGTACACAACCATGTGGATACGATGTAGCAATAAGTTCTCATAGGGCATTTCTTTTCACAGCACTATCATTTTTGTCCTAAAAGTATAAACTATCAGGCTGCCAGCGCCGTCCAGTCTTCTGCCATGCCAAAGGACTACCCTACTCAGTGCTGCAAAAACCAGGGCAAACCTTCTGCAAGACTGCGCAAATTTACGAATAATATTTGTAACAGCAAACTTTTTGGTGAAAAGTTTTCAAAGACTAAACTTTTTCATCGTTTTCCATGCAAAACAAAAACCACAGGCGACTGCATGGCAGATGGATCCTCTTTAGCTTATACCACCAGGCATAAGCGTTGTTTCCACCTTGAGGAATTTGACAAAAGCATTGTTGGCGCCTTGTCCATACTTATGTCAAGGCGCCGACAATACTATAGCTGGCCTGCCTCTACCTGTAGGACTATGCGCTCGGTGAGGCGGTCTGCCCCCATCGGGTCATAGCGCTTCTTGAGCGATGCGCCAAACACCCAGGCAAAAGCCTGATAGAAACCTGCACGCACAGGGCCGAGGAAAGCGTTGATCAACTCATAACCCGAGGAGTGGGTCTCGCGGTCGATAAGCTTAATGAGGAGCTTGCCCTGCGAATAGGTGAGCTTCTTCATGCGCGGTCCATAGGTGGCCTTGATTTCCTTCTCCACCAGCTTCATGTGCTCCTTGCGTGCCTGATCGTTGGGCAACGTCTCCATATACTCATAGGTCTCGATGACGATCTGGTGACACTCCTTGGCGATCGGCAGCACTTTCTTGATATTGTATAGCAGGCGGTAGAATTTCGCACGCTCCTCGGGCGTCTTAAACTCTATCTTGGGGAATACATAAACATTGTTGGTCTTGACATACTGCACACTGTCACCATCCACCAGGGCCTTTCCTGTATGTACGGTCGGGCGAAAGGTGGGCGAATCCATATCGACGTCGCTCATCTTCTGAGCTGCTTCCTCGCCGACTTGCGCCATGGAGGGCACAACGACACAGGACAGTACGAGGGCGAAAAGCAACCGCAAGAGATGACGGCGCTGGGGATTGTAGTGGGATGAATGATTCATTACTTCGTTGTTTTTTTTCGTCAGCGAGTGCAAAAGTACGGAAATATACTTAACTCGGAAAGAATTTTCAGCATCTTTTTTATTATTATTTTTCAAAACACCAAAACTATACGTCCTTACGGACTTCACAACTACGGCCTTTAGAAGAGCTGACCAAGGGCGTTTTGGCACATTTTCACGGGATATGGCGGTAATTACGGGGAAAAACCGTACCTTTGCACTTAGATAATAAAAACTGAAAGACAATGCAAGATCTGGTCATCTACAATACGCTGCACCGCCAGAAGGAGCGGTTTCAGCCTATCAACGCCCCCCACGTGGGCATGTATGTCTGCGGACCCACCGTCTATGGCGACCCGCATCTGGGCCACGCGCGCCCCGCCATCACCTTCGACGTGCTCTTCCGCTACCTGCAGCACATCGGCTACAAGGTGCGCTATGTGCGCAACATCACCGACGTGGGACACTTGGAGCACGACGCCGACGAGGGCGACGACAAGATTGAGAAGAAGGCACGGCTGGAGCAGCTGGAGCCGATGGAGATAGCACAGTATTACACCAACCGCTATCACGACGCGATGGGACTGCTTGGCTGCCTGCCGCCCTCCATCGAGCCCCACGCCACGGGACACATCATCGAGCAGGAGGAGCTGGTGAAGCAGATCCTCGCCAACGGCTACGCCTATGAGAGCAACGGCAGCGTCTATTTCGACGTGGAGAAGTACAACAATGACCACCGCTATGGCATCCTGTCCGGACGCAACCTTACCGACATGATCAACAACTCGCGCGAACTCAACGGCATCGGCGAGAAGCGCAACCAGGTGGACTTCGCCCTTTGGAAGCGGGCCACACCCGAGCACATCATGCGATGGCCGAGTCCGTGGAGCGACGGTTTCCCTGGCTGGCATTGCGAGTGTACGGCGATGGGACGCAAATACCTCGGCAACCACTTCGACATCCACGGAGGTGGCATGGACCTCATCTTCCCGCACCACGAGTGTGAGATAGCACAGGCCGTGGCCTCGCAGGGAGACCCGATGGTGAAGTACTGGATGCACAACAACATGCTCACCATCAACGGACAGAAGATGGCCAAGAGCCTTGGCAACTTCATCACGCTGGAACAACTCTTCACCGGAAGCAACGACCTCCTCACCCAGCCCTACTCGCCGATGACCATCCGCTTCTTCACCCTCTCGGCCCACTACCGTGGCACGGTCGATTTCAGCAACGAGGCCCTGCAGGCCGCCGAGAAGGGCTACAAGCGCCTCATGGACAGCGTCAGCGACCTGGCCCGCGTGCAGGCCGCCAGCGAAAGCGACGAGAAATCGCACGAGTTTGTCGCCCAACTTCGCCAGCGGTGCTATGACGCGATGAACGACGACCTGATGACGCCAGCCGTCATCTCCGTGCTCTTCGAAACATGCCACGTCGTCAACAGCGCGCTCGACCACAAGTCACAGCTCTCGGCAGAGGACATACAAGAGATTGCCGACGTGCAGCGCATCTTCATCTTCGACATCCTCGGACTGAGAAGCGAGCAGGGCGACAACTCCTCCGCTCGGGAGAACGCCTTCGGCAAGGTCGTCGATATGGTACTCGAACTGCGCGCACAGGCCAAGAAGAACAAAGACTGGGCCACGTCGGACAAGATACGAGACGAACTCGCCGCAGCCGGCTTCGAGGTGAAGGACACCAAGGACGGCGTGACGTGGAAGCTCGACAAATAGCCTCGACGCAACAACGCACAGCAAAGGCAAGGACGCTTTATGCGCCTTTGCCGTTTTGACGGGCTGCGTCAGCTAAGTTTTTTTAGCACACAACACAATAATCATCGCGCATACGCGTTTTTATATAGTTACGCCTAAAAATATATTACGCAAAAATCAATATCAAGGTATGAAAAAATCACTTCTTTTCGCCACAGCGCTGCTCGCTATGGGCACGCAGGCGAAGGCCGACGAAGGTATGTGGACGCTCTACAACCTCCCCGAGGCCGTCTATCAGCAGATGCGGGCCGAAGGCTTCGAGTTGAGTCAGGACCGTCTCTACGGTGCTCCCGACGCACTGAGCAATTATGTCGTCAACTTCGGCGGCTACTGCTCTGGAGTTGTCGTCAGCCCCAACGGTCTGGTCTTCACCAACCACCACTGCGGCTTCTCTGCCATCAACGCCCACTCCACCGTGGAGCACGACTACATGCTCAATGGCTTCTATGCCAAGACCTACGAGGAGGAGCTGCCCAACGAGGACCTCTTCGTCTCATTCATGAAGCATCAGGCCGACATCACCCCCAAGGTGACTGCTATGCTCAACGGCCAGACCTACGAGCGCAAAGGCGAGCTCCTCGACTCGCTGGAGAACGCCATGACCGACTCGGTGAAGGCTATCGATCCCACGCTCCACGTCGTCGTGAAGCCCTTCTATGAGGGCAACAAATACTACGCCATGACGTACCAGGACTTCACCGACGTGCGCCTGGTCTTCACCGTACCCAAGTCGATGGGTAAGTTTGGTGGCGAAACCGACAACTGGATGTGGCCGCGCCAGACCTGCGACTACTCCGTCTTCCGCATTTATGCCGACCCGAAGACCAACGGTCCTGCAGCCTACTCCAAGGACAACGTGCCCTATCACCCCACGCAGTGGGCTCCCGTGAGCCTCCAGGGCTATGAGCCGGGCAGCTTCGCCATGACCATCGGCTACCCGGGTTCCACCAACCGCTACCTCTCCAGCTACGGCATCCAGGAGCGTCGCGATATCGGCAACGCCATCCGCATTCAGAGCCGCGCCATCAAACTGGGCATCATGAAGAAGCACATGGCCATGAGCGAGAAGACGCGCATCCAGTATGAGGACTCCTATGTGGGAGCAGCCAACTACTACAAGAACTCCATCGGTATGAACCACTGTATCGACTCCATCGGACTGATCAGCGACAAGGCTTCCTTCGAGCGGAAGATTCAGCAGTGGCTCGCCTCGGGCGCATCGAAGGACCCGTATGTGAACGTCGATTTCGACGCACTGAAGAAGGCCTACGCCGACTGCGCCGAACCCGCCCACGCGCTGGGTTATGCCCAGGAGTCGTTCTTCGGTGTCTCAGAGCTCTTCAACCGCGGACTGCGCCTGTGGACCATGCGCGGCATGGAGGTCAAGGGCGGCAACGACCCGAAGAAGCAGTATGTGGAGTTTGAGGACAATAGCGATGAGTGGAACCTCGCCCTCGACAAGGAACTGACTACCGCCATGCTGAAGAACTACTACGAGCAGGTGCCGCAGAAGTACTGGCCCGCTTTCTTCAAGAACACGGTACAGGCGAAGTTCAACGGCGATTTCGCACGCTACACGGAGTGGCTCTACAAGAAATCGGAGCTGCTGAAGAAGGGCAAGAAGTTCATGATCAAAGACATGGAGAGAGTACAGCAGGATCCCGCCGTTGTGGCCATGAACGACATCATCACTGTGAACAACCAGATCATTGGTGAGTATCTCCCGCTGAAGATCGCCATTCAGGCTCAGGAGAAGAAGCTCTGCGAGGCTAAGGTACAGATGGAGATGGATCTGCCCCACTATAGCGACGCCAACTTCACGATGCGTCTGAGCTACGGCCAGGTAGGTGGTTTCCGCATGGGCAACCATGACAGTGGCTACTACACCGACGCTGCCAGCATCGTCACCAAGATGGACCGTGCCGCAGAGGTCGAGGAATATGCCGCACAGCCCGTGATGCGTGAGCTGATGACGGCTTCCGACTACGGTCGCTACCTGGACAAGAAGACGGGCAAGATGCAGCTCTGCTTCCTCACCAACAACGACATCACCGGTGGCAATAGCGGTTCACCGATCTTCAACGGCAAGGGCCAGCTCATCGGTCTCGCCTTCGATGGCAACTGGGACAGCTTGGCTTCGGACATCAACTTCGACCGCCAGCTTGCACGCTGCATCGGTGTCGATGTGCGCTACATGCTCTACCTGATGGACAAGTGGGGCCATGCAGACCGCCTGTTGCAGGAGATCAATCCGCAGTAAGCCAGTTGAAAAAAACTGACGCAAGATAGCGGGGAGACAGTTTGCCAGAACAAGGGCAGGCGGTCTCCCCGCTTTCCATTGTCCTTACGCCCAAAACTAAAATTTCCTAAAATGGACGGTGTTGTAAGGGAAATTTTGTACTTTTGCCGATTATTCAGCTATTATGGTCAAGATAGAGGTCATCAACAAGGGGCGGCAGCCGCTGCCCGCGTATGCTACGGCACAGAGTGCGGGCATGGATTTGCGCGCCAACATTCCCGAGTCCATCACCCTCCACCCCCTGGAGCGTCGCCTGATTCCCACGGGGCTCTACATCGCGCTGCCCGAAGGCTATGAGGCACAGGTGCGGCCCCGCAGCGGACTGGCCTTGAAGCACGGCATCACGGTGCTCAACTCTCCGGGAACCATCGACTCCGACTACCGTGGCGAACTGATGGTGCTGCTCATCAACCTCTCGCAGAATCCCTTCACCGTCAACGACGGAGAGCGCATCGCGCAACTCGTCATCGCACGCCACGAGCAGGCGGTGCTGACCGCAGTCGAAGTGCTCGACAAAACGGAGCGCGGAACTGGCGGTTATGGCCATACGGGAGTGAAGTGAGCACAGTAAGCGAATAGGATTTCTCATATTATATATATAAGGAGGAAATAACACATGGGCAATATATCTTTCCTGCGCCAGTGGCCGACGGCACGCCTGATGATGCTGACGGCACTGATGGCCGTAGCAATGCCCAAGGCTATGGCACAGACCGAGCAGGGCGAAACCGTGGTCCGCACACTGAGCGACAACGACCAGCAGCGATATCGCTACTTCTACCTCGAAGCCCTTCTCCAGCAGGAGCGTGAGCATTTTGCGGCAGCTTTCGACCTCTTCCGCCATGCCTTGGAAATCAACCCCAACGCTCCCGAGGTGCACTACGAGCTCGCCGGATTCTACTTCATGCTCAAGCAGCCCGAGAAAGCGCTGGCATGCTACGAGAAGGCCGTAGCCCTCGACCCCACCAACAACAACTACCTGGAATATCTGGGACAAATGCTCATCAACCGCAAGGACTATGCGCGCGCCATCACGGTCTATGAGCGTCTCTACAAAGGAAACAAAAGCCGCACGGACATCCTCCAACTCCTCTACCAGCTCTACGGCGAAGAAGGGCAATACGACCAAATGCTCGACGTCATCGACCGCATGGAGCGCATCGAGGGAGTAAGTGCGCAGACGGCCCTCACCCGCATGCAGATCTACGACATGCAGGGAGAAAGCGAGAAGTCGAAACGGGTACTGATAGACCTCGTGGAGAAAAATCCATACGACAGCAGCTACAAGCTGATGCTGGGCAACTGGCTGCTACAGAACGGCCACACCAAGGAGGCATACAAGGTATGCCAAGGTGTGCTCGCCGAGGAGCCCCATAACGTCTCGGCACGAATGCTGCTCCTCGACTACTACCAGGCCACCCACCGCAAGGAGAAGCGACAGACCCTGTTGAGGCAGTTGTTGCGCGACAAGGACACTCCCCAGGAGAGCCGCTACGCACTCATCTTGCAGGCCACACGACAACTGAAGGACGAGAACAACGACCAGATAATGGCTATCTTCGACGACGCCCTCTCCGTCCCACAGGAAGACGCGGGTATCTACTTGATCAAAGCCATGGTGATGGTGAGACACGACTTCCCAAGGGACGAGGTCAACGCAGTTTATCGCCAGGCACTGGCCGTGGAGCCAGACAACGAGATGGCGCAAGGACTGCTCGTGCAGAACCTTGCAGAGGAGGAGCGGTTTGACGAGATCGTCGATTTGTGCAAGACCTCGCTGCAATACACCCCCGACAACCAGCAGCTCTGCTACTTCGAAGGCTTCTCTCTGTTTCAGCTCAAGAGAAACGACGAGGCCCTTGCCTCCCTCCAGAAGACCGTCGAACTGCGCGATGAGGAGTCCGATTCGGACATGATGGCCGACTGCTACTCCCTCATGGGGGAGATCTACCGCGAGAAGGGTATGAACAAGGCTTGCTACGAGGCTTACGATAGTTGTCTGCACTATGCACCGGACAATGTCGGGGCACTCAACAACTACGCCTACTACCTCTCCCTCGACTCTGCCGCCGACTTGCAAAAGGCCGAACAGATGAGCCTCAAGGCGGTACAGAAGGAACCGGACAACGCTACCTTCCTCGACACCTACGCCTGGATTCTCTTCAAGGAGAAACGCTACGACGATGCAAAGACCATCGCCGAACGAGCCATCGCGAGCGACTCCACGCTTAGCAGCGTAGTAGTGGAGCATTGCGGTGACATCTTCTACATGGCGGGAGACACAGACCGGGCCATGGAGATGTGGCAGAAGGCAGCACAGGAGGACGAGGACAACGCCATCCTGCGACGGAAAATAGAACTCAAAAAATACATAGAAGAATGAAAACAAGACATATCCTGCTCTTCACCTCGCTCATGATGGCGGCCGCAGCCTGTGGCACGCAGCGGCAGGTGGGCGGAGAGGTCCCTGCTATGGAGAAAGGGCACACCGTCCATGCAGACAAGGACAAAGAGGCCACAGGCCTGCGCTTTATGCAGCGCGTGGCTGACAATGCCCTCTATCAAAAGAACCTGGTGTCGAACCTCACCTTCACCCTGGAGCGCAACGGAAACGCGATCTCCGTACCAGGCATCCTGAGAATGCGCAAGGACAACGTCATCCGGCTCCAACTGCTCATCCCCGTGCTACGATCAGAGGTGGGACGCATCGAGTTTACACCCGAGGGGGTGCTCTTCGTGGACCGCTACCACCACCAGTATGTCAAGACGACCTACGACGAGGTGGACTTCCTGCGCGACAACGGCATCACGTTCTACTCCCTCCAGTCGCTCTTCTGGAACCAACTGCTGCTCCCTGGAGAACAGCGCGTGGGAGAGGCGCAGCTCAGCAGATTCACACCAGAGATAGGAAGTACTGACAATGTGCCCGTAAGACTCCACGATGGCAAGCTCGACTATGAGTGGACGGTGTCGAAGGACAAGGCGCAAATCCTCTCCTCGCTCATCACATACAAGAGTATCGCCCACGGCACCTCGACACTACGATGGAACTATGGCGACTTCAAAGCCTTCGGTTCGAAGCAGTTTCCATATTCCCACGACGTGACGGCCCAGACCGAAGCGACGGGAAAGCAGATGACACTCCGCGTGATGCTCACACTCAGCGACGTCAAAGCCGACGCCAACTGGGAGGAGCGCACCTCGCTGTCAGGAAAATATCAGCAAGTGCCTTTGGAGGAGGTGCTTGGCAAACTCATCCAGTTCTAAATGAAACAGTTGATTCTATACCTTATCGTCGCCCTTTGCTGCACGCTGGAGACCGCCACGGCACAAAGCACGCACACGCGACGCAAGAAGCATGCGCCGACGGAGGCCAAGGGCAAGGCGCCCGCACGCCATACGCCCACCAAGAAGGCGCAGCCGGCACAGCCACGGCACAAACGCGGACAGAAACCCGCGCCACAGCAGAAAAAGCCTGCACCACAGAGGAAAAAGGGTACGCCGCGCCAGAAACCTGCTGCGCAGCAACCGAAATACACAGCGACCAAGGAGATCAAGGGCTTACAGCAGGAGAACCAGCGTATCAAGCAGGAGATCAAGCAGCACGAGGCCGAGTATCAGGAGAAGCAGCGCGACGTTGACAACCGTCTGAAGCGCATCATCACACTTGATACGGAGATCGGGCAGCATCAGCGCGACATCGACCACATCACCCACGACATTGATGGCATCGACAACAACATCGGTATCCTCAAGTCGCAGCTCGAGAACCTGGAATTGCAGTTGGGCGAACGCCGTGCGCGCTTCATCCGCTCCATGCGCTACATGGCGCGCCACCGCAGCATCCAGGACAAACTGATGTTTATCTTCTCTGCAAAGAGCCTCTCACAGATGTACCGCCGTCTGCGCTTTGTCCGCGAGTATGCGGCCTATCAACGGGCACAGGGCGAAAAGTTGCAGCAACAGCAGCAACAGATTGACGAGAAGCGGGCGCAACTGGGACAAATCCGACAGCAGAAGAACAACCTCCGCTACAAGGGACGACAGGCGCAGGCCGCCGTCACCCAGAAGAAGGCTGAGCAAGAGAGTGTCGTCGCGTCGCTAAAGCAAGACCAACAGGTACTTCAGGGCGTGATCACTGAACGCAGGAAGAAGCAGCAGGCCCTGGACGCACAGATCGACCGCCTGATCAACATCGAGATTCAAAAGGCGCGGGAGCGCGCAGCCGCCGAGGCGAAGAAACGCGCAGCGGAACGTGCGGCTCAGGCCAAGGCACGTGCCGAAGCCCTCGCGAGGAAGCGCGCAGCGGCACAGAAAGCTGCAGAGGAGAACGCCCGCCGTGTGGCCGAGGCCAAACGCCGAGAGGCGGAGGCGCAGCGACGCGCAGCAGAGGCAAAGCGCAAAGCCAGGGAGGAAGCCGAGAAGGCAGAACGGGAGCGCAAGCGGGCCGAAGAAGCGGCTCGGGCAGCCACCAGGGCACAAGACCGTGCCAAGGCGGAGCAGCGTGCACGCGACGCCGAGCAACAACGAAAGAAGGCGGAGGAACAGAAGCAGCGGGCCGAGCAACAGGCCCGGGAGGCAGAGGCCGACCGTCAGGCAGCAGAGCGCAAGGCCGCAGCCGAGAAGCAGCGCCATGATCGCGACGTCCGCGCGGAACAGCAGCGAGCTGATGCAGCCAACGATGCCAACCTTTCGTCAGCGGATATGGCGATGACGGGTAGCTTCGCCAACGCCAAAGGCCGACTGCCCATGCCGCTGGCAGGAAAGATCGTCAGCCACTTCGGCAACTACAACGTCGAGGGTATGTCCAACGTGAAACTCAGCAACTCGGGCATCAATATCAAGGGTGCCGCGGGAGGAGCCGTGAAGAGTGTCTTCAAAGGCGAGGTGAGTAGCATCTTCGGCTATGGTGGCACGATGGTCGTCATGGTGCGCCACGGTGCCTACATCACCGTCTATGCCAACCTGCGCAACGTGAGTGTGCGACAGGGACAGAAGGTCGGCACGGGACAGACTTTGGGCACGGTAGGATCGGACGGCGTACTGCAGTTCCAGCTCCGTAAGGAGACTGCCAAGCTCAATCCGGAGTCGTGGCTCCGATAAAAGACACAGACAACAGAACGCATGATTTAGAACAGCGATTGGGAAGCAGCCATGTTTTCCAATCGCTGTTTTGATACGCACCCAAGGGTATAAACGGTCGTGGCGCAGTAGTAGCAAAAATGGTGTTTTTTGGCAAACGAACGGCCGATTGGCGCAAGGGGCGGCCAAGGCTATTTTTCACCCCTTTTTATGGACTTAACTTCATAGGCCAACGAAGTTAACTTCATAAGCCGATGAATATAACTTCATCGGGCTATGAAGGCAACATCCTTTTTTGAAGTAGTTTTTACCCTGGCCAAGAGGTGGGAAAAAACAGCCATGTGGGTCATCATTTTTCTGGGCTGACACCCTGGCCTCAATGCCTCATAGAGAGCTTATGGATCGCTACAAACCGCATTACGAGAGACGCTTTTTTGCGGTCCAAGACAAAATAGTCTCCCAATAATTTTCAAATTCGGTTAAAATGTGGTATTTTTGCATAGTAAACAAGAATACGCTATGCAGTTGAATAGTCATCTTTCCGTTCTCGTCCACGAAGTGGCCAAGCACTACGGCGCAAAACCAG
>ULRH01031253.1_pt1 | contig 16419 bp, 16 predicted proteins | sample 1955271 | NCBI WGS metagenome assembly ULRH01 (sample SAMEA4835677, study PRJEB28245) | human gut metagenome | biome: gut microbiome; material: fecal sample | place: Denmark | collected 2008 | reverse complement strand
GGCGGTCCCGCCGCCAGATGCGCCACGCCCCGCGGGCGCTGCTGCCCGTCAGCGCCGCCGCAGCCACCCAGAGCAGCGCGGCCAGGCGGCTGGGCAGCCAGTTGGCGGCATCGTCCAATTTGGCGGCACAGCGCCCGAAGTAAAGATATTTTTCGTTTTTGTAGCCGAGCATGCTGTCCATCGTATTGATGGCCTTGTAGGTCAGCGCCAGCGGTGCCCCGCCAAGGAGCATATACATAAGCGGCGCAATGACGCCGTCGCTGGCGTTCTCGGCCACGGTCTCCACGGCGGCTCTGGTCACGCCCGCGGCGGTCAGGTTTTGCGTGTCTCGGCCCACGATGCGGGCCACAGCTCTGCGGGCCGCGGGCAGGTCGCCCTTTGCCAGTTCCTTGTACACATTGCGGCTCTCCTGTGCAAGACCCTTGGCAGCCAGCGCCTGGCCGCACCAGAGCATTTGCAGCGCCAGCCCCAGCGCCGGATGGAGCCTTGCCGCGGCCCAGCAGGCAAGCCCGGTAACGGCCAGCGTGCCCAGCGGCAGCACCGCGGCCACCGCGGCCCCGCCGGCCAGCTCGCCCCGCGGTGTTTTGGGCAGTGCGGTGCGCAGGTGCTTTTCCAGCGCCGAGATGCACCGGCCCATGAGCACCACCGGATGCGGCAGCCACGCCGGGTCGCCAAACAGAGCGTCCAGCAAAAAGCCGCCCAGCACCGCCCAAAAGATCAGCATGTGCTCTCCTTCGTGTACTGCACGGTCTTGACCAAGCGCAGCTCATGCCGCGACGCCCAGTCGCGGGCGTCCAGCACATAGCCGCCCGCGTTGGGGCCGCACCACCGGTAATAGCTGCGGCGCGGCACGCCGTAGCGCTCCAACGCGGCCATCTGGGTGCCGCCGTGGGCCAGGATCACCAGCATGTCCTCGCCGTCGGCCAGCGCCTTGTCCACCAGCGCCGCAAACGTGCGGCATACGCGGTCATTGAAATCATCCTTGCGCTCACCGTCGGGGCAGCTGCTCTCGCAGTTGGCGGCGACCCACGCCTGATAGTCGGGGTCGTGCTCCATCTCAATATAATTGCGGCCTTCAAAGCTGCCGAAGCACATCTCCTTCAGCCCGTCCACGGGCACGAGCTCCGCGTCCGGGAACAGCACCTCCGCCGTCTGCCTTGTACGCTGCAGCGTGGAAATATAGACAACCTTCGGGTCAATATCAGCCCGGCGCAGCTGGGCCAGCCCCTCGGGCGAGAGCGGGATGTCCCGCTGACCCTGATAGCGCTTCTGGGCGTTGTACTCGGTCAGGCCGTGGCGCAGTAAATAAATCAGCATTTCGGAAGTTCTCCTTTCAAAATCGTCGGCAGACCGCAAAACATCTGCACAACGCAGTCCGCCCGCGCGGCCAGCAGACAGGCCAAACGGCCCGCCGCCTCCCGCGCGGCACGCGCGGCGGGGTCAATCGGCACAACGCCGCCGCCGACCTCCGCCGCGGTCACAACATCATAATCTGCCAGCTCGTCGGCCAGCCAGTTCAAATCGGCGGCGTCGGCGGCCAAATCCTGCACGTCGTACACCTGCCGCCCGCCGAGCTTTTGCGCAAAGGTGCGCTTGCCGCTGCAGAGCGGCCCTGTCACAAACACCATTTACAACACCCCCAGCCATTGGCAGGCGGCCAGCGCCGCCAGCATCCAGATCTCGCATTTTTGCAGGAACCACCCGGCCAGATCACCGGTCACACCGCCAAACTGTTTTTTTGCAACAACGTAGTACCGCGCAAAAACGCAGCCTGCGGCCAGCACCAGCGCCCAGCCGCCCAGTGCAGTCAGCCCCACGGCCAGCATGGCGCAGAGCACGGCCAGCACCTGCCGCACGCGGACGCGGTCCGCCGCCGTGGCAAAGGTGTGGGCAAGGCCGGTGTTTTTCGCCAGCGAGAACGCCGCCACGGCCAGCCCGGACAGCGCCCGCTCCCCCACCAGCGCCAGCGTCCAGAGCACGCCGACCCGCGGGGTGAACGCCACACAGCCGCACAGCGCAAAATACGCCGCGAAGTAGCTGCACAGCCGGATGACCGCGAACGCGCCGCAGTGGGGATCCTTTAAAATTTCCAGCTTCTTTGCGGTATCGCCGTAGCTTGAAAGTGCGTCGCAGGTGTCGGCGTAGCCGTCCAGATGGATGCCGCCCGTGACCCAGACCGGCACAAGGCAGAACCCCGCCGCGCGGGCCGCCGCAGGCAGCGGCAGCACGCCGCAGACGCACCACAGTGCGCCGCACACCACCCCCACCAGCGGGAAGGCGCAGAGCGCGTACCGCATATTTTTTTCGTTCCAGTCGAACTGCGGCATCGGCAGGGCCGAGAACATGGCAAACGCCACCGCAATCGTCTGTAAAGCTGTCACGGACCTTCACTTCCTTTGTAATAGACGGGGATGCCGCAGACAACGCGCACCACGCGGTCTGCCCGCGCCGCCGCAGCGTTGTTGACGGCGGCCAGTGCGCGCAGATAGCGGTCCGTATCGTCCGCATAGTCTGCCCCACCGCTGAACACCTCGTTGGAAACCACAATCAGATTATCACATTGCAGCAGCATCTTGTCAATGCCCCGCAGGATCGCCGCCGCGGTTTCCGTCCCTGCACCGTCGGGGTCATACAGCTCATTGGCGGCCAGGTTGCCCAGGTCCTCCAGCAGTACAGTGCCGCGCCGGGGCAGGGCCACGCGGTCCAGGTGCAGCGGGCACTCTACCGTGGTGAACTGCTTTTCGGCCCGCATGGCGCGGTGCTTCGCCACGCGGGCGGCGCACTCGGCGTCCCAGACCTGCATCGTCGCCAGATAGGTGCGCGGCAGCGGTGCGCACAGGCAGAGCGACTCCGCATAGGCGCTTTTGCCGCTGGCCGCGCCGCCGATGACCAGCGTCAGCACTGCGGGGTGTACGGCGTGATGCCGCCCTCCGCAAACGAGTAGCAGCCGTTGTAGACAGCCAGCGCCATATCCCACAGCGGCAGGCTGGCCACCGCGCCCGTGCCCTCGCCCAGATGCAGCTCTGCGGTGATAAGCGGTTTTTTGCACAGCGCGTCCAGCACAATATGTGCGGCTGGCTCGCTGGATACATGGCTGGCGAAAACGGCCTTTTCCGCCGCGGGGCAGAGCCGCACCGCACACAGCGCCGCCACGCCGCTAATAAATCCGTCCATCACGATGGGCAGCCTTTCGAGCGCACCACCCAGAAACACGCCGCACAGCCCGGCAATATCAAAGCCGCCCAGCGCCGCCAGCACCCCCAGCGGGTCCGCGGCGTCGGGGTGGTTGCAGGCAATGCCGCGTTCTATCGCATCTATTTTGCGGTGCAGTCCTGCGTCGGAAAGTCCCGCGCCGCGCCCGGTCATCTCGGCCACAGGGCGGCCCAGCAGCACGCTGGCCACGGCGCTGGACGTCGTTGTGTTGCCGATGCCCATTTCCCCCGTCGCCAGCAGCTGTGCGCCGTTCTGCTTCTGCGCGCGCACCAGCGCGATGCCCGCGGCGATAGCCTGCACGGCCTGTGCGCGGGTCATAGCCGGGCCGGTGGTAAAGTCAGCCGTGCCCGCAGCAATACGGCAGTCCGCCGCGCCGGGCACGGGTGCGCCCGCAATGCCCATATCGACGGGCACGACGTCGCAGTGGGCCGCAGCGGCCATACGGCAGACGCTGGTGCGGCGGGCGGTCAGGTTTTCGAGCACGGCGCGGGTCACGGAGGCATCGGTCTGGCTGACGCCCTGCGCCACAACGCCGTTGTCCGCGCAGAGCACCAGCACCGCGCGGCGGCTGACATCCGGCACGGGGTCGCCGGTCAGCGCGGCGGCGTCCTCGACCATGGCTTCCAGCAGACCCAGCCCGCCCAAAGGCTTTGCCAGCGCAGCCCAGTGGGCGTGGGCTGCGGCGCGGGCAGCCTCGTCCGGCGGGGTAACGGCTGCAAGCAGGTTTTTCAGTTCGTTTTCGGTCATGATGTTTCCTTTATATAATGTTCGGCTGCAGCCGCAAAGCGCTTCGGCAGCGGCGTACCCGCCCAATAGAGATGCGGAAAACCAGCGTAGAGACGTGTATTGGCAAAGCCGCACGCCCACTGCCGCCCGTTTGCCTTGGCAGCGGTGAACGCATCGCCGTTTTCGGTGGAGTCCCAGTGATGGAACTCGTGGACGGGCAGGGTCTCCCCCGCGCGGAGCAGCATACTGTCGGCGCGGGCGGTCAGGCGGGCGTAGCCGAACCGCACAAGCCGCCCGACCTTGAAGCCCTGCCCGGGCAGCACGCCCGCCATCGGGTGGGGCGTGCCGTCGGCGTCCTGCAATGTCCGGCCCAGGTACAAAAAGCCGCCGCACTCGGCCACGGTGGGCAGGCCGCCCTGCACGGCGCTTTTTACGGCGGCACGCAGGGGGGCGTTCGCGGCCAGCCGGGCGGCGTACAGCTCGGGGTAGCCGCCCGGCAGGTAAAGCCCGCCGATGTTATCCGGCAGAGCCTCGTCGGCCAGCGGACTGAAAAAGCACAGCTCCGCGCCGTTTTCCCGCAGTGCCTCCAACGTTTCGGCGTAGGTAAAGCAGAACGCGGCGTCCCTTGCCACGGCAAGGCGCACCCGCGGCGGGGGCATCGTGCACGGCACAGCGGCGGGCGCGGGGCGGTCAAACAGGGTGTGCAGCAGCGGCCAGTCGATGGTTTGCTGCGCGGCATCGGATAAGAGCTGTATCTTGCGCTGCAGATCGTCGATCTCGGCGGCGGTTTTCAGACCGAGGTGGCGGCTTTCTATCGCGGCCTCGGGCAGCGGCGGCAGGCAGCCAACCACGGGCAGACCGGTCTCTTTTTCGAGCATCGGCTTCAGCAGAGCGCACAATCCTTGCGTACAATCATTGAGCAAAATCCCCGCGATATGGTGCGGTGTGCGGAACGCTGTCAGCCCGCGCAGCTCCGCCGCCAGCGTCAGGCTTGCCCCCTTGGGCCGCACAACGAGCAGTGCGGGCAGGTCCAGCGTATCGGCCAACTGCCACGCGCTGGCCGTGTCGGTCACGCCGCCAAGGCCGTCGTAGTAGCCCATGGCCCCCTCGACGACTGCCGCGCCGTGCCCCGCCGCGTGCCGGGCGTAGAGTGCGCGGGCGATCTGCGGTGCAGAGAAAAACAGGTCGAGATTGTGGCTTTCGACGCCCAGCACCGCGCGATGGAACATCGGGTCGATGTAGTCCGGCCCCGACTTGAACGCGCAGGGGGTCAGCCCGCGGGCAGTCAGCGCCGCCAGCAGCGCACAGGCTGCCGTTGTTTTTCCGCTGCCGGAGCGGGGTGCAGCCAGAACCAATTGCAGCATTTTTACTCCCTCGCGATCAAGAAAACCGGGTTGTTTGCCATGAGCAGGTGCAGGCTGCCCGCCGCCCGGCTGCGGCTGACTGCGATTTGTGTGACCTGGACGGTCAGGCCGTGGGCCGTCAGGGCCGCAACGGCCTCCTGTAAGGTTTCCAGCGCAATGGCGCTGATACAAAGCCGTGCATCGGGGTTCGCGGCCAGCGCGGCATCGACGACAGCCCGCAGACTGCCCTTGCTGCCGCCGATAAAAACAGCGTCCGGCGCGGGCCAGCCTGCCAGTGCGGCGGGGGCAAAGCCCTCGGTAAGGTGCAGATTTTGCACCGCAAATTTTGCGCGGTTCTGACGGATAAGCTCACAGGCTTCCGCGTCGCACTCCACGGCGCAGACCCGGCCCGCAGGGGCGGCCAGTGCCAGCTCCACACTGACGCTGCCGGTGCCCGCGCCCACATCCCAGAGGGTATCTGTGGGGCGCACAGCCAGCTTGGCCAGCGCGGCAGCGCGGACCTCCTGCTTGGTCATCGGCGTTTTGCCGCGGATGAACGCTGCATCGGGCAGGCCGGGCGTGCGGCGCAGGGGCGCGGGCACATTTTCCACAAGCAGGACACTGAGCGGTGCAAAGCGCTGTGCGGCCAGCTCCAGCGCCGTGCCGGTCACAAGCCGCTGGGACGGCGTGCCGAGGTTCTCCCCCACCGTGGCCGCAGCGTCGCCCAGCCCGGCATCCGCCAGCTGTTGGCAGAGCGTCGCGGGAGTCTCGCTGCCGCCGGTCAGGAAAAAAGTTGTCCCGCCTGCGCGGCAGGCGGCCACCGGGTCACAGGCACAGCCGTGGGCGGAGACGAGCCGCCAGCCCTGCCACGGGCGGCCCAGCGCCGCGGCCAATAATTGCACGCTGGAAACGCCGGGCAGCACCGTGTACGGCAGACCCGCGTCGTCCAATGCGCGGCAGAGCGCCGCCGCGCCGGAGTAGAAGCCCGTGTCGCCGCTGAAAATCACCGCGGCCTCCGCGCAATCTGTCTGCCGCAGCAATGCGCAAATTTCGTCCGTTTTATAGAGGGCTGCGCGGTTTGCCGTGCAGCCCTCGGGCAGGTTTTCCAGCAGGCGGCGCGCGCCGATGACCAGCTCCGCTCCGCGCAGCGTCTCCAGCCCCGCCGCTGTCAGACTGCCGGGCGCTCCGCTGCCCATGCCCACCAATGTGATCTTCATAAAAACTCCCTGCATCGCTGCAAAATTGTGTCAGCGGTCTCGCCCGCGTCGTCCGGGCGGCGCAGCACAATGAGCTGCACGCCGCACCGGGCGGCGGCCTCGGCCTTTTCGGCAAAGCCGCCCGCCGCGCCGCCGTCCTTCGTGACCATATAGTCGATATGGAACTGGTGCAGCAATGCCGCATTTAATTCTTTCGTAAAAGGCCCCTGCATCGCAAGGATATTGCGGTGTGGAATGCCCGCTGCCTCGCATGCTGCGATACCTGCCAGCGTCGGCAGAACGCGCGGGTAGAGCCGCGCCGGGTCAAGCGCTGCGAAGGCGGGCAGCTCCTTGGCACCCGTCGCCAGCAGGACGCGCCCCGGTCTGTCTGTCAGATACGCGGCGGCCCGGGCGGCATCGGCCAGCACCACACTGCCCGCGGGCAGGGGGCTGGCGGGGCGCAGCAGACGGTGATATTCAACTCCCGCCGCCGCTGCCGCCGCACGGATATTGCGCGTTGCCTCGGCGGCATACGGGTGGGTCGCGTCAACGCAGAGTGCCGCACCGCGCAGCAGCGCCGTCATTCCTTCGGCGTCCAGCCGCCCGGTGCGCACCGTGATGCCGTCGGCGCAGCCCTGTTCCTCGGCCCCCAGCTCTGTCGCCACACAGACCGTGACCGCCGCGCCGAGCGCCGCCAGCGCGCGGGAGAAGCTGCGCCCCTCCGTTGTACCGCTGAAAACCACCACATTCATACGCCGCGATACCCCCTTGGCGTAACCATTCTGCCATGTAAAATCTGCGTTGCAGCGTTGCCGACAAAGACCGTTGTGAACATATCCACGGCGGTGTCCTCCAGCTCGGCCAGCGTCAGCAGCCGCGCGGTCTGGCCGTCACGGCCAATGCAGCGCACCAGCCCGCAGACCGTGTCCGGGCCCTTGCCATTGTCCCGCAGAATGCGAACGGCCTTTTGCAGGTAGTCGGCGCGGCCTTTGGACGACGGGTTGTAGAGCGCCAGACAGAAATCCCCCGCCGCGGCGCAGGCCAGCCGCTTTTCAATGACGGCCCACGGCGTCAGCCGGTCCGACAGCGAAATCACGCAAAAATCGTGTGCCAACGGCGCACCCAGCACCGCGGCCCCGCTCAAAGCGGCGGTCAGGCCGGGCACGATCTCGACCTCTACCTCCGGGCAGTGCTCCGACAGCTCCAACAGCGGGCTGGCCATGCCGTAGACCCCGGCGTCACCGGAGCAGACGAGCGCCACAGTTTTGCCGCCCTTTGCCGTTTCCAGCGCCCAACGGCAGCGGTCAAGCTCCCGCGTCATGCCGGTAGCGTAGACCTCTTTATCCGGGTAAAGCGGGCGCACAAGATCGATGTAGACCGTGTAGCCGCACAGCACGTCAGCGGCCTGCAGGGCAGTCTGCGCCTGGGCGGTCAAATACTGCGCACCGCCCGGGCCGAGGCCCACCACATACACAAGACTACGGTTCATCATTTTTCCATCTCCAATCCGGGGCAAAGGGGGCCAGCGCCACGGCAAGGGTCACGCCGTCCCGCGCCCACTTCGGGATGAACAGAACTCCGTCTACAGCCAGCACCGCCGCACGCTCACAGACATTGTCCACGCCCGTGATGCTCTGCACAAAGCCGGAGGACGTAAAGCGGCCTTTAGCCGTGCGCAGGGCAGCGGCGGTATAAAAGTCCATCTCCCAGCCGTGCGCCCGGCAGAACGCCGCCAGACCCGGCTCATCCTTTTTCAAGTCAATGCTGGCGGCGCGGACAATGCCCTGCGGGGCAAAATGGTGCTCCGCGCAGCAGGCCGCAAAGGCTGTTTCCAACTTTTCCGCCGTCGTGCCGCGCTTGCAGCCGACACCCAACACCGCAATGCGGGGGATCAGGTGCAGCGCCTCACCCGTCGGGGTCAGCGTCAGCGCAAAATCTGCGCGGTCAGCGGCGGCGGCAGGCTCCACACCCGCGGGCGGCGTGCCGGAAACAGCCCAGTCTGCGGCATAGCAAACGCTCTGCCCGGCCAGCAGTGCCCCGCTCACGTAGCGGATGCGCTCCGGCTCGGCCACGGCACAGTTCTGGCGCTTGGCCCACTCGTCCACGGCAAAAACGCCGCGTCCGTCGGTGGCCGTCGTGATGACCGGCACGGCATGGCAGACCGCCGCCAGCCGTTGCGCCAGCTCGTTTGCGCCGCCCAGATGCCCCGACAGCAGCGGAATGGCGAACCGCCCACCCTCATCCAGCACAACGACGGCGGGGTCTGCAGCCTTGCTGCGGCAGTAGGGCGCGATGGCCCGCACCGCGATCCCGGCAGCTCCTACAAAAATCAGTGCGTCGCTTTGTGCAAACTGCGCAGCAGTCCAATCGGTCAGGCGGACGCCGTCCGCACCGCCGCGGGCCACGCTGCCGGGGCAGGCTGCCGCCAGCTGCTGCGCCAGCGCCAGTCCCCGCGCCGTGAACGCAATGTACGCGCAGGTCATCGGTCCGTCCCCCTGCGGAACTCCGTTGTGAACGCCGGGTCGTACAGCTTGCTGCGGTCATACTGTGCGGCCAAAAAGTTCCCGACGACGATGAGCGCCGTCTTGGTGATGCCCGCCGTGCGGGTGCTTTCAGCCAGCGTTCCGACGGTGCAATGTACAATTTTCTGTTCCGGCCACGTTGCCTTGTAGACAACGGCGGCAGGGGTCGCGGCGGTGTACGCGCCCTGCAGAAGCGCGTCCTGCACCCTGTCGATCAGGCCGATGGAGAGGAAAACGACCATCGTCGCCCCGTGGGCGGCCAGCGCGGCCAGCCGCTCACCTTCGGGCACAGGGGTACGGCCCTCCATGCGGGTGATGATGACGGTCTGGCTGACGCCGGGCAGCGTGTACTCGGCGTTCAGCGCCGCCGCCGCACCGCAGAAGCTCGACACGCCGGGCGTATCGTCGTAGGCGATGCCCATGGCGTCCAGCGCGTCCATCTGTTCCCGGATTGCGCCGTACAGGCAGGGGTCACCCGTGTGCAGGCGCACGGTGGTTTTGTGCGCTGCTTCGTTTTCTTTCATGACGGCAAGCACCTGCTCCAGCGTCATCTCGGCGCTGTTATAGATGGCGCAGTCCGGCCCCGCCAGTCCCAGCAGCGCCGGGTTGACCAGGCTGCCCGCGTAGATGATGCAGTCCGCCGTTTGCAGCAGGGCCGCACCGCGCCGGGTAATCAGGTCCGGTGCGCCGGGACCGGCCCCCACAAAATGTACCATGTCAGGCTTCCTTCCGCAATTTCAACAGTGTATCGGCAGTTTTTGTCTGTCCCAGCGGGCCGTTCCGGTTTGAGAACAGCACCGCGCCGACCTTGAACGCCCCCGCCGCGCGGCGGTCCAGATGCAGCTGGATCGCTGTGAGCAGGCTGGCCATGACCGGCTCCCGCAGCTGCGCGGCGTCCAGAATGTCCAGACAGGCGTCTGTCGTGGCGGCGTCCATCAGGGCGCGGCAGGTCGCCGCGTCCGCGCCGCAGAGCGCCGCATGGGCGCAGAACAGCTCAGTGCGGCAGTCGGCACAGCGGGAGTGGGTGTTCATGATGCCGCCCGCCAGCTTGACGAGCTTGCCCACATGCCCGACGAGCAGCACCTCCGCGAAGTGCTCCGCCGCTGCCATATCCAGCGCCTCGCCGATAAAATTTGAGATTTTTACGACAGGGATCTCGTGCAGCGCGGGGTAGTTGGCGGCCAGGTAGTCCAGCCCGTAGTTGCCGGGGGCTAAAATCAGGCGGCGGCTTTTCAACGCTGCCTGGTGGATTTCGATTTGCAGCGTATCCAGAAGCGCCTGCTGGCTCATCGGCTCCACAATGCCGCTGGTGCCCAGCACCGACAGGCCGCCCTCGACCCCCAGATGCGGGTTGAAGGTGCGCTTGGCCGCAGCCTCGCCGCCTTCGATGGAGATGACCACCGCGAACCCGCCGCCGTAGCCGACGGCGTCCGCCTCCCGCAAAAGCGCCTCGGTTATCATCTGCCGCGGCACACGGTTGATGGCCGCCGCGCCGACGGGCTGGTCGAGGCCGGGCTTTGTCACACGGCCCACCCCCGCGCCGCCGTCAATCGTAACGGTGCGCGGCGCGCCGGGCAGCAGTGTGACCGCGGCAATGACCGGAAGACCCGTCGTGGCGTCGATGTCGTCGCCGCCGTCCTTGACGATGGCGCACGCGGCCCCGTCTGCCGTCAGGCGGCAGAACTGCGGTGCGACCTCCACGACGATGCCCTTGGGCGTGCGCAGACCAACGCTTTCCGGCGCGTGGCCGGTCAGCAGCAGCCGTGCCGCGCCCGCCGCCCCCAGCGCCGCGCAGGTGCCGGTGGTGTAGCCGCAGCGCAGTAAACGCTGCCCGCTGCGGATGTAGTGCTCAAATTGGGGCTTCGGCTTTGCGCCGCTCCCGGCAAACAGCACCGCGTATTGGTCGGTGGTCAGTCCAAACAGCGCACAGATATTGTCCTGTGCAAAGGCGTCCTGCGGCGCCAGCACAGCGGACACGCCTGACGGCGCAACGCAGACAACGGCGTCAGCCAGCCTTTGGGCCAGCTCCAGCTCATGCAGCGTCACGATGACGGCCACGTTCTTCTCATGCGCCAGCACTTGCAGGATGTCCATGAGCTCCGCCTTGCCCTTTACGTCCAGAAACGACGTAGGCTCGTCCAGAAGCAAAATCTCCGGCTGCTGGCAGACCGCGCGGGCCAGCAGCACGCGCTGGCGCTGGCCGTCGCTGATCCTGGCAAAATCGCGGTCCTCCAGCTCCTCCGCCCGGACAAGGCGCAGGGCGTCATGCACCTGCTGCCTGTCGGCATCGGACAAAATGCCCAGCCGCCCGGTGTAGGGGTAGCGCCCGGCGGCGGCAACCTCAAAGCAGGACGTCAGCTCGGTGCGGGCCGTGTGGGGCAGCATCAGCGCCAGCTTGCGCGCCCGGGCGTTGGGGGTGTAGGCCGTCAGGTCTTGCCCGTCCAGCAGCACCGCGCCGCCCTGCGCCGCCAGCTGCCCGGCCAGCGTTTTTAAAAGGGTGGATTTGCCCGCGCCGTTCGGACCGATGAGCGCCAGAATTTTGCCGCGCTCGGCGTGCAGGGCAATGTCCCGCAGCAGCGGCGCACCGTAGCCGACGGCGAGATTTTGCGTTTCACAACAGCTCATACCGTGCCCTCCCCGCTGTGGCGGCGCACAAGCAGCCAGATGACCACCGGCGCACCGAACACCGCTGTGACCGAGCTGATGGACAGCTCGGTGGGTGCAAACAGGCTGCGGGCGATCAGGTCGCACAGCAGGCAGAATGCCGCGCCGCCCAGTGCGCAGCCCGGCAGCACCCGCAGCGGTTTTGCACTGCCCAGCGTATGTTTTACCAGATGCGGCACCGCAATGCCGACGAAGGAGATCGGTCCGGCAAATGCCGTGACGCAGGCCGCCAGCAGGCTTGACAGCAGCACAAGCACCACGGAAAACGCCCGCACCGGCACGCCGACGCTGGCGGCGTAGCTTTCGCCCAGCTGGTAGGCGGCCATCGGCTTGGAGAGCAAAAACGCGGCGGCCAGGCAGGGCAGAACGATGGCCGCCGCCGTGGCGACATTGCCCCAGGTCATGCCGGAGAAGCTGCCCATCGACCAGTTGTGCAGGTTGACGATGTTGGAATCCTGCGCGAAGGCGACGACAATATCGGTGACGGCCGAGCAGATGTAGCCGATCATGACGCCGCAGATAACCAAAATGCTCATCTGCTGCACGCGGCGCGCCACGGCCAGCACAAACAGCATGGCCGCCATGGCCCCGGCAAACGCCGCCAGAATCAGCGTCAGTGAGCCGGTGAGCAGACCGCGGTTCAAAAAGACGACCATCGTCAGCGCCACGGCCAGCTTGGCCCCGCTGGAAATGCCCATGACAAAAGGCCCGGCAATCGGGTTGGCAAAAAACGTTTGCAGCAGATACCCGGCCACCGAGAGCGCCGCCCCCAGCAGCACGACCATGACGGCGCGCGGCAGGCGCAGCTGCAGCAGGATATTGGCCGCCAGCGCGTTTGTGCCGCGGCCCAGCAGGGCCGCCGCGATGTCCGCCGGGGAGAGCGCAATGCTGCCCCAGAACAGGTTGAGCGCAAACAGCGCCAGCAGGGCCGCCGCCATGGCGAGGTATGCAATTGTCATGCGTTTGGAGGTGTGCATGCGTGGTTTCCTTTGCGGCGGGCGGCAATGGTGCGGGCGGATATGGAATCCGCCCCTACGGATGCGCCACGGTTTTGTGCGCCCGTTTTTGCCGCCGCGTTAAATTTTCAGTGCAGCTTCGTCAAAAATGTCAATTCACTGTCGTCCGGGTCATCCTCGGTGAACACCCTGTTCATATCCAGGATCAGCTCCGGCAGCTCCATGCTCTGCTGGAAAAGGCTCTGCGACGTACACCAGACGCTGCCGCTTTGTACGGCCTTGAAGTCCGCCAGCATCGGACATTTGGCGAGCAGCTCATCCATTGTGCGCAGCTCGCCCTCAATCGTGCTGTTGTAGAGCAGCACATCGGCGTCACGCGCCCCGGCGTAGAAATCCTCGAGCGAGATATTGACAGTCGCCAGATTGTTGCCGCTGTCCGTCAGGTCGGCAAAGACGTAGCTGCCGCCCGCCAGCCCGATCATCTTGGCGACGTAATCGCCGCCCTTGCGCACCGTGGCGAGATTGTTTGAGGTGATGGAGAAGAACGCCGCAGTCTTGCCGGTGGGTTCCTCGTCCAGCAGCGGTGCAATGCGCTGCACGGCGTCGTCAAAAACGCGCTCGGCCTCCTCGGTTCTGCCCAGCAGGATACCGTACAGCTTGACCCATTCCATCCGGGCCAGCGGGTCACTCTCGTAGCTCGAGCGCTCGACGAGGACCGGCACGCCGAATTTTTCAAGCTGCTCCTTCACCTCGGGCGTGTGGTAGATCATTGTGTTCTCTATGGCAAGGCCGCAGTCGGCGGACAGGATCGTCTCGTAATCGGGCGCACTGTACTTGCCCGCGTAGGCGATCTCGCCCTGCTCCATGGCAGTGCGGGCCGCGTCGAGGTACCAGTTTTCGGCCTGCGTGCCGGACAGCGCCACAGCCCCCAGCCCGCCAATGCTGATGATGGGGTCCATCGCGGACGACGACACAAGGTAGATATTTTGGATAGGCTGCTGCAAAACGGTGATGTCTGCGTCCAGATTGGCGGGCGCAGCGGCCCCCTCCGGCACGACGAGATAGCGGCTGCCGTCAATCGTGATGAGGTCATAGCCGCCCGCGCACACATCCACCGTGAATTGCTTCGCATATTCCAGCGGATAGCGGTTTTCTATCGTCAATTCGTCCGTTTGCGCGGGAGCCTGGGATGCAGCCGCGCAGCCTGCCAGCAGCAGGGCGGGCAGGGCAAAAGCTGCCGCGCGCCTCATTCGGCGGCGGCCAGCGTCGCGCTGTCAAAGGTCAGGGTATAGTCGATCTCGTGCGGGGTGCTCATGGCGACAGTGTCCGCCGTGACGGCCAGCGCGGTATCCAGCGCGGCGACGGGGATCTCAAACGTCGAGTTGCCGTCGGTGTTGACAGGCAGGTACTTTTCGCCGTCAACGAGCATATAGTCATAGTTCGGGCTGCTCCAGACGATGGTCGCGGTCATAATGCCGTCGGCCACGGTCAGCGCGGCGGGGCTTTCGACGGTGGCGCGCCCGCTGCCGCCCTCCAGCGTCACAGCGCAGGTGTAGCTGCCGTCGGCGGGGATCTCGACGGCTGCCGCAGCCGCATCCTCTGCCGCAGGCTCGGCATCGGAGACGCTGACCGTATGGTCATACCAGGTGCCCTTGGTGCCGAGGATGGCCAGCTGGAAGTCGGCATCGACAGCCGCAACGGGGATGTCAAAGCCGTATACTTCGTCGCTGGTGCCGTCGGAGTAAGTCACCGTGTCAACGGTAGGCTGCAGCCAGTCGCTCTCGTGGGCGGGGGCGTCGGCGGCCATGCCCGGATACAGGTTGACGATCTTCTGGGACTGCAGACTGACGTGGAAGGTCATCGTGCCGTTTTCCACCGTCAGCGTGCCCATGCCGTCCACGGCTTCGTTGGCGTGGAACATACTGCTGTCGGTGTTGAACTTAGCGTTGTATACGCCGTCCGGCAGCGCGGCAGCGGGGGCCTGGGCTTTCGTGACAGCAGGGGCCGGGGCCGCGGTGGCGGCAGGGGCGGTTTCTTCCGTGGAGACCGCCTCGGACGTGCTCTCGGCGGTGGACGCTGCGGACGCACCGCAGCCCGCCAGCAGCAGGGCAGCGAGAGTCAGGGATGCGAGTTGGAGCTTTTTCATGCTTTCCTTACCTCATTATTCTATATATATTTATCAGGCATTAGCGGGAGGCAGCGCGGGCGGATATGGAATCCGTCCCTACGGCGTGGCAGGGCATCACATCGGACGCAGGCCGGGCATGCCCGGCCCCTGCCGTGCTTTCCCAAAAACCAAAAAACTGCCCGGAGCTTACCCTCCGGGCAGAACGGGTCTTTCTCAGCCGTTCAGGGAATCGATGGCGGCCCCGGCATGGTCAACGTAGAGCTGCTGGATGTCACCGATCTCGCCCAGACCTGCGATCTGGGTGTCGACGCTCTCAAAGCAGTCGGCGGCGTTGAACTGGCTCAGCCAGGAATCGTCCTCGGCACCGGCCATGTCGTTGTTGGCGTGGTCACCGGCGACGACCATCAGCGGGCGCAGGATAACCTTGGTGTAACCGGCCTCCTTGACCTTCTCGATAACGGCGTCGCAGGCGGTGTCCTCGGGCTCACCCTCAACGGTGCCGATAAAGACGTTGTCATAGCCCAGCGTCTGCATCGCGGTCTGCATCTGGCTGTAGCTGACCTTGGCGGTGTGGGACGTGCCGTGGCCCATAAAGACAAAGGCGGTGCCGTCCGCAGCGGCGGCAGCGGCGTCGTCATATCCGGCGGTCTTGACGGCCTCGGCGGTGATGGCGGCGGCTACGGCCTCCTTGTCGGCGTTGATGACGGTGGCATCTTCGCCGACCTCGCCCAGCAGGGGTTCGGCAATGGCAACGCTGTCGAACTTGTCCCTGTACTGCTCAACCGCCTCGCACATCTCGTCGTACTCGGCGCCGTGCATCAGGTGCGTAGGCTGGACAACCAGATTCTTGACGCCGTTGGCAACGGCACGGTCAAGCGCCTGGTCCATGTTGTCGATCTTCTCGCCGTCGCGGGCCTGAACGTGGTTGATGATGATCTGCGCGGTGAAGGCGCGGCGGACGCTCCAATCCGGGTAGGCGGCCTGCAGGGCGTCCTCGATGCCCTTGATGTCAGCGGCGCGGCTGCCGTTGAAGGAGGTGCCGAAGCTGACGACCAGCAGCTCATTTTCGCCGATGTCGTCGGCATTGCGCGGGTCGTCCTTGCCGGCGTCGCCGGTATCGCGGCCAAAGTAGTCGGGGTCTGCGTTCTCACCTTCGACCAGCTCCTTCTGGGTGTCGGTCAGGGCATCCCAGGCAGCCTTAGCGGCCTCGCACTGGGCATCGGTGTCGGCGCTGCGCTCCTGCACGTAGATGGCGTCGATCAAATCGGCGCAGTTCTTAGCGGCCACTTCGTCTGCATCTCCCTCGTCTGCGGTCTTTTCTGCATCTTCTGCAGTGCTTTCGTCGGCGACGGTGCTCGCGGCAGCGCTGTCAGTGCTCGCGGCGGTGCTGCCGCAGCCGACCAGCAGGGCGGCGGACAGTGCTGCGGCCATGGCGACGGCGGCAGCTTTCTTGTAGGTGATCCTTCTCATGTGTTCTTGCTTCCTTTCCTTGTTTAAAGCTGGGAGACAGTACGGGAGAGAACAGCAGGGCACACGGAAATTGACCCCGTAAAAAACGAGGTCTTTTGCGTGCAGAATGGCAACACAAAAGACCCCGTATTTTAAGCAGGTGCTTTGCGGTACAACCAATTCCTCGTGATCTGGGGCGGTACGCCCCCGTACCCGGCAGCA
>ULRH01029050.1_pt1 | contig 16422 bp, 28 predicted proteins | sample 1955271 | NCBI WGS metagenome assembly ULRH01 (sample SAMEA4835677, study PRJEB28245) | human gut metagenome | biome: gut microbiome; material: fecal sample | place: Denmark | collected 2008 | reverse complement strand
TTGAATATCAATCAAAATAAAAAGAAGCATAAGAAGATCACGCAGCGAACTGCCCAAGCATGGTTGCTAGTTGCGTTGGTTATCACACTATTATTATCAGCTATGAATATGTGCATTTTAAGCATGTACATGGATATGTTTGAACAGGCAGGAGAAAGATTCGAACAAATATTTAAAGAGGGGTATTAGGATATGTGGATTAGAAGTCAAGATAAAAAGAAATTAAAAGAAATTCATGAAATAACCATTTATCAAGCTAATCAAATATGGGGTGGTTGTTCATTTATTGGTGAATATTCAACCGAAGAAAAAGCTTTAAAAGTTTTAGACCAAATCCAAGATAATATGGAATCGTTTGAACACGAACCGACAATGGTATTTCAAATGCCACAAGATGAGGATGTTGAAGCATGACAGAAAAAGATTTAGATGAATTCGAAAAAGAATTCGGATTTAAATTATTGCCAACATCATTCAAAAAGCCTTTATCAGAAATCACAAAAGAGGAATACAGAGAACGTATTGAATACTTATACAACGCAATTATTAATGACGATTCAAATATAGATGAAACAATTAAAAATAGAATTGATGATTTGATTGAAAAATACAGAAAATGCATTAAGGATGATTTGCTAATAATCGAAATTAACAGAAGATATTTAGATGATAAGAGTGATGATCACAGTGAATCTTACAATGAAATGTGCTTACTAAATATTTTTGACAAAGAAAAAGAAATTGAATTGTTCAAAGAAGTTATTGAATCATTGGAATATGCAAAGACAGGAGAATTTAATGATTAATTTAAAGAACGGATACAGTATCGTATCAGACGGAAAAAGCTACACTTTAGTTCAAGATGCAATTCAAAAAAGCAAAGAAGGAGTTGAGACGGAGATTAAAAAGCAAATCTCCTTTCACTCAACTCTATCAAGTGCGTTACAAGGCTATTCTAATTGCGTGATGGCAGATTTAGTTAGTAACTTTGATATGGATTTAAAGGATGTTAAGAAAGCTATTGACGAATTAAAAAAGGAGATAAAGGCATATGAAACAAGATGAAATGACAATTTGTGAATGTGTAGAATATTTGGATTCAATGGTTGGTGATGTCCAGTTTGGCGATGGTGCTAGATTTTGCGTTGAAAGTGAACAAATCGAATTTGTGGAGAATTGAGAATGAGTGGTGGAAGTTATAACTATATGTATAATCGCATTGAAGATGAATACGTCGGAAGAATGTATGATTCACAATTAAATGCAATGATGAAAGATTTAGTTGATTTGCTTCACGACTTAGAATGGTGGCAATCATGTGATTACAGTGAAGATACTTACAGAGAATCAGTAAATAAATTCAAAAAGAAGTGGTTCAGACAAACTAAGATTGATGTGCAAAAGCAAATTGAATCAAAGTTCGAACAAACAAAAGATGAGCTGTTAAAAGAGTTCGAGTATTTGAAGGATGAAAGAGAGGGAAACAATGGCTAAACTTGCAAAAATGAAGTACAGAACTGTCGGTGGTGACTTAAAGGTAAACACGTATACTACGACAATTTCAAAAAAGATTGTTGCGGAATCAGGGATTGATCCCGAAAAAGAAATCACGGTGAAGGCAGAAAACGGTAAAATTATTATCGAGCAAAAAAGATAAAAGAAATTTTAGGAGACGAAATAAATGACAGCAAAGGAATTGATTGAATTATTGCAGAAATACGATGATGAAACGGAAGTTAAAATATGCGATTCAAGACTTCCTGTTTATGATCCGATAGAAATATGTGATTTTGCAGATGATGAAGATGGGGCACTTATAATCGAAGGAGAATAAATATGCACAATATGGATAATAAAGCATTAAAAATTGTAAAGGATTATGTTTTAGAACACTTAGACAAGACAGATACAGTTAAAGAAGAAGACACAAATCCATACATCGTATGGAAGTGTAAGACACTTCAAAACTGGAAGTATTTAATGAGTACGGATTTACACGATGGAATGTACTACGAAGTTACATATAACGGAGATAAACAGGAATGGTATCTTGATGCTTACAAGAAATTTGAAAACAGATGTATTCCTATGAATGATGTATATTGAAATTACGATTGAAAAAAGGGCATAAATGCCTTTTTTTTGGCAATAATTATAGTATAATTTAGTTATGAAAGAAGGTAAAAAATGGTATTTTCTAATAAAACATACGACAAATTGAAATGGGTTGCACTTGTTGGAACGAACGCATTTTCAGCTTTAATTATCACGCTCGGCAAAATCTGGGGATGGGATTATGCAGAAGCAATTGCAGGAACTATTTCGGCAATTGGAACGTGCATTGGAGCATGTCTACAGATCAGTTCGGCGAACTATAAAAAGGTGGAATAAATGACTCCTGAAGCAAGTGTAAGCATCGCATTACTTATTTCCTTGACATCACTTGCATGTACGTTAATCAACACCTTTGCAGGTGGCAAAAAGCGTCAGGAAGAACAGGCAGAGCGAGAAAAAAATCGACAGTTGGATGTCGAAAAAAGCTTTGTAAAAATCAATGTAAAACTTGACGACTTTTGTGACACAACAAAAAAGATGATGGCAGAAAATGGTGAAAAGACTGAACAACTAAAAAAAGTATCAGAACAGCTAGTTATTGTTTCAGAGCGTGTAAAAACGCTATTTAATTACAAGGATGATCATGAAGCAAGAATAAAGGAGTTGGAAAATGAACGGGCACAGAATCATTAGAGAGGAAAGAAAAAATGACATTAAACGGAATTGACATTTCAAATTGGCAAAAAGGGATTGATCTATCAAAAGTTCCATGTGACTTTGTAATTTGCAAAGCTACAGAAGGTACAGGATATGTGAATCCTGATTGCGACAGAGCTTATCAGCAAGCTAAAGCTAACGGAAAGCTATTAGGTGTATACCACTATGCAAATGGATGGAATGCAGTAGCAGAAGCAGATTATTTCTTGAATAACATTCAAGGATATATCGGCGAAGCTATTCTCTGCTTAGACTGGGAGCATCAGGACAACGCACTGTGTGGAACAGGCGGTCCAGCTAGAACATGGATCAGCAACTGGTGCAATCGAATTGTAGAAAAAACTGGGGTCAAACCTTTAATCTATACATCAGCAAGCTTGTACAAAGAAGTCTCTGGCATTGGAGACTATGGACTATGGATTGCACAGTATGCGAATAACAATCCGACAGGCTATCAGGAACATCCATGGAATGAGGGTTATTATACATGTGCTATCAGACAGTATTCTTCTTGTGGAAGATTGGCAGGATATGCAGGCAACCTTGATTTAGACATTGCCTATATGGATGCTACAGCATGGCATAAGTATGCGAATCCAAGCGGTGAAGCAAAACCAGTTGCGCCAAAACCTGTTAGAAAGAGTAACGAGCAGATTGCAGACGAAGTAATTGCAGGAGCTTGGGGAAACGGTGAAGATCGCAAGAACAGACTTACACAAGCAGGATATGACTACAATGTGATTCAGGACATTGTAAACAAGAAGGCTGCACCTGTCAGAAAGTCAAATGAACAGATTGCAAGCGAGGTTATTGCGGGAGCTTGGGGAGATGGTAACAGCCGTAAGAACAGATTGGAACAGGCAGGGTATGACTATAATACCATTCAGAATATCGTCAACCAGAAGCTAGGTGCATCTCAGGCAGTATATTACACTGTGCAGAGCGGAGATACATTGTCAGGCATTGCATCCAGATATGGCACAACTTGGCAGAAGCTACAGGCTATGAATGGTATCAGCAATCCGAACGTCATTTACGCAGGGCAAAAGCTGAGAGTTAAGTAATGGCACAAGGGTACTATGCTTGTAGTAAGTGCGGGAAGATACATCCGAAAGGTTATGTATGCCATGTAGAAAAGAAGAAGTACAAGTACAGCTACAAAGAATCAAAGCTAAGAAGCAAGAGTGCATGGACAGAGAAGAGCAAGCAGATACGAGAGGATGCAAACTATCTATGTGAAGTATGTAAAGACAAAGGCATATATAACTATAGAAATGTAGAGGTGCATCACATAGAGAAGCTGAAGGATAAGCCAGAGCTATGGTTGGATGATGATAACCTTATATGCTTATGCAAAGACTGTCACAGGTTAGCTGATGCAGGAATGATTGATAACGAGTATCTAAAGAAGCTAGCTAGGCAGAGAATCGAGAAGCTGAAGTAATCCCCCCATGGTAACGGGCATTGTCTGGTGTGACACCAAGATGAAACGTCTATATAACTAATCACAAAAATTATAAAATACTAAGATTTTTTGGATAAACGGCCAAATTCACGCTATAATGTGAGTATAAGCCGTTTTTCGCTTTAAAAAGAAGCTAAAATCATGCGAAAATGTTCCACGTGGAACATGAGCGGGCGATATAAGAAAGGTAGTAAATGAAAATGGAAAATGAGAATCTAAGTTTTAAAAAAATAGGTGCTTCAAGTGCTGCAAGTTGGGCTTGGGGAACATCTTTAATCATGGGACAACAAATAGCTCAAGAGAAAGGTATAATCGCATGGATTGTATGGGCTGTTTGTAATGCCTTAACACTTGCATTATTTGGATGGCTATATAACAATAAAAAAATTAGTCCAGAAACTTATAATAGAAAAGAAGTAAAAGTAATAGCATTAGTAATTCAATTATTCTGCTTATTAGTTCAGTTGAATTTTATAAATCAACAATTTCTAATTATTACAGGTAGTACAACTGCATCATATTTGATAACAATAGCATTAGGATTTTTCTTTACTCTAATTGTTTACAAAAAAGGACTACCAACATCAGTTAAAACAGATGTATATCAATGGATCATTGCTATTGTATCAATTATAGCAATTATAGCAGTTGGAATATTTACAAAAGCCCCATTACAAGTATTTGCACCAACTAGCATGAGTGGTGTGTTATGGGGAGTATGGTCTGGACTTATTTTATTCGCTGGGCCTATTGGAGATGTACAACATTGGCAAAGAGCAGAAGCAGATGAAAGTAAAAAAGGTTATTATTTAGGAGCATTTTTATTTGGGATTTATATGTTATTAATATTAGGAATGGCCTTCTTTAAATTTACACTACCAATGCATATTATTTTATTAGTAGCAGTTCTTGGAGTAACTACATCAACAATAGATAGTATTGCAGTAGCACTTCATGAAGTAGGAAATAAGAGAATAGGAACAGGACTTTCACTATTCTTATGTATTACATTTGGAGTATTTGTTAAAATGGGAATGCTTCAATTATGGAGTTCATTTGGAGTTATTAGATTTGCATTTGCAGTTGGTATTTTGTTATTACCATTAGCATTAAAGAAAAAAACAAATATAGTAATTCCAGTATCAGCAATAACATTTGGACTAATGGTATTATTTGCAACTTTAGGACAAATAACAATTAATTCAATTGTTGGAGTTATAAGTTTTATAATAGCAACATTAATACTTGGCTATATATCAGTAAAATCATTGAATGGGTGATACTATGCTGACTAAAAAACAAAATATAAAAGATAATAGTGAATGGTTAGAAGCATTTGATAAATGTACTACCATTTACAGCAAAGAAGATATTGATAAATTAACAGATGAAACAACATCATTTATTAGAGATATATCAAAAAAGTATAAAAATATTTGTAATGGTTGGGTAGCAGGTAAAGATAGTATTGTACTACAAGATATTATTAATAAATCTAAAATTGAATCAACACCTATATTCTGGTGTGGTATTAATGAATACCCAGAAATGAGAAAATGGATTAATGAAAACAAACCTAAAAATCTAATTGAAGAAGTTATTGATAAATATAGTCTGGAATATTTAGAAAAACATCCACAGTATTTATTTTGTAAATGTAATACTAGACAAAATTGGATGGCGGAAAAATGGAAAAGACAAAATAAAGATATTACTAAATATAATTTTGATTTATTTATCGCAGGAAGAAGAATTAAAGATGGAAACCAATGTGGAAATAAAGAAAATAATTATATTGTTAGTAAGAGCAATTATGATGTCTTTTCTCCTCTTGCTAATTGGAATGCAGAACAATTACTTGCTTATATAAAATATAACAATATAGAATTACCACCATTTTATAAATGGGATAGGGGTTTTTTAATGGGTTCAATAGCAATGGGAGAATGGACTGAAAGAGCCATAATGGATAAAACAGAAAATGAAGTATGGCAAGAATTATATGATATTGATAAAAGCATTGTAATAAATGCTAGTAGCAGATTAACAAGTGCTAGAGAATTTTTAGAAAGTAGGGGAAAATGAGATGAAATTAGAAGTAGTAAAAATAAATGATCTAAAACCATTGGAGAAGAATGTTAGAAAACATAATGATAAACAAATTGATGAATTAATTAAAAGTGTAGAACAGTTTGGACAGACAAGAGCAATGGTTATTGATGAAGATAATAATATCTTAATTGGTAATGGCTTATATTTTGCTTTAGTAAAAATGAATAAAGCAGATGTTCAATGTTATAGAAAAACAGGTCTATCAGAAGTTGAAAAGAAAAAATTAATTTTAAGTGATAATAAAATTTATAGCTTGGGTGCAGAAAATTACGATGAAATAAATAATTACATCCAAGAGATAACTGGAATGGGAGATTTTGAAATCGCTGGTTATGACAAGTATATTTTGGAGCAAATGACTGCAACAGATGAACAAGTTGAAGAAGCAATTAGTAATTATGGAGTTGTAACAGATACTAAATTTATTCAAGAAGAACCAAAGCAAGAAACAAATAATACTTATATTGAAAAAGAACCAGAAATTAAAAACGAGCCAGTAACAATGGTAACGGAAACAAAAGTCGGTACTGAAAAAAATGAGAAGAAATATATTATATGCCCTTCTTGTGGGGAGATGATTTATCTTGATTAAAAAACAATATTCAAATGTTGATGTTGTAACAATGGCAAAGACAAGAATAAAAAATATATTTAATACTGCTAGTAGAATTGAATTATCAGTAAGTGGTGGGAAAGATAGTATTTGTTTAAATGATCTGATTTTTAAATTATGCCAAAATGGTGAAATTGATAAATCAAAATTAACTGTTGATTTTATAGATGAAGAAGCAATTTATCCTTGTGTAGAAAAACAAGTAAAAAGCATTAGACTACAATGGTTGAGTATTGGAGTACCTTTTAATTGGTGGTGTATTCAGGTAAAACATTATAATTGCTTAAATCAATTAGCAAATGATGAAAGTTTTATTTGTTGGGATGAAACTAAAAAAGATGTATGGATAAGACAAAAACCAAAATTTGCAATTACAAATGATCCATTACTTAATGAAAGACATGATACCTATCAAAAATTTATGGATAAAAAAAATAAAAATTGTGTATCATTAATTGGTGTTAGAGCAAGTGAAAGTATTCAAAGATCAATGAATTTGGCAAGTAGAACATCACAAGAAAAAATGTTTCCTATCTATGATTGGACCGATAAAGATGTATGGATGTATATAAGAGATAATAACTTAGAATTTCCAGATGCCTATAAATTTATGTATCAAGTAGGAATTCCAATTAATAGATTAAGAATAAGTCAATTTTTTAGCATAGATACAATAAGAAGTCTTGTTAACATGTGTGAATTTTACCCTGGGCTATTTGATAAGATTTGTAAAAGAGAACCAAATGCTTATATGGCAATGCTTTATTATGATACTGAATTATTTAGAAGACAAAAGAAAAATAAACAAGCAAAGAAAGATGAAGAAGTTGATTATAAAGAAAAGTTCTTTGGAATGATGAAAGAAGAATGGAGATTTGATAATAAATCTATGCAGTATGTAAAAAAGCGTATTAATAGAATATTAATTAAATATGGACCATTTTTAAATCAAAAACATTACAAAGAGTTATGTAATATAGTAATTGGTGGAGATCCCAAAGGAAGATCAATAAGAGCTTTAGATTTAAAATTGTTTATGGATGTAGCGAAGGAGAGTAGCATATGAAAGAAAATGAAATAAAAAAATATGAAAATAAAAATATATTAGAACCTTTAGAAAATGTTAAATTTGTTGATAGAGATTTATTAAAGCCAAATAATTACAACCCAAATAAAGTATCAGAACAAAATCTTGAATTATTAGTTCAGTCTATATTAACAAATGGTTGGACTATGCCAATAGTTATAAGACCGGATTATACAATTATAGATGGTTTTCATAGATGGACTGTATCAGGTAGAGAACCATTAAAAACATTATTAAAAAATAAAGTTCCAGTTGTTATTGTGGACCATAAAGACCATGCAGAAGATATCTATGGTACTATCACACATAATAGAGCAAGAGGAACTCATTTATTAGAACCAATGAAAGCGATAGTAAAAGAATTATTGGATGAAGGAAAAACAACAAAAGAAATATGTAAGGAATTAGGAATGAAACCAGAAGAAGTATTTAGATTATCTGATTTAACAAGAGAAGATTTTTTAAAAATTATGATTAAGGACCAAAAGAGTTATAATAAATCATATCAAATAAAAAATCTTAAATAAAAAATTATAGGGGGTGATAATATGGCAAAAATGACTTTATCCGAACAAGCACAAGAGATTTTAAAAATTGCAGAAGAAAGTGGAGTACAAAGTAATTACTTTTTTATAACTACTTTCAAAAGATATCAAATGCAATTAGTTATGTTATATGAATTAGAAAAATCTATAAAAGATGATGGAATATTAGTTGAAAAAGAATATGTTAAAGGTAGAAAAAATCTATATTCTAGTCCAGCAGTAAAAGATTATAATGCAACGACAGATAGTGCAAATAGAACAGTTGCAACTCTTATGAAGATCATTAAAAATTATAATGTAAGTGATACAACCGAGGATGCAGACCCGCTTATGAAGATCATTAATGGTGGTGAAGATGATGGCGGTGACGAGCAGTAAGGCTTATGAATGTTGCAAAAAATCTATTAGAAAGAAAGTCACACCGAAGTACGTTAAGTTACAAATGAAAGCATGGATGCGGATTGCTGAAGGAAAAGACAAGAAATATTTCGTATCCGAAAAGAAAGTTCAACAGATTGAAAACATTCTGAAACTGCTTAACATGCCGAAAGGATTGAAAGCAGGACAGTCGATGTATAAGTGTGCCACTGGTTATCAGTGGCTATTTTATACATCCATGCTATGCACTGTATACCGTGACAAGCCAAACAAGCGCAGATACGAGACAGGGATTTTGGAAATTTGCAGAAAGAACTTCAAGACGTACACGGTCGCCACAATCTTCATCATCTTGTTTTTGACAGAACCAAGGTTCTCAAAGTTCTTTTCAGTTGCACCAGACGGTGCATTATCGAGAGAGATAAAAGAAGCAATCTCAGATACAATCAAAAGCAGTCCACTGTTATATGAGTACAAAGGAACGAAGCGTTTCAAGTTGTTAAGGGACTACATCAAGTTCAAGCCAAACGAAAACACGCTTATACCGCTTGCATACAGTAACAACCGTATGGACGGACGTATGCCGAACGCATTTATCGCAGATGAGGTTGGAGCATTGCCGAACGGCTATCCTGTTGAAGCTATGCGTTCTGGACAGCTTAACGTTGTCAACAAACTAGGGTTCGTTATCAGTACAAAATATCCGACAATCGACAATCCGTTCGAGGATGAGGTCGCATATGCCAAAAAGGTTCTTGATGGCATCGAGAAAGACGAAACAATATTTGCACTGCTGTATGAGCCTGACAAAACGTCTGATTGGGAAACTGACGACATGGTTTTAAAGCAGGCGAATCCTGCGGCATTGGAAATCCCTGAAATTTGGGATGATCTTGTAAAGAAAAGAGCCAGAGCCATCGCTATTGAAAACGAGCGAGAGAACTTTGTTACAAAGCACTGCAATATCATTTATCAAGGACAAGGAACTGAAACATTTATTGATGTTAAAGATGTTCAAGCATGCAAGGTTGCGAATATTGATTGGAACGGCAGAGTCGTATATTTAGGTGTTGACCTTTCAGAATCGAACGATAATACATCTGTTGCCATGGTTTCTGTCGATGATGATGATAACATTCTTGCAGAAAGTTTTGCGTTCATTCCAGCAGACAGGATCACGGAGAAAACAGTCTCAGAGCGTGTGAACTATCAAGAACTATTAAAGAGTGGGAAGGTATTTGCATGCGGTGACAGAGTTATCTCGTATGCATTTGTTGAGCAATTAATCTTGAGTGTTGAAAGCCGTTATAACGTGCAAATTCAGGCGATTGGATATGATAGATGGAATGCATTAAGTACAGCGCAGAAATTGGCTAATGAAGGCTATAACACGGTTCAAATAAAGCAGTATTCAAGCGTGTTACATTCTCCGACAAAGAGGATGAAAGAAGCAATACTTAAGCAGAAATTCAAATACACAGAAAACAAACTTCTTGAAATCAACTTTCAGAATGCGAAATGTGCATATGACACCAACAAAAACATGTACGTGAGCAAGAAAAAGAGCAACGGCAAGGTTGATATGGTGGTATCACTTATCAATGCAATTTACCTTCTTGAGCAGGATTATTTCTTAAATGAAGGTGACTTCACGTTCCAGATGATTTAATTGATAGAAACGTGAATTTATGCTAAGATATTTGCGTAAAAATGTTTCAAATAGAAAATACTAATAAAGGGTGGTAACGAGCGTGGCACTATTCAAAAAAATATTCAAGAATAAAGTAAATCTTAATGATCAAAGTGTTCAGCTTGATGATGTGCTGTTATCGGCATTGCTCAATAATGAGACAATCACGAGGGAAAAGGCACTCACGCTTCCTGCCGTATCAGGTGCTGTTGATTTTATCAGTGGTTCGATTGCGGCAATGCCTGTTAAACTTTACAAGTACAAGAAAGGCAAAGTTGAGGAAGTGCAGAATGACAGCCGTGTACGAATGTTGAACGGCGACACAGGAAACACGCTTGACGGGTTTCAGACAAAAAAGGCCATGGTCGAGGATTATTTACTCGGCAAGGGTGGATATTGTTACATCCAGATAGACAGACAGAACAACGTAACAGCACTGAAATATATTCCAGATATAAATGTCACTGTGTGGTCAAATTCCGACCCGATGAATCGCTTCGTACAGTTCTATGTTGGTACAGATAAAATCTATCCGTGGAACATGGTGAAGCTGTTGAGAAATACCAAAGACGGAGCAAGCGGAAAGGGATTGACGGAAGAAATTTCAAAAGCACTTGAAACGGCATACAGTACGTTGGTGTATCAGCTTGGACTGGTTCAAACAGGTGGTAACAAAAAAGGATTCTTACAGGCCGAAAGACGTTTAGGACAGGAAGAAATCAACAAGCTGAAAGAAGCATGGAAAAGGTTATATGCCAACAACACCGAGTCCGTCATGGTCTTGAATAACGGCATCAAGTTTCAGGAGTCGTCAAACAGTTCTGTTGAAATGCAGTTGAATGAGTCGAAGAAAACATTACAGGATGAAATCAATGGAGTTTTCCACATTCATAGTGACTTCAATCTGACATTTAAGGAAGCGATATATCCGATTATTAAAGCATTTGAGACAGCACTAAACAGCACGTTGCTGTTAGAAAAAGAAAAGAAAAACTTCTTCTTTGAATTTGACACGAAAGAAATTGTGAAAGCAAACATCAAAGAGAGATTCGATGCTTACAAGGTTGCAAAAGATACAGGACTTATGACTATCAATGAGTTGCGTCGAATGGAAAATCTCAATTACATTGAGGGCATGGACGTTATCAATGTTGGGCTTGGCGCAGTATTGTATGACACCAACACTGGAACGTATTACACTCCAAACACTGGACAAGTGACAGGTGGAGATGAAGAAAAAACAGATGATGAAGTGGAAGAGAAGGGGGCAGATGATGAACTACAAGTACCTAAAAAATCTGACGAAAACAAGTGCTGATTTTTATGTATATGGAGATATCGTAGATGAGAAGGACTTATGGACTGATGAATCAGCAGTTGACACAAACGCATTTAAGGAAGAACTTGACAGTCTGACAGGAGTGACAGACTTTAATATCTACATCAATAGTGGTGGTGGCTCAGTGTTTGCAAGTTCCACAATGGTAAGCATGTTGAAGAGATTCAGACAGAACAACGGAGCGAAGATTCATTCATATATTGATGGATTGTGTGCAAGTGCCGCAACATATCTTGCCATGGTCGCAGATGATATTAATATTTACAAAAACTCGGTAATGATGATTCATAAGCCAATGACGTTTGCATACGGAAATGCGAACGAGCTACAGCATGACATTGACACACTCAATCTGATTGAAAGTGGAACGATATTGCCAATGTATGAAGCAAAGGCAAAAGAAGGAATCACGGCAGAAAAGATTGCAGAGCTAGTGGACAACGAAACGTGGTTCAGTGGTAATGCAGATGATGATATGTATATCGGAAACTATTTCAATGTCAATGAACTTGAAACAGTGAAGGATGTACAGGCATGTGCAACAGATTTATTCAGAAATTATAAGCATGTGCCAGATGCACTAAAAAGACCAAAACAGACTAAAAAGCCTGTCGAGGATCGTGTGCTTGATTATTCAGCATACGACAATATTATTAGTTCATTAAAGAAAGACGGAGGGGCAAAAGAATGAACGTAAAAGAACTCATCGAAAATCGAAACGCAAAAGTCACTCAGATGGAAGCATTGTTGACAACTGCAAAGGCAGAAAACAGATTACCATCTGAAGACGAAAAAAATAAGTTTGCAAACCTTGAAAAGGAAGTCAAGGACATTGATGCAACTATTGCTATGTATGACCAGATGGCAGACATGACAATGAAGGAAGTTCCTGCACCACATGTTGAAATGACAAACGCAGAAAGAGATCACAAAACATTCGAGAATGCAATTCGTGGAATTGTAAATACTGACACACCAACAATGCCAGCAGATGCAAAAACACTTATTCCGACAACTGTTTGGAATGAAATTATTTCTCAAGTAATTGAAATCTCACCTGTGTTCTCTATGGCAGACCGCTATAACATCACTGGCAATTTAGTATTACCAAAGTATGATGCGGAGAACAGTTCTATCGTGATGCAATATGCAGATGAAGGAACTACAGCAGAGTCTGGAAAGGTTGTTATCACTCAGATTACACTTGGCGGATTCCTTGCACGTTGTCGTGCAAAAATTTCAAAAAGCTTGATTAACAATTCCAATTTTGACATCGTTGGCTTTGTTGAAGCAAAAATGGCACAAGCAATCGCATTGTATTTTGAACATGAGATTTTGTTCGGTACAAGTGGAAAGGTTGAAGGTCTAACTGGAATTACATCAGATATGACTGTTACAACTGCCACATCCACAAAGATTACATCTGATGAGTTGATGGATTTACAAGACAAGGTAATTGACAATTATCAAGGTAATTCTATTTGGATTATGAACCGTGAAACTCGAAATGCAATCAGAAAGTTAAAGGATAATGAAGGCGATTATTTGTTGAACCGTGACTTTACAGCAAAGTGGGGATATACACTTCTAGGCAAGGACGTTTATTGCTCTGATGCTATGGACAAGATACTTGCAGGAAAAACAACCATTTATTACGGTGACTTATCTGGTTTAGCTGTGAAAGTTTCAGAAGAAGCTAACATGCAGGTATTACAAGAAAGATATGCCGAAGAACATTTACTTGGAATTTTAGCTTTCGTTGAATGGGATGCAAAGGTTGCAGACACTCAAAAACTTGCAAAACTTGTGATGGCAGCAGGAAAATAAAAAGGGGTGAAACTGTATGGAAGTAAGCAAAGTCAGTGATATTACAGTGAAATACGTCGCAGAATATTTGAGACTGGACGAAGTAGCAGAAAGCGAAAATGATACATTGACCATGCTTATTTCCATCGCTACTTCTTTTATCAAAAGCTATACAGGACTTGACGATGATGGCGTTGACAAATATCCTGAATTTGTGATTGTGGTGCTTATCTTGTGTCAGGACATGTGGGACAACCGCACAATGTATGTTGACAGCAAGGATTTGAACAATACTGTTCAGAGCATTCTTGCGATGCATAGCGTCAATCTATTGTGAGGTGTGAATCATGTTAAACGCAGGGAAGTATTCAAAACGTATCACAATTTACAAAACTGTGATTGTGACAGATGAGGATGGCTTTCAGACAGAACAAAAGCAGGTGATTCTTACACCGTATGCATACGTGAGGACGACAAAGGGATTCACGCTTATTGCGAACAATTCTGATTTTGAAAAAGCATACACCAACTTCACAATTCGGTATCCGAAAACAGAAATCACAAAGGATATGCTGATTGAGTTTCACGGCAAAACATATACAATTGAGTATCTGAACAACGTGGACGAGAATGGCGTAGAGCTTGAGATTCAGGCAAAGGAAGTGACTCACTGATGGCAAAATTCACGGCTGATATTGATGAAAGCGTATTGAAGGATATATCTTACATCGACAAGCAGTTCGACCATATCTTTGGTGGTATGACTAAAGCAGGTGCTGAGGTCGTTTACAAGAACGTCATTGCCAATCTTCCAGGGTCGCTGAGCAGTTCAGGTTTCGCAAAAAATGTGAAGCTGTCACGTGTATATAAAACGCCGTCAGATGATGGTATCAATACGAAAGTTATGATTACTGGATATTTCATCAATAAAGATGGAAGAAAGACTCCTGCGCCACTTGTTGCTAACATGTTCGAATATGGAAGCTCGAAAAAGAACTATCCAAAGCAACCGTTCTTCCGAAAGTCTTTCAAAAAGTCACAGATTATGAAAGCGATGGAAGAAGAGCAGAAGAAGTTGAGCGGGGGGCTTTTAGATGAATAACCTCATTGAAAAAACATTGAGTGGCTTCACGGTCAACGGCAAAGAAATACCTGTTAAGTTTTTGCGATACAATGGAAGCTCGGAAACATACATCACTTACATGATGACAGATGCGGACAGCGTGTTACATGGTGATGATGAGCTGCTGAACTACGTTGAATATTATGACTTTGATATTTACACAAAAAGCAATTACAAGCCGATTATCAAGGCGTTAAAGGGATTGCTGACGAGTGTTGGGTTCATGTGGGAACCTGACAGATCATCCGCAGACATGTATGAGGATGATACGAAGTATTATCATAAAACACTATGTTTTTCAATAGAAAGGAGCGAACATGGCTAAAATTGGTTTAAATAACTTCCGATACTCAAAACTTACAGAATCGGGAGATGGAAAAGCGACTTATGATGGCGCGAAAAAGCCAGCCAAGGCTATTTCTTGCAAAGTGGATATCAGTAACAATGATGCGTCTTTGTATGCAGATGATGCATTGGCTGAGAGTGATACATCATTTCAGAAAGGTTCTGTTACAGCAGAAATCGACAACGAAGATGTGCAGACAATGGCAGACCTTCTAGGACATACAGTTTCAAAAGAAGGTTCAGAGCTTGTCAGAAATGCAAATGATGTTGCGCCGTATGTAGGCTTTGGAAGAATCGTCACAAAGATGGTGAACGGTGCTTACAAGTACACAGTAGAGTTCTTGTGCAAGGTTAAATTCTCAGAACCGTCACAGGATGATGCTACAAAAGGCGATAGCGTATCATTCAGTACGACTGAGCTTGCAGGAACTGTTGCAACATTGGCAGATGGCACATGGTCAAAATCTAAAACGTTTGATACAAAGACTGAAGCTGTCACATATCTTGAAGGACTGATGGCAAAGACAGCCTAAAAGAATATTCAAGACAGGGTTAGTCCCTGTCTTATTTATTAGGAGGCAAACATGAAGGAAATCTCAAAAGAATTTGAATACAAAGGGAAGACATACAAGCTAGCTTTCAATCTTAACGTGATGGAAGTTATACAAGAAAAATACGGCACACTCGAAAACTGGGGAAAGCTCACAGACGGCACAGAAAACGATGGTGAGCCAAACGCAAAGGCTGTTATCTTTGGTATCACGGCAATGTTGAATGAAGGCATTGACATTGACAACGAGGAAAACGGCACAAAAGAAAAGTTGCTTACACGAAAACAGGTCGGAAGAATGATCACGGAAATTGGCTTGCAATCATCTGCACAGTTGATGAATGGCGTTGTCGTTGACAGCACACAGAGCACCGAAAAAAACGTATAATCCCCGATGAGGATGAACCAGAGCCGATAGACTTTACATGGTTCTACTTTATCGGGCGTAACAAACTCGGTTTTACATTTCATGAAGTTGGAAGATTGACACTGACAACTTTCAATATGTATTACAAGCATTACAAAGATGATTTTGATTTTGAACTGATGCTTGAAAAGACAGGAACAACTTATGCGAAGGCATATGAAAAGGCACAA
>ULRH01051183.1_pt1 | contig 16536 bp, 12 predicted proteins | sample 1955271 | NCBI WGS metagenome assembly ULRH01 (sample SAMEA4835677, study PRJEB28245) | human gut metagenome | biome: gut microbiome; material: fecal sample | place: Denmark | collected 2008 | reverse complement strand
TACAACCATCCCGAGTGGGTGGGAATGCTCCGTTTTCGCCACCAGGTATAGGAGATAGTTGATGACTGTTGTTCTTGCAGGCTTAATCTCCTTAAAGAGGTCTGTCATCTGCGTCCAAAGATATTCCTTCTCCTCAGGTAATTCACTTATGAGTTTATATACAAAGGAATCCTGCAGTTCAGCTACCGACAGATTCTGGAATGTTGCATCACCATAAGAGTCTTCTGCTGATGTTCGGCTGTTTGAAGGTACAAGAATCAGTACCGATTTATCTGGATTATTGCGTAATTCAATAAGCTTTGTTGCATGGATGTACTCGTCACCTTTCTCTGTTTCTGAGAGAATATAAACTTCCATTCCACTGTTCAAAGGACGAAGCAATGGAAGTAAGACACGAAGTTCCTTCATAGCCAGACCTGTAATTTTCATACAGTGTCCAGGCTTGGCAGACTTCAACTTTTGTGAATACGCTTCAACAACATGTTGAATGAAACGTTCGTAATATAGAGTTTTTATATTTTCCATTAGTCTTCCAATTTATAACGTGGTCGAATCTTTTGAAGGATACATGCGTCACTCATATCAGTATAGAATCCAATCTGACGAAGTTTGTTTTTGAACGCATCCATGTTTACTCTGAATGCGGCATTCATCTCTACGTCAGCATCGGCAAAACGCTCTTCTCCAATTCCGTTGATGATGAGTCCATAACGCTCACGGATGGCACTTGCTAACTCATCAATAGAGAGAGAACGAGTTTCATAACCTCCATTAGCTCTCTCTTTAAGAACTAACAGCTGAACTAAAGTTTCGAGCAACTTGCTGCCTAAAGCTCCTCTACGAGGATGACGCTTTGAACGGCTGTCAGCCAACAACATAGAAGAGCTATTCTTCATGCAGACTGCATCAACGAATTCATGAATGTACTTATACTGACTGGCTCCCAAATTAGATTTTTCGAGTACATGCACAAACATGTCGAAGTAGTCTTTCTCGGGGAAAAACTCCAGTATTTCATGGAAGTCGTTCTTGTCAAACTCCTTTTCGTCGTTGTTTGGAAGGCTGTCCTCAATATCATTGAGTTCCTTCTCATAGTATTCTCCCTGCTTATTGTTATCTTCCTTGAGAATGCGGAATGCTTCATCTACATCACAGCGCTTTCTTTTCTGGATAATATCGACCATGTAGGTGGCACGAATATACTTGCCATAGCTGTTCTCCATGCGCTCAATATCCTTGCAAGCATACTGAGAGACAATGCTGTCAAGATTATCTGTCAGATCAACGACCATTGACCAGTCGTCTATAACATTACGAGCACCTGCATCAACCATCTTTGGCAACAGATACACAACTTTCATTGTATAAAGAGCCAGATGAAGACCGCAGAGAATTCGCAGATAGTCAATAAATACTGCTCTTGGCAATTTTTCTTTATAGAGGAGCAATCGACGAACATCATCGGTAAACAGGGCTGCCTGTTTCTCCAGAAGTGGTTTTGGAATAACATCAACATCCTTGTTCATACTCTTGCGCTCACGCAGGGGCTTGGTAATATGGAGAATACCTGTTGTGTCAACATCAAGATCCTCCTGGGTGTTAATTTCGCCAGATGCCTTATCCCAACCTTTGCTGAGATACTTTACCAATCCCTTCATGACTTCAGGATTGCTCTTTAACATCAGATACAACTGATCTGAAGCACGATAATCACGACAGTACTTTCTGTTCTGCACACGGAAACTCAATAGGTGGAGTGGTTTCAGTGTTGACACGTGCTCCTTGATGACATTACCTCGGTTTACCAATTCCAAAAGTGAACTACGAAGCCAGTCTTCAACACCATCAGGATTATCCTTCACACCTTTGATTACACCTTGCTCCTCAAGCGTGTTGAGATTGGATTTCAAGGTGTCTATGGTATATTCTTTTCTGAATGCTAGCTGGACAGGTTGTCCATCGGCATACATTTTGATGAACAAGTTAGTAAGAACACGATCCAGTCTTACCGACTTGAAGTCAACGTAAAGCAATTCTTTGTTCAAGAATGCAACGGTACCTTTCTTTAATTTCAGTATCATAATCGTATTCTTTATGCGTTAAGAGGTTCAATAACAATATGTTTCTTGTCATCGAGGCGAACTATAGTAAACTTTCTGTTGTTCTTAGTTACAAGAATTTCTGTATAAGTCTTTGCCTCTAATAGATTCTTGAAAATCTGTAGTTCAATGAATCGGCCTCGAAGGTCATTGACAGAAGGGCTGAAACCTGCACGAATATATTGAAGCATTTCGTAGAGATCAAGACTGACTGTCAACTGGATGAACTTATCTGTCTTATGACGGAAAGTAAGGCTGTCACTTTCATACTCAATATACTTAGTCAGGTGATCAGTCTTATTCACGAACAACTCGAATTCATCCAATGGGAAACGACGATAGCTCTTAGAGATAGGATCGCCGACATTTGAACTTGCTAACAGCAGATACCCTTCAGTCAGGTTTGCATTGTCGCAACCTTCACTCGCGGAAATGGCACAAGCCAGATCCTGCATCGTTTGTTTAAGAGCATTCTCGTCTTCAACACGAAGTTGTTCCTCGAACATACTTGCATAACGATATGGGAGACGTCTGCGGAAATCAAACTTGCCCTCGAAATATTGATGACGGACATAGCTCTTGTGGCGACCTGTTGCTTGCATCCTGATGACATCTGACTTTACCTCATAAGCAGGAATGATAATGTTATTCTCGTTGAAGTCATTCAACAGATTACGATTGCGATCACTAAAGATCAGATAATCATTAGCACGCTTTGAGGTATAATAAAGGTCTCGGTCGTATGCTGGAAGAGCAACGCCTGCCACATCTGTCTCACGAAGCAATTTGACCAATCTGTCATTAGAATCGAGAGTAGGAAGCATGAAGTCTTTTGCTGGCCATGCTACTGGTGCTGTTACATTGAAGTAATAATACTGCCAGTAATATTCTGGTAACTGCTCTGTCTGAACATACTCAACTAATTGCTTGACCTCATCACATGAGTAGTCACGTGTAAGCATCCAGGCAATCATAGAACGCAAGTCACGCATGGTGATATGGAGCTCGCGCTTATAAACAATGGTTCTTACAAGCCATTCCAGACGATTGATAACTTCGTCACCAGCACTGCTATCCTGGAATGTATCTACATTATACTTGATATAGCAGCGGTCTGCGATAGGACAACTATCACACTTAGACCATAACTCTGGACGAGTCAATTTCTTAACCTGTTGAGCCAACAGACTTGAAGAATTACCATCTCTTGCTGTTACTGAACGAAGGTTAAGGTTGATGACCATAAGTCCTGGAAGAAGTTCTGCATGACCTTCCTGATAGAAATATTCCTCGATGTTATCCTGAAGCTCTCTCAGCTCTGGACGAGTAGAGAGGAAGTCCACAAGACGACCTTCGTTGATAGCAATCACACGACCTTCATTGGCCAGAGTATAGTCATTCAGACTGTTGAAAGGAGCAAGGAACTGTGCCAATACATCATCGTTGGCCTTGTCATCCTCATCCTGTGAGCCATCATAGTTTGACTCGAAACGTACACCGTTAATAAAGAACTGTGAACCGTTATTGGTATCGAATGATTCCTTATTGGTTCCCTGATCTTCAATTCTATGGATAAAGGCGGTCTTACCATCACCGGCATTACCTGTAATGATAACCAGCTTATATTTTAAATCCTTGATGTCCTGAATAAGCTGTTTATCCAACTTAGTCTTTGAATAGGTCAAGTCATCAAAAACATGTGATTTCGCTCCTGCGCGTGTTCCGCTATTACCATGACGACTCTGGCTATATAGGGAATTGATATAATCCACCGGATTTGCATTGACAGTAGAGGTGTTTATGATAGTTGAAGTGTCCTTCAAAATACCATTTACACCAATCTTCTCTAATACCTCCAACATCTCCTTGGCAGATGTGAATCGCTTATGTCTATCAGTAATGATAGCCTTCATTACAAAGTCAGCAATCTCATCGGTCAACTTATCATTGTAGTTGCGAATATCGGTTGGTTGCATGTGGATATTAGGGCGCATATTGCTTCCTGGCCATGGATAGGCATGTGCAAGGAGCTCATAGATAGTGATACCCAATGCAAATGTATCGGCTGACTTATCCCAGTCAATCTTGTTTCCTGACACGACAAGGTCAGGAGCCATATAAGGGAATGTTCCACCGAATGACTTATCGTCGGTGGTTGTAGAGATATTGAAGTCGATAAGCTTATAGATTTGACGCTTATGCCACATGATGTTGCTTGGCTTAATATCTCTATGATATACTGGGGGATTCTGATCCTCTTGCATATAGCGGAGGGCTTTCAGAATCTGTATTGCCATCTTATATACTTCATCAACAGGAAGACGGAGTTCACCTCTTGTGTAGTCTTGCAGGTTTTCCCCTTCAAGAAGTTCCATCAAGGTATAGAACAGTCCCTGTTGAGTGCGGTCGTTAAACTTGAACTCCACAATGTTAGGATGATGGAGTGATTTTAATGCTTCAAACTCGTTGATGGCATTGTCAACGGAGGCATCACGCTCAAAAATCTTGATGGCAAAATACTGCTTCTGCATATCGTGCCACACCTTGAACACACGTCCGAAACCACCTCTACCAAGAATCTCATGAAGAGTCATAGAAGGAGTAACCTTGACACCTGGCTTCATGTCTTTCAGGTATGCAACCTTTGTCTGACCTGGAATATTATTATCAGGCTGGGTGTTCTGTGCCTCAATGGTTTTCTTCTGTTCTTCATCCATTGATTTGTTGACGAATTCAATAAATTCATCTGCATTCTGCCAACGCTGGAATGGATCAGCAATGATCGTGTGCTTTACAACCTCGTCCATCCATTCAGGAAGGTCTTTAGATACCTTGCTTGGCATGAGATCTTCTGTAAGCACACCTCCTAATGCGGAAGTAAATGTGAGACTACTGTCAAAAGGCAGCTTGCCTGTCATCAGTTCGTAGAAGATAACGCCAAGGGAGAAAATATCACTTCCTGAACATACGTCACCCTCCAAGAACTCAGGTGCTGTATATGGCGATTTAAGATTGGTGTCATGCTTTACTGTGAAGCTGAGGTCAGAGTGCTCGATAAACCATGCCATACCAAAGTTTGCCAAAGCAGCCTTGCCCCCTTCATAAACGAAAATATTCTCTGGGCAAACATTACGATGATATACTTGTTCCTTATGCGCTGCTTTCAACGCATTGGCTACATCAAGGATGATGCTGATCTTATCTGTCTGTTTGAATGTCTTCTGACGAAGCTTACTTCTGAGTGAGCTCTCGTCTTGGTAGCGACTTATCTCATAGTAATAAGTCTGCTCCTCATTCATTCGGCAGTCTGTCTTGACAATATAAGGTGATACGCCGATCTTTTCCTGTGCGAAGCTTGCATTCTGAACAGTTAGGCTCAGTTTCTGCAGTTCTTCAGGACTCTTTCCGGCAACGTCAAGAGGATATTCACGCACTTTATATTGAGCAGTTGCAATAAGCTTCGGAACACAGAGATATTCTGCGAACTCCTCTGTCTCTTGAAGAACTTCTTTAATCAGGTAGTTAAAGATCTCTTTACGCTCTGTACGCCTGCGTTCTACGGATTGACCAGAGAGCAAGTCAACAAGCTGTGACTGAATATTCATAATCATTCCTGAAGTACGACCTACAAGTTCAGGCTTGGTAAGGAAGTCTATCAGTTCGCCACCCAATGTGAATGTCTGCTTGTAGCAATCACATTGAGGATCCAAGCCAAACTTAGACTGCTGAGGATGGCTTAGGGTTACAGCTGTCAGTATCTGCCCGAAACGCCAGTCCGGGTGCTGATTCTTTATCTTGCTTGCGAGAATACGGCTCTTCAACCCCGCAGTCTTATGAGGATTTGCTACCTCTTGTCCACTACGGAACCAAGCCCAGTCATCTCCTTCGAGATTACCAGCCCAATCCTTATTCTCAATGTGATAAACAGCATGTGGAGCTACCACAATACAGTCATACTCCCAATACTTCATCACTCGGTTAGGGCCGGTTATAGATATATTGAGATTTGGAATGACTATATAGTTGTTTGGCAACTTCACACTCAGAAAGTCAAGCAAACGTTGTTCACCAACATTTACTGGACCATCGTCATGTAATGGTTTTCTCAGTTGTGCCATATTGTTTCATATTATATGAGTACTTGCCACTCTCCGTGCTTCCTTCCGCCAACACGTTTAAGTAGGCCTTTCTTCTGTAGTTTACCGATAACGAATTTCACGCCACCTAAAGATAAATTGCTTATTGCATCTACCATTTCGCCAATGGTTGCCTTTGGATTCTCTATTAAGAATTTTAGTACTTCTTCTTCTGAAGAATCCAAATTCTTTTGGATAGTATCAGAGTCCTTTTGGATAGTGCTACTATCCTTCAAAGGCTTCTTTTGGGTAGTTATATCGCTCTTTTGGATAGTATCAGAGTCCTTTTGGATAGTGTTACTATCCTTTAAAGGCTTCTTTTGGGTAGAAGATTCGCTCTTTTGGGTAGCTCTCCAAATCGTAACCTTAAATTGGTTAGCAGACACTTCATTGTCAAAGTCGATGTGATTGTCCTCTCTCATTGCACGAACGATTCCTGATCCCAAACCACGATAAATCATCGTCTTGGCTGCGAAACCTGCCATCAGAGGGTTACGTTGACGAGAGACACCGAGTTTTATATCATCTACAGTTAGTCCACCATAAAGACAACCAGGGTTGATGATTTCTATGCGGTCGTTGAATATCAGCAATCGGATAGCGGCATGGTTTAGCAGATCAAAGTGCACCAAGGCGTTTTGAAGTAACTCTTCTAACACTACCTCAGGTATTTCGAGGATTCCAACAGAATTAAAATTCTGTCCTTTCTGTTCATGATGCAGATAAGATTTTAGAAAAGCCATGCCTTCATAGAACATTCTTGGCAAAGTGCCGGATATGTCACGGCTGTCGATATAGTTGGTATCGCCAAGTTCGTTACCGGCAAATACGACAGCTTTGATAACTACCGAACGTTCATACTGTTGTGGGGTTTTACCAAAGAAGAGCACTCCAGCACGTGTTAGTTCGCCATTCTGCTTCAAAATGCCTAATGAGCGGAGCATTCTCTCCAATGGTTGATCAAAATCTTCTATCTCCCTGTCGTATACTCTTTTGAAATAATCCCGCACATACGCCATCTCTAAGTCATTCATAGACGAACCTCTTTCGCCATCTTCTTCGGGATGATAATTGCCTGTAGTTTGAAATAAACCAAGAATTTCTATATTTTCTGTGATACGACGTTTGTCAGCTCCTTGCTTTACCCAGATTTCTCCGTTGAGGTTTTTGTAGGGTTTGTTTTTGCCTTCCTCGATAGAACATATAAGGAAATGCTTTTCACCAATACGCACAACTTCTGTATCTATATAGATTGTTGGGCGCACTTGCTCATTGGCTGCATTACCAAGTTCACGACTGATAACTTGTATTTCATCGTATGACAGACCTACAAGTTTACCACTTTTGTCTTCCACACCAAAGAGGATTACTCCGCCCTTGGAGTTAGCAAAGGCTATCATTTCCTTTGCTATTTCCTTCTGCGAAGTAAACGCTTCCTTAAACTGTACTTTAGTGGTCTCGCCACAAAGACACAGGTCTTTAAAAGTATCTTCAGTCATAATGCAATCCTTTAATGTTTATTCCATTTCTCAATTTCTTGCTCGATTATGCGGATGGCTTTACGCTCACAATTATTGGCATCATATCGTTTGGTGTAAGCATCTTTTACTGCTTTATCTATCTTATTCATTGATTCTTCCGAAATAATTGGAACTGGAATTTCAAGGAACATCTTTGGAATTGGATGACACAATTTTGTTCCAGCTTGACAATTTCTAATGAATCGAAAGCCATAATCACTATTTAACCAAGTGTACAGATAGCCAGAAGGTACACCGTCTGATTTCATTCTTATAAAATGGGTCGAAATCAACGCACCACTTAGGTCCTCATTAGCAAACAATGCCCGGCAGAACAATTCACTTTCACCTAATGTACCATCACAAGCAACTATCACTTCTCCGTATTCGACAAGTCTGTCTAATGAGACATTTCTTTTGGATACCCATTTCCCTTTTATGATATTATCAAAAATATCTTTTTGGTTTATAAACATTACACCATGTTCAGGCTTAACCTCTATACTTGGAACAGAACTTGAAGAAAACGTGTCACCGTTTAACAACACTTCTTTTAGAGGTTTCGTTTTGCACGTAATGGATGCTTTTGTTTTACGAATTCTTTCAGAAAGATTGAATGCATTGATAGTTGTCGTGTTTATGTCTTTACGTTTTACAGTAAAGCAAGACACTTTACGTTCCGCATTTCTTGGACCAAAATAATCATAATCTTCGGAAGTTAATTCTCGAAGGTTCGCTTCTGTTTTCAATAGTAGTTCTGCTTTCGTAAGCATGTCAGCAGATTCTTCCCTTAATCTTGCTGCTTCTTGTATCAAATCATCTACATCTTGCTGAAAAGAATCAGGGAATAAGGGAATAGCAATTGATCCTACGAATGCTGGCTCAATATGTTGTATTACAGCTCCGAATGTTCCTTGTGTCAATAATGAATGTCCATATTTTGAGGCGAGGTATGCATATACCAAGCCTCCTCTGAGGATGTTATTCGGCACAAGCCGAATAACATCCTCAGAAGCGAGCTTCTGAGCATGTTTCGCGTTAGCGAACGCACAATTGCCAATAGTACCAGAACGTGATATAAGAGTCCAGCCTTTCTTAAGGCTCATTCGTTCAATTTCTGGTGTGTACTTCTTTGATGCGAGCTTTACATTATCCAAATCCGCTTTAAGTATATCAGAACTGCTAAGAAATGGGATTCCATGATTGCTGTCTTTGACATACACTCGTTTTGCACGATTCCCTATAAAAATATCTTCTGATACTTCCTTAATTGTTGTAAGCGGATAAGGTGAAGCAGCAATGCATCTTTGTACATTCTGCCCCTCACTCAGATGATAGCTTGCATCTGTGCGAAAGTTAATGCTTCTGACTGCATGTATATTTACTCTTGCCGTTTTCATTCATGTTCCTCCTTAAACTCCATATACGCCTTTGCCACCTTCGGTAGATCATCCGCCAAGTGCTTGATGCGCTCTCTACGTTGTCTTACTATTTCATATCCGTTATCAGCGTAAGTGAGCCATTTCTTATAATGCTCAAACAGAATTTCTGCTCCGTCATCGTCCTTTTCATAAACAGGAACACCACGACGGTCTTTGCCTACCTGCTCTACTATTGCCATAAAGACATCATAGTCCTCGTCCTCAATAGGCACGAGCATTTCTGCGTCAGTCTTCTTTTGCAGGAAGAGGAGAGAAGCTTGTACGCCTACCTGTGGCAAGAATGTCTCTACTGGCAAGTCCACGCTGGCAAGCAACTTGAAATGTTGCAGAATCCACAGACGCACACTCTCTGTATTCGGATTACCCAAAATGCCATCAGGCAACACGATAGCCATCTTGCCACCGGGTTTCAAGAAGTTGTAGCAAGCCTCTATGAAAAGCACTTCTGGAGCTTTGCTGTTCAGCTCGTAACGTGCAGCAATCTCTTGATCTACTTCTACTTTTGTGCCAAATGGTGGGTTTGTGAATACCATATCAAACTTACCCTGAGCATTGTTTTCCGAAGTGCCAAAATGAAAGTCACGATCAGCACTATGCTTGATGCTTTCGTTTACAGCTTCGGCAATGTGAGGAACGTCTGGTTTGCTACCATAAGGATAGTCGAGCGAGTTGATGTTATAGATATTTGAATGTCCGTCACCAGCCATCACCATATTCATACGTGCAGCCTTCTTCAAATCCGGGTCGAAATCGAAACCGAAAATCATCTTCTCGGCATACTCACGCACAGCATCATCCACTTCAGCAGAGTTTAGTTTGGCTTCAAGATGAATGTCATCCAGTTCAGGATAGAAATTCTTGGCAATCTTATGACGTACATGGTCGAGCACCATCACGAGGAAACCGCCCGAACCACAAGCAGGATCAAGCACACGACAATTTTGGTCGGGATCGAGCATCTCAACCATACATTTGATGATATTACGTGGTGTAAAGAACTGACCAGCCTCCTGCTTCAGCGTGTTGCTTACAATGGTTTCGTAGGCAGTACCCTTCACGTCAACCGTAGCATCAAGGAAAGAATACTTTGCCAGTTCGCTTGCTACGAAAGCAAGGCCACGGTCAGAAAGCATAATCTGTTCATTACCGTCGAACACATCCTTGAAGATATTGCTATCCTTCAAATCCTCGAAAATACCTTTGATGCGCTCAGCTACTTCATGCTGTCCTTCTGGCGTGTTTTGTTCTTTTACTCCCACCCAAAAACGACGACGGTAGCTGATACCTTCTCTTGCATCAGAGAAGCGACGTTTTTCATCATAGAGTTTGCAGAAGATAAGGTTGAGAAGTTCCCAAAAGGCCGTTTTCTTCATACCCTCATTACCATAGATATAATCATGACAACGCTTGAAGGTCTTGACAAGCGACTCATTGGCTGGTTTGCGTGGTATAGCTCGCTCGCCTTGTGCTTCAAGGTCTTCAAGAGTTTGTCCCTCGGCTGGGAAATCTGAAATGGCTTCACAGGTTACCTGACCAAAAGCGTCTTCGAAAGCATGCACATATTGCAAGTCTTCACCATTGGTCCAACAGGCAAACTCGCAGTCCGTGGTACATAAGATGTTTTCTGTAGTAGCTTCTACGCCATTCTTCTTGTCGTTGGACTTTACCTTGGCATTCTTGGCAACAATGATGAAACGGATGAGTTCGTCAGCATCATGAGCGTTCCCAGCATTGAAGATAGCCAAATCCACCTTCTGTGTCTTTGTCTTTGCGCTTTCCGCATCATCATACTTCACCTTATAGTCACGCTCCATGTCTTCTGGCGCGAAGCCATACTCTTCTGTCATCATCGCAATCATCGACTGCAATGTCATCTCCTTATCAGTTGCTTTCACTACACGATTGGTGAGTGAGCATACCATTTCGTTTTCTCCAAGAACTATTTCGTTCTGAGAAGCTATATTATTGTCCGAGTTTGCCATATCGTGCAAAACTATGTTTTTAAATCCATACAACCATATCCATGTTAGTCCATCTCTTGTGCTCATCCTTTAATAGTCAAAACAATGAAACTAATTTGATCGAATTTGGTCAAATTGGAGTTTTATTATCTATAAATAATTATGTTTTCCTCCTTGTTGGGAACGAGAAGGGCCTTCACGTCAACTTCAAGACATGACGCTATTTGATACAATGTTTCTAATCCTGGTTGGGCGGAGTTGGTGCACCACTTACTCACCGTAGCAGGATCTTTGCCAAGTTGTTCTGCTAACCATTTGTTGGTACGCTTCTTTTCAGCCAGTACAACTTTGAGCCTATTAAAATCTTTTTCCTTTACCATATTGCTTAGGTTTTACATGCTCTATACCTTTAATACTTAAAACGGATTAATCTTCGTTTTATTGTGAAAGATACGACCATTTATATTGCGTATTATGCAAATATAGTGATTATAACCTGAAAACGAGTATTTTAGGTCATTTTGTTTAGTTAGGGTCCGCTATTTTATCTTGGCCCAGGGAAGGCGGTCGGCAAGCTTGACCCAGCGGTTGGACTTGCTCTGTCCCGAGAGAGACCCTTGGAGTTCAAACAAGTCGTGTATACGGTATTGTGAGTAGTATTTCATGTCGCACTTACGAGTTTTAACACCCAAAAGCAATCATTTTATCTGAACTGAGCAAATATTTTTACAAGTTAATGTCTTAATTGTCAATAACTTGTCTTAGATTAGTAGACCCTAATTATGATAGGCCAAGCCATGGACTTTTACGTAGCCAGCGACTCATCGCCAGCCATCCACAGCAAGACAACTGCAAAAGTACGAAAAAGAATTGGAATTTGCAAGAAAGTCAGAAAGTTCTTACAAATCTCAACAAAATAATTGATGATTTACTTCTTAAACAAATCAGAATGGGTCCCTGTATCAAGCAAACATAGAATTAACTCATCATTATCATACTTCCATACCAAAACCCAATCAGGAAGAATATGACAATCATTCCATCCTTCATAATTTCCATGCAAAGGATGATTCTTATACTTTGCTGGCAATGATTCTCCTCTCAACAAAATAGACACAACTTCCTCGAACAAGGTTTTGTCGTATCCTCGTTTGATACATTTCTTGTACGATTTTTTAAATCTTCCAGAAAGCTATAATTTATACATAGCTAAGCCTCCAGATAGTTCATCATATCCTCCATTGTATCGAAGTTATTAACATTTCCCTCCTTTACATCGAGAATTGCCTTATCTAACTCTGACATTTTAGAGCTAGACTTCACTTTGCTAGCAACCCATCCCTTTCTTTCTGCCAATTCCTTCAAAAACTGCATATCGGAACTAGGAAGTTGCAAATATATTGTTTGTAATATTTTATCCATAACACTATCATTTTAATAACACCGCAAAAATACGAGAAAGATTCGGAACTAACAAATACTCTGAGAGATATTTGCATTTATTCTTTTCTCTTCACCCAAACCTTGTGGCTGCCGCTGCCCTTCGAATCTATCGGCGAGGTTCGGTCGGCGGTGATTTCCTTCAGCTCCAGGGAGGCGGTGCGGCTCAGATTGTTGATGCAAGCATAATCAGAGAGGGTAATGAGACCATTGGCTTCTATCACCTCCAGGGCACGGGCGATGCGTTCTTCCCTGGAATAGAGCTGCTTGCGAATCACCTTCACGCCACCCATGTCTCGCTCCAGGTCGCGATCGGTTTTATGCTTCACACTCTTGAGAAATTCAGGAGAAGCCTTGAAGTTGATGTCCTTCACGCCCACCTTGCGATACGTCATCTTATCATCTTCACTCTGCATTTCCGTAGGCTTATCGTCCTCGAAACCGAGGGAGAGCGAGAAGGTGCCGATGCCTTCTATATTTACATTGTAGCCCATGGAGAGCATTTCTACCAGCATATCAGCCACATCCAGCAATACTGCCTCCGTGCTACTTTCCGAAATACCACGATGGTAGCTCTGCATCCTCTTGATGAACTCTTTCCTGGATAGTGTCCGATTGGTCACTATCTTGGGATAAACTCTGCGCTTGCCCTCATTACGCATGTCAGTTAACTCTTGCAACTTGTACTTTGCCATACCGATTCCTTTCTTATTAAGATTGTTATCACTCCATATTGAAACAGCCATCACGGTCAAGAGTAATGATGATTGCTCCTCATCATAATAGTACTCATACCTAAGGATAAAAGTATTTATCCCTCGACAAAAGTTCTATTCAACGTCATTGAACGGACATTCGAAGACGTTGAATGCATGTTCAGTGACGCTGAACGCACGTTCAACATCGCCAAACGGAACTTTCTGATAGGCAAAAGTACATTTTTTCCTAATAATAACCAAGAATTTTCCCAAGATAATCTATCTCAACGGGTGCGACCTTCGCGACAAGGTGTGGCACGACCTTCAGCCAAACGGTTTCAAGGAGCCCCGCTTGTTCAATGCTCATGCCGAGCGTATCAACGCAACAGGCAGACCGCCGATGAGAGCAGTCTGCCTGTCTAATTCTATTGATCTAAATGATTGATTGTCTAAAAAAAGTCACTTGGATTATAGCGGCGAAGTGAGGATGAACTCGCGCAGGACATAGTAGCAGAGGATACCAGCGATGTAGCCGACGAAGGCTATCCAGGTGATCTTCTTCATGTACCACACGAAGGTGATCTTCTCCAGTCCCATGACAACCACACCGGCAGCAGAACCAATGATGAGCATGGAGCCACCGACTCCAGCGCAGTAGGCAAGCAACTGCCAGAAGATGCCATCGACGGCAAAGTCGCCAGCCTCAGCCACGGGATACATACCCATACAGCCGGCCACGAGAGGCACGTTATCGACGATAGAGGAGAGCACACCGATGACACCCGTGACGAGGAAGTGGTCGCCATTGAAGGCCACGTTGAGTCCCTCGCCGAGCTGGGTCAGCACACCAATCGTCTCCAGGCAAGCCACGGCCATGAGGATGCCGAGGAAGAAGAGAATCGTACTCATATCGACACGGGAGAGCAGGCGCGTCACACGCTTCTGCAGGCCCTCGCGGTTCTTGGCGCGATGGAGATTGCGGTAGAAGACCTCCGTCACCGTCCACAACGTGCCGAGCACCAAGAGGATGCCGACAAACGGCGGAAGGTGGGTGATGCTCTTGAAGACGGGAACGAAAAGCAGACCGCCTACACCAACCCAGAACACAACCTTGCGCTGAGCCTCAGAGAAGTCGCTCTCGTTTTCCTCGCCCTCGCCATTGTCCTTGACGGGCACCAGCTCGCCCTTGAGATGATACTGAAGGATGAATGCAGGGATAATCATGGAGACAAGGCTGGGGAGGAGGATCTCGCTGATCACGCCAGCGGCAGTGATAAGACCCTTGTTCCACAACATGATGGTCGTCACGTCGCCAATCGGCGAGAACGCGCCACCAGAGTTGGCGGCAATGATGACCAACGAGGCGTAGATGATACGGTCGTTCTTGTCGGCGACAAGCTTGCGGAGGATCATGACCATGACAATACTGGTGGTCAGGTTGTCAAGAACCGCAGAGAGGATGAACGTCAGGAAAGCAATACGCCACAGGAGCTTACGCTTGCTACGCGTGTTCATGACGCCCTTCACCCAGTCGAAGCCGCCGTTCTGATCGACCACCTCGACGATAGTCATGGCTCCCATCAGGAAGAACAGCGTCGTAGAGGTACTACCGAGGTGACGCTCGATGATACTGCTGATGAAGTTGGCAAGGCCTTCATGGCTCACCGTGCCGTTCGAAAGCACCTCCGCCACCTCATGGGAGATGGTGGGATCGAACATAAACAGTGTCCAACAGGCCACAAACATCAGCAAAGCCACAGCGGCCTTGTTCACTTTCGTCACGCTCTCAAGAGCTATGCACGCATAACCCAGGACGAAGACGATGATAATCGCAATAGTTAGTGTTGACATGATTATTTTTGATAATTGATTTTCTGCTGCTTCACGGTCATTGATTGATGGGTGCAAATTTACTAAGATATTTCTCACTTACCAAATTTTATACGAAGTTTATTCAGAAAAAATTAGGTACTTAGCCGACTTTGTCGTACATTTGCAGTATGAATCAATCACGGGATATGGAAAAGAAGCATTATGACGTGGTCTGTGCCGTAGTGCGCAGGGGCAACGATTACCTTTGTATGCAGCGACTCAGAAAGGGTCCTGACTATGTGTCGGAGCATTGGGAGTTTCCTGGGGGCAAGGTGAAAACGGGTGAGAGCCGTGAGCAGGCCCTCCTCCGGGAGATCCGCGAGGAGATGGACTGGGAGATCTATGTCGGCCGGCAGATAGGACAGGTGGAACAGGAGTATCCCGACTTCACCATCACCCTGACGGCATTCGACTGCATGGCCCGCGACTTCGACTTCAAACTACTTGCACATATCGACTGCCGATGGCTTCCTCGCGAGCAACTGACCACACTGGAGTGGACCGAGGCCGACCGCCTGCTCATCCAGCAGCTGCCAGAAGAACCGTGAATCCGATCGACTCTTCATCCATCAAACATCATCAACAACCCATGATTACTGTCAAGGTATCAAAAGAAATAGAATCCGTTTGTCCTCACTTTGTGGGGGCTTGCGTCGAGGCCCAGGTCCTGAACACGAATTTCTGTCAACCGCTGTGGGACGAAATCAACGCCTTGGGCGAACAGTTTCGCAAGGATCTGACCACGGAGAGCCTGAAGCATCTGCCCAGCATCGAGGCCACTCGCCACATCTATCGTCTTTGTGGCAAGGACCCATCGCGCTATCGCCCTGCCTCAGAAGCGCTGATCCGGCGCATGCTACAAGGAAAGCAACTGTATCAGATAGACACGCTGGTGGATTTGATCAATCTTGCGTCTATCGCATACGGCTATTCCATCGGCGGATTCGACGCGGACAAGTTCCAGGGCGACACGCTCACACTGGGCATTGGGCGCGAGGGTGAACCGTATGAGGGAATCGGACGCGGCATCATCAACATCCACGGACTACCGGTCTATCGTGACGAAGTGGGTGGCGTGGGCACTCCGACAAGCGACAACGAGCGCACAAAAATAGATCTCCATACCACCCACCTGGTCGTCCTCGTCAATGGCTATGACGGCAACGAACAGCGGGTGAGCGACAATGCGACGTTCATCCAGGGGCTCCTGCGCAAATACTGCGAAAGCGACGGAGGTAGCTTTTACCTGTATCGGTGACAATAGAATCGCTCAAGAAGAAAGAGGACGGGGGAAAGAAAGTTGTTTTTTCATTATTATATATAACATACTGAAGTTTCGCAAGTGGTTCAAGAACGGGCTGAAGGCCC
>ULRH01010667.1_pt1 | contig 16550 bp, 11 predicted proteins | sample 1955271 | NCBI WGS metagenome assembly ULRH01 (sample SAMEA4835677, study PRJEB28245) | human gut metagenome | biome: gut microbiome; material: fecal sample | place: Denmark | collected 2008 | reverse complement strand
CAGCGTCGTGTTCTGCTCCAGGGCATTGGCATGGACGAACATCTGCAGGTTCTTGTATTCGCGGATGTCCAGCGTGGTGTTCTTGTACACGCTCTTCGACTCTCCGGGCGAGAGGGTCGACACATTCAGCTGCAGGGCCTGCTCGTCGCTCTCGGTGAGCTGCGGCTGTGTGGGGTCCTGCACCTGTGAGATGCCGGGAGGAATGACATAGTTGACCGGCGTCTTGTTGTTGTTTTCCTCGTAGGTGACGGCGGCCGTGGTGAGCTCTCCGGTCTGTGCGGCTGCTCCGTCGAGATTCTGGTCATAGATGCGCCATGTGCCGCGCACGAGGTCGAGCGTGGCAAAACGGAGGATGATGGGTGCGGGACAGCCCGTGATGAACATGCGCATGAAGCGGATGGAGGAGAAGTCGGAGATAGAGCCGACCTTGCTCTCATACTGGTCTACGGGGATGCGGAAGAGGTACCAGTTGATCTGTCTTTTCTTGCCGTTGCGCAGCGTGGGTTCTGTCTCGCGCTTGTCAACGATGAAGTTGCGTCCGACGACGAAGTCCTCGGGACGCAGCGACACGTGGTATTGATAGTAGCGCTCATATTCGTTGAGCGTATAGTCCTGGTTGATGTCCTCCACGTCGGGCGTGCTCTTGTAAGAGGTGTCGTAGCCTTCGGTCTGGTCTTCCGAGGCGGGGGAGTTGCCTTGCGGGTTGTTGATGTATTTGTAGCGGCGCAGGATGGAGGCGTGGATGTCGTCCCAGTCCGATCCTCTGAAATAATGGTAGTCGTCATGGGCCGGATCGTTGTAGAGTGAGTCCCATACGGCGGCGTTCACCTTTCCCTGCAGCTGGGAGAGGTAGTCTTGGTAGCTTTCGAAAGTACGTTCTTCCTCGTCGGTGAGACCGTTGAGACCCACATCTTGCAGGGCACGGCTGCCACTGGTGGTGGCGAAGGCATAGGTTGTCGTGGCCTGGGTCGGGATCTTTCCCCATTGGGTGGTGACATACGATGTCGAGCCGTCGACGGGCAGGCCGCTCTCATAGAATTTCTTGCCGTCGTGGAGGACATCCTCGCTCACCTCGCCGAGGTTGAAGTAGAGGTCGCCGCTACGCTCTGCGCCCGGTCCGAGTCCTACGTCCTGTGAGCCGTAGTCGGTGATGTCCATGAAAGGATCCATCATCCAGAACTCCACATATTCGATGTTGGCCGTCTCGAAGTCGTTGGTGTCGAGCATGCGCATCATGCCGCCCCAGTGCTGGGTGGGGTTATTGAGCTTGCCCGTCATGGTGAGGTCGGGGTTGAAGTTGTAGGGACCCGGCTCCGAGGGATAGTAGGCGAGGTTGAGTACCGAGAGGGTGGATGTCGATCCGTTGTAAGTGTTGATGTCGCGGTTGGGGAAGATCTCACGCGAGTAGACGGCGCGGACATAGGGATTGCTCAGCTGGTCGAGGTCGCTCTTGATGTGGGAGGGGGTGAGGGAGGAAGAGCGGTTGGTGAACAGCGGGTCGATGGTGTACCAGGCGAGGAGCGAGCGGTTGTATCCGCTGCGCAGGGTTGTCTTGTCGGTCGACTCGGGGAACATCGAGGGGACGGACGAGAGTACCCACTGCGTCGGCGTGAGGATGCTGATCTTATCGGTCGACGACTCGAAATCGTCGAGATAGGAGGCGTGACTTTGCGTGCCGCTGGCCTGGCCGGCGATGAGCTGTGCGAACTCTCCGGTAAGGGTGATCTGTGAGGGCTGTGTGAGATGAAGGCCCGGCAGTTTGTCGAGGAGGTTGGTGAGGGCCTGCGACTCATGCTTCCAGTTGAGGTTAAGGCCCCACAGGGTATTGCTCACGGGCTCGTTGCCCATGGCCACCTTCGTCGTCAGGCTCTGTTCGTAGAGGTGCTGCAGCGTACCTGAGAGCTGGAAGTTCTTGGAGAAGTCGTACTCCCAGTTCATGCCGAACATCGTCTTGCGTTCCTGTGAGAAGTCACTCTCGCTTTCCAGGCTGACGTTCACGGCGGTTCCTGCGTCGAGGATGCTCTGGTTGAGGATGGTCACCTCGCCGGCCGAGTAGTCCACGGAGTAGTCGGTACCTTCGGTGAGGGTGACGCCTCCTGCGGTCACGGTGACCGATCCCTGCGGCACGTTGTAGGCACCCAGGGAGATGACGTTGGCCGATGTTCCGCGGTATTGGCCGGTCAGCTGGAATTTGTCTTTCTCCGCGATCTGCTTGGCAATGGTCTTGGTGGAGTCGTATAGTTCGGTGAAGGCATACTGGGCCGCCTTGTCGGCCGCTACGTTGTGGCTGACCAGATAGTCGTAGAGTGCCGATCCGAAGGGCTCCGCCTGTGGCAGGTAGATGCGTCCGTTGGAGACGGTATAGCCTTCTACATAGTCGAAATATCCGTTGGCGTGGGCCTTGTTGTTGTTGTCCAGACGGTCGGCGCCAATGACGCGGAGCAGCGGGGTGCTCTTCACCTGTGGCTCAGGGATATACGACAGGTAGACGCCTGTGGTGTCGCTCTGGTATTTCACGTCGAGTCGGAAGTTGTCTTTCTCGACGGAAGAGGCGAGATAGTAGACATTCTTCATCATCAGGTCCCAGTTGCCCTGTTGCGGGGTGTTGCTGGTGTTTTTCAAGGATTTTACGAAGAGGGCTTGGCTGGTGTTGGTCACGTCGGAGGCGAACTCACCCACCTGATAGGTGACGCCGCCGTAGGTGTATTCATAGGCGATGCCGAGCACCTGGTCGGTCTGCAGGGAAGAGCGCAGGGAGATCGTGCCGAGCGCTTGGTTGACGGTATATTCCGAAGAGGAGAGCAGACGGGCGCTCTCCACCTTTTCAAAGTCGGTGCCGCCGGTCAGGCCAGCCGCCTGCAGGATAGAGGAGGTCTGGTCGATGTTACGGGCATCGGCATATTGGGTGGTGAGGGCCTGGTATTCACTGTTCGCGGCATTGGCGGGAGCGGGAGAGCCGTTGAGGGTCCACATGGGATTGCTCACCTGGGTGTTCTCACCCAGATCGGTGAGGGCGACGATGTCGCGGGTGTTGTTGGTCGATCCGGTCTTGTTGGTCACCCAGATCTCCACACGCGTGATGTTGACGCCGGAGCGGACCGACGGTAACGTCTTCATCCAGGCATCGTAGTGGGTGCGGAAGAAGTGGGAGAGGAAGAAGTGGCGGTTCTCCTCATAGTTGGCGGCGTCCAGCTCAAAGGCCGTCGTCTGCTTACCGCCTTTTGAGGAGACGCTCTTTGAGGAGCTCTTCTTCTGTGAGGCGACGAGCTGGAGCTTCAGCTTGCCGAACTGCAGGTCGGTGCGGATACCGAAGAGGGAGGTGGCGCCTTGGATGAGGGAGGAGTTGGAAGGGAAGCTGACGTTTCCGGCTTCAACGAGCTTGATGATCTCGTCTTCCTTGCCGTCGTATTTCAACTTCATGTTCTGCGAGTCGAAGTCGAAGGTGGCGTCGGTATTGTAGTTGAGGCCGAGGTTGACCTTGTCACCCACCTTACCCGTCATGTTCAGGTTGATCTTCTCGTCGAAGTCCATCGTCGTGGTCTTACGGCGGCGTATGGGGAGAGACGGATTGTCGATGTTCTTTATCGTGGCGCCGAATTTCAGTTCGGCGCTACCTTGCGTCTTGATTCTCACTCCACCGGGACCGAAGATCTTCTCGGCGGGACCGAGGTCGAAGTGCATGTCGGTAAAGTCGAACTTGTCCTTGCCTTTCTGTTGGTAGATCTCGTCGTTCTTGGTGCGGTAATAGGCATCTCTCCAGTGCTTCTCGCTCCATGCCATGTATTCCTCGGGCGTCATCATGATGGGTGCGGCCACGTAGGTCGTGCCGATCTTCGTGCCGATGATGTAGCGGTCGATGGAGTCGTTGTACACCACCTCGTATTTCAGTCCCTCCGGCCGTTGCAGGTCCATGGCGTTCTGCTCCAGGTCGTCGTAGGTGATGGGGGTTGTCCGTTGGATCTTCCAGCGGGGATTCAGGAGCGAGTCGGGAATGGTGTCGTCATTGCTCAGAAGTGGCTGTGCCTGGGCCGTGATCTTCGTCTTTGTGGTGTCGGCCTTTTGGGGAGTATCCTCTGTGGCAGTGACGGCAGGCAACACGACAGCCCGGCTGACGACAGCGATCGTCAGCAGCAGTAAGAACAGGATATCGTGTTTGCGGAGTTTCAAGATATTTTTTATTTGATGCGTTTAAGCGCTTCCTTGATGACTTGCTCAACGGGCAGGTCGGGATTTTCCGTGAGGATGGCGGTGACAATCTTGGCCGAGGGGGCGGGTGAGAAGCCGAGCATGGTCATGGCGGCCACGGCTTCGTCGCGTACGCCGGAGTTGATGTTGGCTGTTGCTGCCGGCGTGCCGCTGGATACATGCAGCTCATTGGCGATGCCGGAGTTGATGATCTTGTCGCGCAGGTCTACGATGATGCGCTGGGCGGTCTTCAGTCCGATGCCCTTCACGCCCTTGATGAGCTTCTCGTTACCATTGGCAATGGCGTCACAGAGCTCTGCCGGCGATAGGCTGGAGAGCATCATGCGTGCGGTGTTGGCACCTACGCCGCTGACGCTGATGAGCAGGCGGTACAGCTCGCGCTCGCGCTTGGAGCAGAAGCCATAGAGTGTGTAGGAATCGTCGCGGCCGCCTGTCTGCAGGGCCTCATGTACATAGAGCTTTACTTCTTTCTTGCCTTGGATGGCGGAATAGGTATTGAGTGAGATGTTGAGGGCGTAGCCCACGCCGGCAGCTTCCACTACGGCTAATGTTGGTGTAAGGTCGTCCAACGTGCCTTTTATATATTCTATCATGATGTCGTCTTATTGCTTGATGGTAATTTCCTTAAAATAACGCATGTGTTATTATATTATTGTATCCGTTAAGCTTTGTGAATGGTCTTCACTGGGATTTTTCCTTGCCGTAAGATGGCTCATTGATCAGGGGGCGGGCTGCCGGCCGGGGTGCGAAGGACATGGGGGCGAGTCAATGAGGTAAGGGTCTTGTGGCCTGATGTGTTTGTGACTTGAGTGAGTGCAAACAAATAAGATCGCCGCATGGCCACTTTTCATGGTGATGGGCCATACAGCGATCTTTCGTTCTAAGGAGGGCGGTTTTACGCGCCCTTGAAAGGATATGAAAAATAGATTTATACAAGTGTAGCTACAATCTCCTCACATGTGCCGGGCAGCATGTCGATGACGGGGATCTCCGGCATCGTGTAGCATCCGGGCTGCAGGCGGAAGGAGGCGCGGGCCACGTTGACGAGCACCTGTGCCGTGAGGGCCGGGTTGTTGATGCTCATGTTGAACTCAAGGTGCTGGTTGGGGGTCTTGCCGCTCACGCCCTTGCGTACGAGGTTCACGCCGTGTCCCATGTCGCGTACATCGTCAACGGAAGGAACGGCGAATACGTGGGTCTCATCGTGTGCGAAGTAGGGATCGGCCTTGATCTCTGCCGTCACCTCTTCGAGGGTGGCTCCGTCTTCCAGCTCGACATATACCATGCGGCGATGGATGCCCTCGCCCAGGGGAATGGTGACAGAGAGCGCGTTCTTCACGCCTTTCTTGCTGCGGACGCAGACGCTGTGTCCCATCGACATGCCGGGGCCGAAGTTGGTATAGGTCAGACCCTTGGGAGCGAGGCTCTGCATGAGCACGCGGACGATGGAGTCCGAGCCCGGATCCCATCCGGCGGAGATGACGCTCACCTTGCCGGCCTTCTTGCAGTTCTCCATCTGCTGCGTACGGTAGTCGAGGATCGAGGTATGGATGTCGAAGCTGTCGACAGTGTTGTAGCCCATGGCAACATACTTGGCGGCATACTCAGGGCAGCTACGGGTAGGCGTGCAGAGGATGCAGACATCAACGTCTTTCAACTTCTGGATGTCGTCGACCACGTCGTAGGGAGTCAGCTCAAGGGGTTTGTCCTTGTCGCCCTGACGGCGGATGATACCTGCAATTTCGAAGTCGGGAGCGGCCTCGAGTGCCTCAACGGTGTAGTGACCGATGTTGCCGTAACCAACGACGGCAGCTCTAAATTTCTTTGTCATGATCTTATTGGATGTTTAAAGGTTTGATTGGTTGTTTGTGCAAAGATAATCAATTTGTCTTGATAATGGAAATCCTTATATGCCCTTTCACCTTTTTTATTTTATGGGATGACAAACCGTAAGTAAAACGGGCTAAAATATTTACATTCTTGCAGGCTGGCTATGCTTTCTTGAGCGTTATGACATTCAGCTCCGGCCATGCCCCGAGGCGGAAGGGGACGGTGCCGCCCAGACCGAGGGAGACATGGAGCATGGAGGATCCTTCCGTGTATTTGCCGCCCCATTCGTTGTATGCCCAGCGTGCGGGAGAGAAACGGCCGATACGGATCTGTCCGGCATGGGTGTGTCCGGAGAGTGTCAGGGCGATGTCGGTCTGATGGAGCACGCCGCGCCGCCAGTGGCTGGGGTCGTGGGAGAGAAGGATCTTGAACATTCCCCGGGGCAGACCGTCAAGTGCCTGGTCGAGGTTGCCATAGTTGGGGAAGGGTGGCTTGGAGATGTTCTCTACGCCAAGGATGGCGATGTGGTCGAGCGGGTGGTTGGGATGGGTGATCAGTGCGTTCTCGTTCATCAGCAGTTTCCAGCCGAATTTCTCTTCAAGATGACGGAGTACGTTCTGATTTTTCTTGATGTTATGCTCGCTCTTGTCTTCTCCGTATTCGCAGTAGTCGTGGTTGCCCATGATGGAGAAGACACCGTCGGGTGCCTTGATTTTTGCAAGATCTTTCATGAATGGAATCACCTCTGAGGCACTCACGTTGACCATGTCGCCGGTGAAGACGATCATGTCGGGCCGTTCGGCATTGATCATGTTCACGAGCTTGCGGATGAATCCGGGATTACGGTAGAAGGTGCCGATGTGCAGGTCGGAGAACTGCAGTACGCGATAACCGTCGAAGCTCTCAGGCAGGAGTGAGGAAGAGCAGGTGGCACGTCGCACGACGATGTGCCGCCAACCGAAGGCGATGCCGTAGAGCATGGCTGCCTCCCAGACGGCCGGTGCGATCCATGCCCATCTTGCCTCCACGAAGATCCACGACAGGAGGAAGAGCAAGCCGGGGACGGCCAGCAGCAAGGCAACGGCTGTGTTGAGCCGCATGAGGGTATTGTGTCTTAGTTTAAGCTTTTTCATCTATTCGCAAAGTTAGTGATTTTCTTTATAGGCTCATCTTTTAGATGGTTAAAAATGAAGAATAAGCCTATATAAAGTTTATAAAGAATCGGACAGATGAAAGATGCCGGTCTTAGGGTATCGGATCGTATTAATTATGTGTTCAGCCTTGTTTCCCGATGGCTGTTTTGTCCGTTTATCGGATGTGCCTGGTTGTGAGGAAAGTATCGGTACGGCTCATCAGGGACGTAATGGCTTACTCCATGGGCTTGCCGTTCCTTCTGTAATATCCTGTGCCGTCACGCTCAGCCAAGAGAGCATGACGGCAAGGATAGGGATAATCATTTTGCTTATTATCCTGATGAACTTAGATTTATGGATTTTCTTGTTTCTAATTTCCCTGTGAGGGATGTAAGGCTTTTCGGGGGCGATGTGCCGTGTCTTCGGGAAGAAGATCCGGTAGTGGGCTGGGGTGTATGTAGAGGTCAGACCGGTCTGCTGCCTGCTGATCATTCGTATTTTATGATGACGGTTATCTTCGCCTTGCTATAGCGTGTATTGCGTTGCATCCGATTATATGCGCCGCTGCAGTTCATCATGTATATGCGGTTCTGCCGTTCGCCGCGTACCGTCAGCATGAGCGTGAGCTCGTCTTCGGTGTATTTCTCCGTGAAGTTGCCGCTCTTTGAGTCTTGTCTGAAGGCGTTGATGAATTCGCTTATGCCGATATGATTCAGCTCCAGCACGTTCACCACCTTCAGCACCTTGCGTGTCCTCGGGTCGCGTTCCACAGCCGACGTATATCTGCTTGTGCCGCGCGACGAGTAGTTGTCCATCATGTCGTCGATCCTGTGCTGTGCCATGGCACTCATCGTCGAGATGACAAGCAGCAGCGCCATTATGATAGTCTTGCGTATGTTCATACTGATAGTGTTTATTCTTTCAACATGTTTTCGACCTCACGACGCATGTCGGGATCGGAGATGTTGTTGAGCACATCTTGCTCGGCATGGTCGATGACGTTGTGTTCGGCGTGTTGCTCTATGCGTCGCGAGTCGGCGAGCGTCTGCTCTATGTCGTCCTGTATCTCTGTCAGGTCGTCTATGCGCCGGCCGTTCTCGATGACATAGCTGCCGCCGTAGAGGCGTGCCAGCTGCTGCTCGTGGTGATAGTCGGAATAGAGGGCCATGCCTATGATCACTGCGAACATGGCCGCGATGCCAACCATCGCCCGCCGCATGAGGCTCACGCTGACCGCCCGCCGCGGCTTTTCCTCGCTCATGGAGCCGAACGCCTCCATCACAGGCCGCATCCGCTCAAGGCTGTCGGGCAGCCTCTTGTGCCTGAACACCTTGTAGAGCCGTGCCTCTTCCTCCGTCGTCGTCTCTCCGTCGAAGAACCGCTCTATGAGTCTTTCTATCTCTTTTGTCTTTTTACTGTTCATTTTCGATGTCTTCAAGATAATGTCTTCTCACCGCCATGCGAGCCCTGCTGAGCGTCTTGCGTACTGCGGCCTCGCTGGCTCCGGTGAGTCTTGCGATGTCTGCCGTGCTCATGCCGTCGATATGCCGCAGGCGCAGAGCCACCTGCTGTGCCGCCGGGAGCCGGTCGATGACTTTCATCACGTGGACGAAAGGATCATTGTCCGCAGTGGTCTCCGTCATGTCGCGTTGCTGGTCGGTCAGCGGCACCATGACCGCAAGGCGTCTCCGCTGATAGTCTATGCACAGATTCCTGACAATAGCACGCGCCAGGGCCGCCATGGGGCTGTGCAGCTCGTCGCGCATGGCCCACAGCTTCGCAAGTGTCTCCTGTGCTGCGTCCTCAGCCTCGCTGGTGCTTCCCAGCATGCGCGTGGCTGTCGCCACGAGCATGGGACGCAGTTGTCCGGCTTCGTGTTCGAATTCTTCCGTTGTCATGTCTTGGTCTGTGCTGTTTCCTTTCTGGAAGTCCCTGTCGCAGCCGCGGGCACGGCTGCCGTCCCTGTCGTCATCGGCCTGCCGAGGGGGAGATCAGAACTTGTTCAGTCTTGATGTGTTCACGTTCGATACTCCCGTGCTGTCAAACGAGGTCTTGTCGGCTGTTCCGGAGAGGACCACGTTGATGCGTCCGCTTGAGTAAACGTTAAGGCTCTGGCAGTTGAGTGCGAGCTTGAACTGGCCGATTCCGCTACAGTTGAGCTTTACATCGCCGCCGTTGAAGCTCATGTCGTATTCGCTGCGTCCGTTTACGGACATGGACAGCTTGTCCGCTTTCAGATTACCGGTCCTGTTGTCCACCCCTGAGGTAGAGATGGTGATGGCCCGGGCCGTCACGTCACCGTTGTTGTTTGCCCGTCCTCCGTTTTTATACGAATAATCGCCTTGCAGCATGAACGAGCCGTTCATCTTGCATACTCCGCTGTTGTACAGATCGGCCGTCGTGCCTTTCACGTCGCCGGTCATCTCCAGGCGTCCTTTATTGTCGCAGCTGTAGCTGTCGGTAAGGTCGAGCGCGCTGGTCATGGTGCATATTCCGCTGTTGTACAGTTCGGCTGTCGTGCCTTTCACGTTGCCGGTCATCTCCAGTCGTCCTTTATTGTTGCAGCTGTAGCTGCCGGTGAGGTTGAGCGTGCTGGTCATGGAGCATATTCCGTCGTTGTACACCTCGGCGCCCTGGCCTTTTATGTTGCCCGAGAAGTCGAGCCGTCCGGAGTTGACCAATGACAGTCCGCCGGTGATGTCCTTATTCTCTAATGTCAGGATGCCCGTGTTGTCCAGCGAGAGGAGTTTCGTGTCTATCATCGGGACCTTGACCGTCAGCCTTCCCGAGTTGTCGATGCTCAGGCCGTTGTCGCCTTTGTCGTGGGTACCGTTCATTTCTATGGAGCATATTCCGGAGTTGTTTATCTGCAGGTTGTTCGTCCTCATTTGGTCGGATATGAACTCCATGTGTCCGGAGTTGTTGAGGCTGTTCAGCTTGGGCGACGTGATGTAGAACGTGATCTTGTCCATACGGAAATCCTCCTCCGTATTATGTTTCTGTTTGATGACCAGGGTTGACCCGTTCATCGAGAGGTCGGTCCTTTCCAAAGTCTTCTGCGTCGTGCGTACCTTCACAGAGGAGTTTGAGCCTTGCATGTAGTGGATCTCCACAACCAGTTCGGACCGGATTCCGTTGATTTCTCCCATCTTCAGGGTCTTTTCCACCTCATGGTCGTCGGTCAGCGCTATCTTACTGGTCGTGCTCTCTGTCGTGCTTTTGGTGGCACTGCATGACATCATATAGAATGTCGTGGCAAGGATGGCCAGTGCCAATGCTTTTATTTTCATAATATGTATGTTTTAATTTTGTTCTCTGTTTATATGTATTACGTAGCATTATCGCGTTTGTGACACAAGGAACATCATTTTTTTTGCAAGGATAGGGAGAGTGTGGGTAACGGAAAAGGAAAATCATTGTTTTTCGAGTCGGTTGAATGCTGTCGCTTGTGGCGGGAACCGAGTAGTATTCACCGGCACCGGCCTTTTAAGATGACAGTATGTAAATAAAAACTGCATAATTTCCCTTGCTGCCTATATTTGACGAGACACTTCCTATCTGATGTCGGTCGTCTCTGTTCTGCAATGGAGACCTCGCAGGAACTTATGACCAGGGTCTGGCTTTTATATCCTTGAAAAAAGTATTATAGCATAAGGGAAACAATCCTGTCGTTGTGCTTCGTGTGATCGAAATCTACGATCTCTAAAAGCTATGTGCGTCCTTTTATTTTGATTGACAAGATCAGCGAGATGCTCCCGAAGGATACATCTCGCTGAAAAAATGGTTTTGAAGAGAAGGATTTTTATATCCATCATATAAAAATCTATTCTAGCATTTTCCTATACACAGAATCCAAGGTATTTCCTTCTTTATCCCTCCACACCAACCAACCGTTATTACTACTTCCTATACAGAAATCAGCAGCTGTACTGGGGCTTGAGAAGGTCTTGTCAGAATTCATCACCCAATTATCATTCTCGAGATTCGCATATTCGCGGATCGTCTTTTCTCGTTTTTCTTTCCATTTAAAGGAGGGTGCACACTTATTAGCGAGAATACTTCCCGCTAAGACCGTAAAGCCGGTAGAGTTATAAAATCCTTTTGCGTCACACTTCTTTGTCTTGATATAGAAAAGATGTTCTTCTTTTGGCTGTGTTATATCAAATATGTTGCAGCCCATAAAGGAAGCCAGAAACTTGATGTCTTCAAAAAACTCGTCCATGGCGTCCCGTTGATGTTCGGGTAAATTAGGTGCCTTCGGTGTCTGTTTGTTTTCATTAAGGACAAATGTATTGGCCTTTTTTGCTTCTGCGATGGCTTTATATTCAAGATATTGCACGTCGGCCTTCGTCATGTCCTCGTCCTTCGAAACAAAGATAAGGGCCTTTTGCCAAAATGCCTTCTTATTGTCGTGGTCTTTCACACGCTCCTTGAAGTTCTCCGTCTCTCCGATATAGGCCTGTGGCTTGGTTTCCTCATCCTCACCGATCAAGATATAAAATGCAGGCTTTTGTAGCTTCTCTTGTTCGTTCAAGTAGGACAAGTTGGAACGTGGCACCACAAACATCTGGCAAATCTTGTTGCTGATGAATGAATATTGCGTTCCCTTTGGATCGCCATCTATAAGATATGTAGTTACTGTTTTGCCCATATAAATGTTATTTTATATTACTTCCATATTTTGCGATTTGCTCTGCAGCCATAGGGTAAGAACTTTTAGGAAGGCTATAAATTTCGGGTTCATTATTGATATCATCATTGTCAGCCCATTGTTCACATTGGCGGATCACTGTTTCGAGGGCATTGGCTGTCTCCTGAGGAGGATAATGATATTTTTTCAGTAGACGTTTAACCATCCTTCGCATGCCAGCACGTGCAGATTCTTTCTTTTGCCAATCTATTGTACGATTCTTGCGGAGATTTTCAGTCAACTCTTTTGTCATTGCTATCAATTGCTCGTTGGTATATACATCTTGAATAGCCTGTGGCTTGGTTAAGGCGTCATAAAAGGATTTTTCTTCTTTCGTCAGCCCTAAATCGTTACCAGAAGATTCTGAAGATGATATCTCTTTTGCCAGTTTTATTAATTCCTGTATGACTTCTTCATTTGTAAGCAGCCCTTTTAAATAATTGCTCAAAGAACGATTAATCAGATCGGAGAATTTTTCAGCCTGAACTATATTCGTTTTTTGATATAGTGAGATGCGTTCTGTCAATAATCTCTTTAACAGTTCCACTGCAATGTTTTTCTCTTTCATCTTGGAAATCTCATCCAAAAATGCAGGGTCAAATAGTGAAAAATTTGCCTGGGTGTCTTTAAATAGATTAATCACCCCATTACTTTTAACACTTTGTTTGAGCAGTTCGCCGATTCTCTTGTTGATCTCCCATTTAGAAATTCTGCCCTTTCCTGTCATTCGGGAGAGAAGAGTACGGACAGCCTCGAAAAATGCGGCTTCGTAACGTTGATGCTCATTTAGCAAGCTGCGGCATAATGTGATAGAATTGTGCAGAAGCATAGCTTCTTTTACAAATATTCGTTGCAGTTCTTGTTTTTCAGGTGACATAATAAAGTTTACACCACCCTTAATGATATTGGCACATTCTAGGTCGGATGCCGTTCGGAAATTACTGTAATCGTAACCATGGAACAAATCACGGCAAACCTCTAATTTCTCCTTGAATTTGAGCAAGGCCGTTTCTTTGATATCCGGGTTTCCAAAGTTCTTGCGGTCACGCCGAGTGTAATCGTGCATGGCTTCCTTTAAGGCTTTGGCAATACCGATATAATCTACAACTAATCCACCCGCTTTACCATTGAATACTCGATTCACCCGTGCGATAGCCTGCATTAGGTTGTGCCCGCTCATTGGTTTATACACATACATCGTAGCCAGCGATGGTACATCAAATCCTGTCAGCCACATATCTACAACAATGGCAATTTTCATGGGATCATTGTCATCTTTGAAGCGTTTGGCCAATTCTTTTTTATATTGTTTATTACCAATAATATCGTGCCACTCTTCAGGGTCTTTGTTGCTGGCCGTCATCACTATTTTCACTTTTTCCTCCCAATTAGGCCGTAGTTCTAGCAACTTGTTATAAATACTCATGGCTATTGTACGTGAGTAGGCTACGATCATGGCTTTGCCAGTCAGTTCGTACTGCCGGTTCTCTTCGTAATGTTTTAGAATGTCACGGCATAAGGAATCGATGGTGGCAGGTGCACCTAGAATTTCTTCCAAGTGTGACATTTCTTTTTTGCTTTGGTCGATCTGTACTTCTGAAGCACCTTTTTCGGCGAGTAGATCGTATTCATTATCAATAGCTTTCAGCGTCGTTTCGTCCAGATTCAGATTAACCACACGCGACTCGTAATAGACCGGACAGGTTGCGCCATCAGCTACTGCCTGTGTCATATCGTAGACGTCGATATAGTTTCCAAAGACTTCTACGGTATCCCGGTCTTTTGTAGAGATCGGAGTTCCTGTAAAACCGATGTACGATGCGTTGGGCAGACAGTCGTGAATAATCCTCGCGGTACCAATCACTCGTTTTGCTACTTCTTCGCCTTTTTCGTTTCTGGTCATCCGTATCTTTTCCTCGAAGCCATATTGTCCGCGATGAGCTTCGTCGGTCATTACGATAATGTTTTTCCGCAGTGACAGCGGTTCGTCCGATTCCTCAAACTTCTGCATGGTGGTGAAGATGATGCCGTTGGCCTCGCGTCCGGCAAGCAGGGCTTTCAGGTCTTCACGGCTTTTGGCCTGCACTGGCACTTGGCGCAGGAAGTCCTTGCATTTGGCAAACTGAGTATACAGCTGGTCGTCAAGGTCGTTGCGGTCGGTAATCACCACGATGGTGGGTTGCGAAAGTTCGTCTTGCAACAGATGGGCATAAAAGACCATTGAAAGTGATTTTCCGCTGCCTTGCGTGTGCCAGAAGACGCCAATCTTACCGTCGTTCTGCACCGCTATTTTCGTCCGCTCGATGGCTTTATTCACTGCGAAATACTGGTGATAGGCCGCCAGTATTTTGGCTGATCCGGCTTCGTCTTTCGAGAAGCAGACAAAATTCTTGATGATATCCAGCAATCGTTCTTTTTGAAAGATTCCTTCAAAGAAGGTGTCGTAATCGGCAAAGTCTGTACTTTCATAGTCACCGTCTTTGGTTTTCCATTCCATGTAACGGTCTTCCTTGCTGGTAATGGTTCCGGCCTTCGAGCAGGTCATGTCGCTCATCACACAAAAAACGTTGTACACAAACAGTGACGGAATCTCCTGCATGTAGTTGCGTAGCTGTAGATAGGCTTCCGAGGCATTGGTCTCTTCGCGTGAAGGCGACTTCAGCTCCATCACCACCAGTGGCAGGCCGTTGACAAACACAACAAGGTCTGCCCGCTTTTCCGAATGCTCGACGAATGTCCACTGATTCACTATCTTGAAGTCGTTTCGCTCGACCTGGTCATAGTCAATTAAATAGACTATATCGTTCCGTTGTTCCTTGCCGTCGAAATACGACACTTCTATGCCATGTTGCAGATAGTCCGTAAACTGTTCGTTCTTTTGCATTAGACTGCCGGTGTCAATATCTTTCAGCTTGGTAATAGCTTCCTGTATGGCTGTTTGTGGTTTTCCCTTGTTCACCAGCAGCAGGCTGTCCATCAACTGTTCTTCATAGAACGGGACATAATAATCTCTTTCTATGTCCGGACCATAAAGATGTGTGTACCCCATCTGCTCGAAGAGGGCTATCACTGCTTTTTCGTAATTGTCTTCTGTGAATGACATGGGTTTGTTTATTTATTCTTCAGCAATTTTCCATTCGTTCTATCCAGTTATTGAACAAAGAGCATTTTTTCCTGATAATCTCAAGTCCCATCTCCATGGCAAGAAAGGCGCCATCAGTCACCTTGTCATATCCGACAACTGCTTTCTTCAGACGTTCCGATGGTGCGGTAGCAGGACCATTGTTTATTTCCTCTGGAGAATTAAATTCGTTTACAGCATTTTCTAACTGCCGGTAATCGAGCTGCTCCTTCGTAAAGTTGTTTTGAAACACAGAAATGTCACTGAACAGCAGTCCTTCAAACTCGTGCAGCTGAATATAAGGGATGAATCTCGGACGCAGCTTTTCATCCATGTCCAGCGACATCTGCTCAAACAGATAATGCATCCGGTCATACAGATTGGACTTTTCTTTAGCCTCCATCCACCCTGGGAAATGGTATGAATCTCGGATGCGGTAATAGTCCACGAGCATGGAGACGATACAGTCCCCTTCATTCAGGTGCTTGATAATCTGTTTCTTGAGGGTATCCCACGCCACAATACCGCCGTTCGAATGCTTGATGGTAGGTGCTTCGATCAGTATATCCCTGGACAGGAAATGACTGCGCAGAACGTCGTTGCAGAAAGCCTGTTCTGTTTCTCCTTCACAAACGATAATCAATCTTTTCATGTCGGCTGTCCTCCTTTCAGAATATTCTGTTTCCACAAGTCGCCCAGCGTGTAGTCTTCCAACCACGCTTCCAGGTGTTCAGTCTCCAGTCTCTTCATTACCGAAACGCCCTCTATCTGGTTGACGGTAATCACGTCTTCGGCGTTGAAGTTAGTTATTAGGTCTGCGCTTTGGGTAGCTATAATGACTTGGGTACCTCTGGATGCCACCGACTTTATCAGGCCGGCCAGTTTCTGTATGGCCAAGGGATGCAGACCTAGTTCGGGTTCGTCAATGATAATGACTTTGGGAGGCATCGGTTGAAGAAACAGTGTGGTCAGTGCTATGAAGCGCACGGTTCCGTCTGAGAGGTCTGTCGGTCCATACACGGTAGAACTGAATTTATCTGTCCATTGCAGGCGGACCGTGTCGGTCGCACTCACGTTGAAATAGAAATCGCTGAAATATGGTGCGATGCTTTGTATAACACGCACTATGCGTTTATATACAATAGGTTCTTTCTCCCTGATGCCATAAAGAAATGCGGCCAAATTCTCACCTTTCTCATACAGATAATAAACATCGTTTACTATATTGCTTTCTTTTGTGAAGGGTGAACTCTTGCCCGTGTCGTGGAAATGATATTTCTTTATTTCAGACAGATATCTACGGATATATTCGCCCCTCGACAGTCCACTGTACGACTTGATGCAGGCTTCATTGCCGAAGCTGGCAATGTCAGTGTACGAGCCATAATATCCCAGCTCCTCTTTTGAGAACACAAACTTGTTGTCACCTTCTCTCAGCTCAAACAAGTAAGAGTTGTTCTTGAAGTAAATAGTAACGTCAATGGCATCCGTCGTCTTGCTGCCTTGGAAGAAATATTTGTCAATTCCTCCGTTCAACGCGACATATTCTGTGAGTTTCTGCTCGTACATA
>ULRH01056296.1_pt1 | contig 16598 bp, 14 predicted proteins | sample 1955271 | NCBI WGS metagenome assembly ULRH01 (sample SAMEA4835677, study PRJEB28245) | human gut metagenome | biome: gut microbiome; material: fecal sample | place: Denmark | collected 2008 | reverse complement strand
AGCCAAGAAAAACTTTTTGTAGAAATTCAAAACAGTTTCTTAAGTTATTTCTCTTGAATCGCAGATTCACGCAAATAAAAGAATCTGCATGAATCTGTGGCGAGAATCACCTACGCTTCCGCACACGAAGCACAATCAGCACGACGGCACCAACAAGAAGGATGCCCAATGCACAATAAGCGATGGTTTCGGTAATGGTGACCGATTTCGGTTCGAAAAGTAAACGGACAGTGTGCTTTCCGCCGGGAACATTTATCGCACGAAGCACGTAGTCGGCCCTGCCTACGGGGACTTCTTCTCCATCCACAAAAGCTTGCCACTCGGGATAATAGATTTCAGAGAAGACTACCGTACCTCCGGCTTGCGAATTGATTTCGTAAATCAGTTCATTCGGCTCATAATGCTTGAATGTAATGCTCCGTGTCGAGTCGGCAACCGATGCTTGTGAAGGAGCTTTTACTTGCCCGGCAAACTGAAGGTTGACCACAGCTGTCTTATGCAAATCAACTACCGCAAGACTATCCAGTTCTTCATTGGCATTACCCACATAACGTACATTGTCGACAAACCACGCGTTACCCATCGCGTACGGATTCTGTACCGGTATCGTGCCTCCACCTTGCAAAGGGAAGATGAAATATTTCGTATTCAACATATTCAGAATGCGGATATGATCAGAATTGAACTCCGACATATCACCTCCAGCCTCGGATAATCCCGAAGAAAGGTTACTCATTTCAAACTGAATATACGTTTCGATAAGTTCCTGATACCTGCGGAGCTTGGCTGCGTGGTATCCTCCGATGCTCTTGTGCCAGTAAGAAGTCTCGTTCTCGTTGAAGGTGTTGGTCGAGAGGTTCAGTACCCGATAATAGGTTGTATCCTTCAAGATTGCCTTATCGGTCTCCGAAGGCTGTGCGAAAGGTTTCATCTCGGTGCCTTTTGCCACAAACTGCGCATCGTAAAGATACCGCTTGTTTACCGTCCACATATCGAGCAGACAGAGAATTGCCAACGAAACGATAAGCGCGGTAGATTTCAGTTTCCCGCGTACATACATCAACAGCAACGCCACACCCACCAGAATGACACAAAAACTACGCCAGGCATCGGCGGTAAAGATGCTGACACGCATTTCCTCCAGATTCATCAGGATAGGTGCCAAATGTTCGGCGGGAAGCGCGTTCTGCAGGGCGTTCATTTCCATTGTCGATACATACGAAGGAAAGAACACCCGGGGCGCCAAGGCAAACAAGAGCGACAAGCCTCCCGTCAGCCCCAGGCTGATGAAGAATGCTTTCGCTTTCTCGCGCAACAATTCGGGACGCTCCACAAGTTGTTTCAACGCCAGCATCGCCAGCAAAGGTATGGTGAACTCGGCTATGACGAGGATAGACGAAACGGCACGGAACTTGTTGTACATCGGTACATAGTCGATGAAGAAATCGGTCAGCCCCATAAAGTTCTTTCCCCACGAAAGCAGGATAGAGAATACCGTTCCGCCCAACAACGCCCATTTCATCGGTCCTTTCACGATGAAACAGCCCAAGACAAAGAGGAACATCACAAAGGCACCCACATAGACCGGACCCGAAGTGCCCGGTTGTTCGCCCCAGTATTGTCCCAATTGGCTGTACAGGCTGGCATACATCGGATTGGCTTTGCTCATCGCCCGCTCATTCTGTGCCAAAGGAACAGAAGCTCCACCCTTCACATTGGGCACAAGCAGCGAGAAGGTTTCACCGATGCCGTAGCTCCATTGCGTGATGTAACTGCGTTCCAACCCACTCCCGGTCTGGTCGGCAGATTGCGGCTTGACCAGTTCACTCTTGCCGCGCATACTTTCCTTGCTGTACTGGTACGTGTGATACAGGTTCGACAAGTTGATACATACAGCCAATACGCCCGCTATCGCCAGCACGCCCGTCGCTTTCCAGAACTGAGGGAAAGTTTTTTCTTTCCATGCCTTCACGCCGAACGCTATTGCCATAAAGAGCATCACGAAGAGGAAATAATAGGTCATCTGGAAGTGATTCGACACAATCTGGAGTGCGGCGAAAAGCGCAGTCACAATTCCACCCGTCCAATATTTGCCACGATAGGCCAGCACCATACCCGCAATGGTAGGCGGTATGTATGCCAATGTGACGAATTTCCAGATATGCCCGGCAGCAATAATGATGAAGAAATACGAAGAGAACGCCCACAGAATCGCTCCCAATGCCGCCATCCAGACTTTAAAGTTGAACGCACGGAGCAAGATGTAAAATCCCAACAACATCACGAACACGTACCACACGTAAGTGGGCAAATACAAGTGATAGAGGTCTTGCACCGTGTTCAGCGTACGGCTCGAATCATACCCCGGAGCCAGCTGGTAGGTAGGCATTCCGCTGAACAGCGAGTTCGTCCAACGGGTCACCTTTCCATGTGTCTGATGATATTCCTGATGTTCGCGTCCGGCACCGATACCCGCTACCGCATCGTGTTGCGCCAAGATACGCCCTTCGAACACCGCCGGATAGAAATAAGCGAACGAAATGGCTACAAAAAAAACAATCGCCGCCACATCCGGAAGAAGTTTCTTTAATACATTCATAAAAAGCTGTTTATTGATTTACATTTCAGCGGACAAAGATAACACAATACTCTTTGAAAATACTAACTTTGCGGCGTAAAATAAAATCATTTATGAAAATAGGAATCATTACCGCCATGTCTTCCGAGCAGAAGCAACTGGCAAACCAACTGGACAATAAAACGGAACATCGTGAGGGACCTTTCGCCTATATCGAGGGTACGGTAAAAAACAACACCCATATCCTGATGCAATGCGGCATCGGGAAAGTAAACGCTGCCGCCGGGACGGTAGAGCTCATCCGTAATTTCCAGCCCGACTGCATCATCAGTACCGGAGTAGCCGGAGGAATCGATAGCGAACTGAATGTTATGGATGTAGTGGTAAGCCGGAACATCGTTTATCACGATGTATGGTGTGGCGAAGGAAACGCCTACGGACAAATACAGGGTTTCCCCACTTTCTTCCGCGGTGACGACACCTTATATAATTGCGCGCTCTCGCTCGATACCGAAACGCCGATTCACGGCGGACTGATTTGCACTGGCGACAAGTTCATCACCGACCGCAAGGAACTGAACATTATCAAGCAGAACTTCCCCGAAGGACTTGCGGTCGATATGGAATCGGCTGCCATCGCCCAAGTATGCTATCTCTACCGCGTGCCTTTCATCAGTTTCCGTATCATCAGCGATACGCCGGGAGCGGACAAACACTTGGAACAATACAAGAACTTCTGGGGTGAAATAGCCGATAACTCGTTCCGCGTGACCGAAACCTTCCTGAAAGCATTACCGAACAAACTTTAAAACCCTACAGACATGAAAAAGATACCCAGCTTTACCGTAGACCATATCCACTTGCTGCGTGGCATCTACGTATCACGCAAAGACACGGTGGGAGATGAAATCGTCACAACATTCGATATCCGCATGAAAGAACCCAACCGCGAACCGTGCCTCAGCCCTTCGGCTATCCACACGATAGAACATTTGGCTGCTACTTTCTTACGCAACCATCCTACGTGGGCAAACAAGATAATCTATTGGGGTCCGATGGGTTGCCTCACCGGAAACTATCTGGTAGTAAAAGGAGACTTGCAGTCGGAATACATCGTCGACCTGATGAAAGAAACGTTCCGTTTCATTGCCGGGTTTGAAGGCGATGTGCCCGGAGCCAGTCCTAAAGATTGCGGCAATTACCTGATGATGAATCTTCCGATGGCACGATGGGAAGCCCGGAAGTTCCTCGACGAAGTATTGGAACAATTGACGGATGCCAATCTGAATTATCCGGAAACAGTCAATAGTTAATAATGCGAATAGTGAATAGTGAATAATGCCCGGTTTATATATGCTGAAACAAGAGTTTCAACAAGCTGAAACTTTAGTTTCAATGCACTGAAACAAGAGTTTCAGTATATCTAAACCATAGTGAAACTTATATGGACATGGGAAAGAGGGATGTATGCCTCTGGCAAGCAGCCAGTTGTGCACCAATCCGGATGCCGTTTGTCAGAGGCGCAGATAAGGATAAACTAAGAAGCTGTTTTGAATTTCTCCAAAAAGTTTTTCTTGGCTTGATGTATCCGTTTTCGTGTGTGCTTTGGGCGATAAATTCAAAACAGCTTCTAATGAATAGTCAATAACGGGGAAGATATTTCCGAATACCGTTATTAACTATTCACTTTTAATCGTTAACTGATAGCTTATTCTTTGTCTTGTTTCAAGGGTGCAGGGGCATCCAGGCCACGCTTCTCAAGCAACCACTTGATGTCGGGACCTTTACCGCGGAAGTTGACGTACATGTCCATCGCATCATCGATACCGCCCGGAGTAAGGACATACTTGCGGAACTTGCCTGCCACTTCGGGGTCGAACAGGTTTCCGCTCTCCACGTATGCGCCGAAGGCATCACAATCCAATACTTCCGCCCAAATGTAGCTGTAATATCCGGCGGTATAGCCTCCGCCCATCGTATGATTGAAATACGTAGTGCGGTAACGCGAGGGAATCTGCTTCAATAAGCCGCGTTTGCCCAACGTCTCGGCTTCGAAAGCCATCACGTCCATATCGGCAGGTACGGATTTCAGCGTATGGAAGTCCATATCCAGAAGCGATGCGGCAAGGTATTCCACCGTGGCAAAGCCTTGCCCGTACTTGCTGCTCTTGTCGTATTTCTCAACCAGTCCGGCCGGGATGACCTCGCCGGTCTGGTAATGTTTTGCGTATACTTGCAACATTTCGGGTTCGAAGGTGAAATGCTCGTCTATCTGTGAAGGAAGTTCCACGAAATCGCGAGGCACACCGCCCACGCCCGTATAGCGTACATCGCGGAACAGGCTATGAAGCCCGTGCCCGAATTCGTGGAAGAGTGTCGTGGCCTCATCGGGACTCAACAGGGCGGGCTGTCCTGCGGAAGGTTTGGTAAAGTTGCACACAATCGTGACTACAGGCACAATGCGGTTTCCGTTCCCGTCATACGACTGCGGACGATACGTTCCACACCATGCCCCTCCCCGCTTGCTGGCACGCGGGAAAAAGTCGAAGTAAAGGATGCCCAGCGACTTCCCGTCCTTGTCAATGCACTCGAACACCTGCGCCTCGGGATGCGGTTTCGGCATGTATTCCAGCGGACGGAAAGTCACGCCATACAAGCGTTTCGCCATATAGAAAGCTCCCTCGCGCACACGGTTCAGTTCCAGATACGGACGTATTTCGTTCTCGTCCATGTCGTATTTATGCTTTTTCGCCTTCTCGAAGTAATAACGCCAGTCCCAGCCTTCGGGCTCGAAATCGTTGCCTTCGCGCTTGATTTCGGCCTTGATATCAGCCAATTCTTCCTTCGCTTTGGCAAGGGCAGGTGTCCAGAGTTGGTCGAGCAAGTCGTATACGTTTTTCTCGTTTTTCGCCATACGGTCTTCCAGTGCCATCGAGGCATAGTCTTCGTACCCCATCAGCTTGGCTTTTTCCAGACGGGCGGTAATCAGATCGCACACCACCTGCTTGTTGTCGGCATCGTTTCCGTTATTTCCCCGGTTGATATAGGCTTTATAAATGCGCTCGCGCAGGCCGCGGTTGTCGGCGTATTGCAAGAAAGGCATCACACTGGGATTCTGCAACGTAAACACCCACTTGCCGTCTTCGCCCATGCTCTTGGCGGTCTCGGCCGCCTGGGCAATGAGGCTGGCGGGCAGTCCGCTCAGGTCTTTTTCGTCGGTGATGACCAGCTTGAAAGCATTGGTTTCCTTCAGCATATTCTGCCCGAAAGTAAGCTGGAGCATCGAAATCTTCTCGTTCAACGCCCGGAGCTTCTGCTGGTCGGCTTCGCTCAAATTGGCTCCGCTACGCACGAAATCCTTATACGTATTCTCCACCAGTTTGGTCTGCTCCTTATCGAGATGGAATTTCGCACGGTTGTCATACACCTCCTTCACCCGCTGGAACAAACGCTTGTTGAGCGAAATATCATCGGAATGCGCCGAAAGCAACGGCGACATTTCCTGGCTCAACGCCTGCATCCCGGCATTGGTATTGCAACTGTTCTGCCCGAAAAATACGGATGACACCCGTTGCAACATCGCTCCGCTCCGGTCGAGTGCCACAATGGTATTGTCGAAGTCGGGCACCGAACGTTGGTTTACGATAGCATCTATCTCCCGCTTCTGTTCTTCCATCCCTTTCAAAAACCCTTCACGGTAATCTTCAAGGGTGATTTGTTCGAAAGGCGGAACCCCGTACGGCGTGTTAAATTCGCTCAGGAACGGGTTGACGTGTCCCGTAGCGTCTTGCCCGTAAGCCGCCACGCCTGCGGCAAAGCATACGGCAAACATCAGTTTTCTGCAAACATTTATCTTCATGTTTTTTTCTACATTTATTATTTTGTGCGCTAAATTACGGAAAATTTCAAGAATCGGAAACTCAAAATGTGTATCTTTGTAAAAATAATGACTAAACACTTTGATTATGGAAACGACACTGGATACAAGCGCGTAACTCTTCCGCCAAATCGGTTACCTTGCCGATGACGAGAACAGCCTGAAGAAACTTCTTGCCTATACCAAGAAATTAGTGACCAAGAAAAAGGAGGCGGAAGAAGAGCCCGTACAGACCAAAGAGGAAATCCTTGCCGACTTTGCCGAGGCTTGCCGTGAACTGAAGCTGCACAAGGAAGGGAAAGTAGAACTACAAACGTGGGAAGAATTTAAAAAAGAATTGCAAGATGAAGGATATTACAATTAAACTTTCACTCATATTCCGAAAGGAATTCAAAAAACTTGCAAAGAAATACCGTTCGCTTCCTTTTGACTTGGAAAGATTAATAGAATCGATTCAAGAGAATCCTATACAAGGCACGGATTTAGGTAACAAGTTTCGCAAAATCCGCCTTGCCATTACCTCTTGTGATAAGCCAAAATGCGTTCTATCTCGAAAAACATCGTGCCCCGCGTATCCGCAAACCCCTGCATCTTCCCCATAATGGAAAATGCCTGGCATGGGAACCCTGCCAGCAGCAAGTCGTGAGACGGAATGTCTTTTTCAGGAATCTTCGTGATGTCTCCATGCGGATGTTCCCCGAAGTTTGCCGCATACGTTACACAGGCTGCCTTATCCCACTCCGACGAGAACACACACTGATAGCCCAACTCATCAAAAGGAATACGGATGCCCCCTATGCCAGCAAACAAATCTATGAATCTTACCATGTGGATAATTGCATTCTTGGTTAGGATACAAAAGTACAACAAAGTGTTGAAACCTAAAAAATTTTCCGAACTCTTATACCACTGTAGATGCCGTTCTGCCACCTCACGCCGACTCCTAATGCTGGGTTTAAAATCAAATCGGGGCAACGCCGAACGCGCTGCCCCGATGAATATAAATTAATTAAAACAATTTTAATTATTAGGTCGGAATATTACAGGAAGAGAATTAGATGCAGCTTTCATTATAGGCGCACTTGCTTTTCCTTTTCCTGTCAATTCACCTATAATATTATCTATCACGTAATCCATATCTTCAAATCCCATAGCTGTATCTGTAATATGCATTACGTTTGTCCAACTATCCAGCTCGCTCCAACTTCCACTATTAGATCCACTTGTGCCATTAGGAGCAAACAAAATTAAACGACGGCCTGAAGGCATTGCATCCCACTTAACTTGCACTCCCTCTATTGTTAAATCAGTATAGGATGTACCGACAAGATAAGGAGCATCAGTCCATAAGATAACAACTTGACGATGATATCCATCATCTCTACCCCAATCATCTTTTGAGAACGCAATATCTAAAGCTTCCAAACCGCTTTCCGGAGTATCACCTCCTCCACTAGCATACAAACTATTGACAAATTCACTAAATGCATCTCTATTATCAGGCATTGCATATACAGGTGACGTTTCTAACCAAAATGAACCATCTACATTTTTATCTCTAAATGCTACAACTTGAGTATTTAATGAAGTCAATCCAATACCCTCTTCATCACAAGCAGCTTTAAATATATCATAAAAATTCAATGCATTACTTTTTACAGTATTAATTAATCCACCCATACTTCCGGTAACATCCATACACATTACAACGTCTACATTCAATGTATTGTCTCCTGTAGTGAATTCTTTAATAATCATATCATAGCCTATTTGATTATCTGCAGACGTTTCTGCATTTACAAATGTCAAGCCGCCATGATCTGTTCCATTAAACTTATAATAGGCTCTATAATAATAAGTCGTATTAGGTTTAAGGCCTCTAAAGTCAACTTCAAACTCTTCACCTATTTGAGTTCCTGTTCCACTAAATTCTGGACTTGCGTCTAATGTAAGTTTGGCCGGATCTGTATCACACACAATACCATAAACTCCATAATCATTAAAAATAGGAGATGCGCACCAAATAGAACCTTTTAATGTACATGACGATCCTCCTACCTTAAAGGTCGCCTCTCCAGTCCATAAAGCTAAATCATATTGTTTTTCAATAACAACCTCAAAGATAATATCAATATCCGTTATAAATACAAACGTACCATCATCTTCCTTTTCAAGACCTAAGATGATGTCAACATCAATATCTACACTAATTTCCAAACTAACGACATCTGCAAAAGTATCGGCTAAACCTGCAACGGAAGGCAATTCGCACTCACTCTTGCCCATGAAGAAATTAAAGTAAGCTAAAGCTTTAATTAATACATCTCCACTTGAATAGGTAGCTTTAAGACTTTCCCACTCTGCAAACTCATAGGTAAATCCTCCTACTTTCTTCATTTCAGTACCATCGTCATAAACCAACTCTAAAACAGTCTTTTCATCTGTTGTATTATCTAAATAGCTGAAATATAATGATGTCTTATCTTCAAATATGATTTGCATTGGAAGTTTCTCATCTCTCGACAAAAGAATGTTAATCTTTGTCGATTTGTCAAGAGACATATAACTTAAATAATCATATTCGTCTAAACCTCCTGCACGGCTAACAGGTTCTATAGCACTTTCACGATAAGCAAAATATCCTTCTGGGGTAACATAAGCCTTATCCCAATCTCCAATACCTTCTGTTACAAGTGCAATCTTATCCAACTCTGCCACAGGATCAGTTTGCATAGGAAGTTCAAACGTTTCACCATTAAAGGTTATCACTAAAACTTTATTTCCGTCTTTTTCTACAACTTCAACATTGCTAAACCATGTATCTCCGTCGTCTCCATCCGAACCGTCAATGCCATCAACTCCGTCTTCACCATCTTTACCGTCTTCGCCTACAGCTTTTACAGGATTGCCAGCATCATCTAACATTTCTGTATAAGTCAAGCCACTGTCATAACTTATCATCCAGAAGCCTTCTGTATTGACTTTCAGTTGCGGGGTGACAGCATCCGCACCTGTTACCGGTATCTTTTCACCAGCCTCATCGGTAAGCCACGATTGTTCTCCGTCAATTGTCTGAGTCCAATAATACTTACCTTCGAAATCGTCAAAACCAATGACCGGAGCATCTTTACCAGCAGCACCATCTTTTCCATTAGTCAGCGTTGCGGTTTCTCCATTGTTGAATTTGATGGAATAACCATTATCCGTTTTCTCTAAACTTGTGATGAACAGATTATCATCCATCGCGTTTACAATAGTACTTATAGATGAAATATTCGTATTCATCTGAGACAATTGCTCTTCAATGTTTGTCAACCGATCGTCCAACGAATTGACCTTGTTCCACAAATCGGCGTCATCATACTTACACCCAGATATCGCCGTTACCAGCAGCAATACCCATAACCAAATGCTTCTTGTTTTCATACTCTATAAATTTAAGTGATTAATGCTTTGCTAAGTTATGATTTTTCAACAAAATACAAAAATTGGTTACAAACTATAAGTAACTAAATGGGCATTTTATGCGACTAAGCGGTCGAAAAAAGCGACTATAATGACAAAAAATTAGCGCGGATTCCCGCAGACAGCTTATTGTCTGCGTAAATCCGCGCTAATCCGCATAAAAAATCTTTAATCCTTACTTCGCGATAATCAGGTAATAATTCTTCTTGCCGCGCTGAACGAGCAAGTATTTCCCGTCGAGCAAATCATCGGCAGTAACCACTTGGTCGAATGAAGTGAGCTTTTCCTTGTTCAGCGATACGCCTCCGCCTTGCGTCATCTTACGCATCTCGCCTTTCGAGGGGAAAATAGCGGCTTTCTCCACAAACAAGTCTACAGCCTTGATGCCGGCTTCTATTTCGCTCTTAGCCACCTCAAACTGAGGCACGCCTTCGAATACGGAAAGCAACGTGTCTTCGTCCAGACGCTTCAAGGCATCGGAAGTGGCGTTTCCGAAAAGAATGCCCGATGCTTCTACCGCTGCATTATAATCTTCCTCAGAGTGTACCATGACGGTAACTTCTCGTGCCAGACGTTTCTGGAGCACACGCAAATGCGGAGCTTCCTTGTGTTCGGCTATCAGGGCATCGATTTCTTCTTTCGTAAGAGACGTAAATATCTTGATGTAGCGTTCGGCATCCTCATCGCTCACGTTCAGCCAGAACTGATAGAACTTATACGGAGACGTGTAGCGCGGGTCGAGCCATACGTTTCCGCTCTCGGTTTTGCCAAACTTCGTGCCGTCGGCTTTCGTCACCAGCGGACAAGTCAGTGCAAATACCTCGCCTCCATTGGTACGGCGAATCAGTTCGGCACCCGTGGTGATGTTTCCCCATTGATCGCTTCCGCCCAACTGGAGCTTGCATCCGCGGGTTTCATATAAATGCAAGAAGTCGTATCCCTGGAGCAACTGATAGGTGAACTCGGTAAATGAAAGTCCGTCGCGTGCTTCGCCGTTCAAGCGTTTCTGCACGGAATCTTTCGCCATCATATAGTTGACGGTGATGTGCTTGCCTACGGTACGGGCGAAGTCAAGGAAAGTAAAGTCTTTCATCCAATCGTAATTGTTCACCAGTTCTGCACGGTTCGGGGCATCCGACTCGAAGTCGAGAAATTTGCCCAACTGCTTCTTGATGCACTCTTGGTTATGGCGCAAGGTTTCTTCATCCAGCAGATTCCGCTCCTGCGACTTGCCGGAAGGGTCGCCAATCATACCTGTAGCTCCGCCCACCAAAGCCAAAGGCTTGTGTCCGCAACGCTGGAAATGCCGCAACATCATTACACCACACAAGTGCCCGATATGCAAGGAGTCGGCGGTAGGGTCGATACCCAAGTAAGCCGTTACCATTTCTTTTTCCAACAATTCTTCGGTGCCGGGCATCATGTTATGCACCATTCCGCGCCATTTTAATTCTTCTACAAAATTCATCGAATGAGATTCTTAGTTTAACATTATATTCAAGTTGAGGACAAAAGTACGACACTTTATCTGAATAACCAATTTTTAGCGGCTAAAAAAGAGCGAGTTAACCGTCCGGCAAACTTCGTGAGCCAAGGATTCGGGGCTAATCCCGCGTATTTCCGCAGCCCTACTGTACAAAGATTCGATAGGGACAAGGCTTTCATCGGTCTCTAATAAAAAACTTCCTTCGGGCATTTCCCGCAAGGCGTCTGCATGGTAATGTTCGCCAAAAGACAGGTAAAACCCTTGGTTCACCAAGCTTCGGGCAAGCTCCTTCTTGCCTCGGAACCCATGGATAATCCAAGGCTGGCTGGGACGGATTTCCTTCTTCAGGGCAATCAGTTCATTATAAGTCCTTACGGCATGGATAATCAGAGGCAGGCGGTATTGTCCGGAAAGGGAACATACCGCACGGAAAGCCTTTTCCTGTAAGGTGTAGGGCGTGTCGCAACACTTATCCAACCCTGCCTCGCCTAAGGCTATCACCCGCTTGTCCTGTCGCAACATAGCTTCCACCCATTGAAGCTGTACCGGATAATTTTCGGATGTAAGACGCCACGGATGTATCCCTACCGAAATGTATATAGCTTCATCGGGTGATGGCATATACTTGCTATCGGCATTGCATATAGCTTCGGAAGGGCACGCAGATAAGTGATGGGTATGGATATCGAAATACACGGTAGTAGAGTAAGAAGGAATTTAAGGAACCGGGTCGTATCCCGAACCGCCCCACGGATGGCACCGAAGCAAACGGCGTATGGCTAAATAGAGCCCTTTGAACGGACCGTGTTTCTTAATCGCCTGAACGGCATACTCGGAACAAGTAGGAGTAAAGCGGCACGAAGGAGGAGTGAAAGGCGATATGCAGTTCCGGTAAAAATAGATAGGGAGCAGCAGTAAAAATGAAAGAACCTTCTTCATCGGGCACCCTATACCATACGCTCAGCCGTGAGCTGAAGCAGTTTCTTTACCTTCTCTTCCACTTCTGAAGAAGCATGAAGCTTGCTATCAAGCCAGATGAAAGCAATGACCCCTTTCTTTCCGGCGGCTTCCAACGGTCCGGCCAGCAAAGACTTGTTCTTGCGATAGGCTTCTCTGATCTGGCGTTTCACCCGGTTCCGTTTTACGGCACGCTTGAAACGTTTCTTGGAAACGCTAACCAAGACAGAAACGGTAGGCAGGTCTTCCGCTTCCACCGGCATATAGACAATGCGTAGCGGAAAAGCCGGAAACGACTTGCTTCCTCCGGCAAACAGCTTGTCTATCAAAAGCAAGCTTGTCAGATGTTCGGCTTTCGGGAACGTGGGTTTTACAGGTTCTGTCATGATTATAAATTGATTCACCACAGAGGCATACAGAATCATAAAGTTTCTCTGCGTCCTTTGTGGTGAATGGAATCCTTATTAATAGTTTATCATTTATTATGCTCGCGGATAAACATATCCAATGCGGCAGGCATCGAGGGAGCAGCCACTGTAGGAGCCTCCAAGTCCAAACGCAATCCGGCATCCTTTACCGCTTTTGCCGTAGTCGGCCCGAAACTTCCGATAGCAATATCTTTCTGCTCAAACTTAGGGAAGTTTTTCATCAACGACTGGATTCCTGCCGGACTGAAGAAAATAAGCATATCGTAATCGAACTGCTCTTCCGGAGTGAAATCATTGCTTACCGTGCGATACATCACTGCTTCGGTATGCTGGATGTGATGTTTATCCAACAGGTCTTTCACTTCATCGTTGTGTACATCCGACATCGGAATCAAATATTTCTCCGAATTGTGCTTTACCATCAGAGGCACTAAATCGGCGAACTTGCCCGTAGCACCGAAGAATACTTTCCTTTTACGGTACTGAACATATTTCTGGATATACAGAGCGATGGTCTCTGACGTGCAGAAATACTTCATGGTTTCGGGAATGGTCACACGCAACTCCGTACAAAGATTGAAGAAGTGATCAATAGCGTGACGTGAAGTAAACACAACAGCGGTATGATTCAAAATGGAAATCTTCTGTTGTCTGAACTCCTTTGCCGACAAACTCTCAACTTTTATAAATGGGCGAAAATCTATTTTCACTCCATACTTCTCAGCAATGTCAAAATATGGTGACTTTTCTGATGTTGGTTTAGGCTGAGAAACGAGGACTTTTTTAATCTTCAAGGCACTAAAAATTTAAAATCACAATTTGGTTCATATAGAGGATTCCTTTTGCTAAAAGCAGAAGGGGTACCATTTCGAGGGCACAAAAGTACAGAATAAAATGAAGAAAACCATAACTTTGACTGAAAAAGTTCCTAAATCCCTTATAAAATAACAATATTTTAGCGAAAACCAAGGTAATTGCTATCAATATATTACTGATTGCAAAACCCGGACGGAAGTAAACAATGAACAGCATGAGTGGAAACAGGATGAAGCACAACGCGCTCAAAATGTCGAAATAGGTCTGAATCCACACCCGGCCCCGTTCTTTCTCGAAGAAAACCCAATTGACAAAACGGTAGCTCCCCCACTTGAACAACATATAGGCTACTGATAAAAAAATATATACACCTATCAATGCCTCATGAGGCGTAACATAAGCCAGAGCGGGAAATGCCGTCACCGAATAATCATAGAAAAACAGGCCATAGCAGATGCAGGTGAGCAACGGGAACGCTACCGTATAACCATTGTCGGTACTCTGCGCATCATCAAACAAGCTGCTTCGTTCTTTGCGCTGGAACAACGCTTTTATATGTTGGACAATGTACTTCTTCCCGTTCTTTACCACATGAGCGAACACGAAAAAACAAATCAGGAACAAACAGGTGACCGACCATTCGGAATGAATACGGTAGGGCAACGGAACCCCTTGCATGCCAACCGTTGAAACGGCTTGCACGCTTTTTGCCAAAGCACTGTCAAGCTGTAATTCCTGCTTGTGCGCTATCTCTACAACGTATTCGAATCCGATGGAGCAAGTATCGTTCATACGGTCGCAAATTTACGGATTTCTTTGTTCCAAAGCGGAAGAGAAGCACATAAATCTACAGCCTCATCGGGAGTAAAAGCCACTTCCCATAAAGCCGCATGCTCACGGCGCATAAAATGTTGGTCGATGGCTTGCTCCAACATCTCAATCAACGGAGTATAAAAAGCACCCGTATTCAAGATAACAACCGGTTTATCATAAAGTCCCAACTGTTTCCAGGTAATGATTTCCATCAGTTCTTCCATCGTGCCGCATCCTCCGGGCAAGGCAATAACCGCATCCGACATCTTAGCCATCAAACCCTTACGTTCGTGCATGGTTTCGGTTTCTACCAACCGGGTCAATCCCGTGTGATGCCATCCCTGCTCTACCATAAACCGTGGGATAACACCCGTCACCGTACCTCCTGCGGCAAGCACGGCATCGTTCAGGCATCCCATCAGCCCTACTCTCCCGGCTCCATCAATCAGGTTTATCTGCCTTTCCGCCAAAAGACATCCCAATCTTTCAGCCGCTTCGAAATAAACCGGAGCGATTTGCGGGCTGGATGCGCAATATACACAGATGTTCTTTATTTCATTCATAATTTACTTATAATAAATCACCACAGATTACATAGATATTATAATTATATGAGATAATCCGTGTAATCTGTGGTGAAAAAATTAAGTCATTTCAGCCCGAAAGCCGCTTTCACTTTATCTACATAGTCCAGTTTCTCCCATGTGAAAAGCTCTACTTCCACATCCTTGTTGCCTTCGTAAAGCGACTCAAAATGCTTGGTCACGATTTTCGGTTCACGCCCCATGTGGCCGTAGGCGGCTGTTTCGCTATAAATCGGGTTACGAAGCTTCAACCGTTCTTCGATGGCACGCGGACGCATATCGAACAGTCCTTCGATTTTCTTGGCTATTTCCCCATCGCTCATAGCCACATGGCCGCGTCCATACGTATTGACATAAATATTAATCGGACGTGCCACACCAATGGCGTACGATACTTGTACCAATATTTCATCGGCTACCCCTGCCGCAACCAAGTTCTTAGCGATATGACGTGCGGCGTATGCGGCACTACGGTCTACTTTGCTGGGGTCTTTACCCGAGAATGCGCCTCCTCCATGAGCACCTGCGCCTCCATACGTATCTACAATAATCTTACGTCCTGTCAGTCCCGTATCTCCATGCGGGCCTCCGATAACGAACTTGCCGGTCGGATTGACATGGTATGTAATCTTACCATTGAACAACTTCAGTACATCCGGATTGTGTATTTCCGCTATCACACGGGGCATCAAAATCTGGATTACATCGTTGTAAATCTGTTCCAACATAGCCTTATCCGCTTTCTCTTGCGCTTCTTTCGTATCATTTTCAGGCAAGATGAATTCATCGTGCTGCGTAGAGATAACAATCGTGTCAATGCGTACCGGACGCCGGTTGTCATCATATTCCACGGTTACCTGGCTTTTGGCATCCGGACGGAGGTAAGTCATCACTTTGCCTTCGCGACGAATTTCGGCCAATACAATCAACAGTTTATGTGCCAAGTCGAGCGATAAAGGCATATAATTCTCGGTTTCATTTGTAGCATAGCCAAACATCATGCCCTGATCGCCTGCCCCCTGCTCCATCGGGTCTTCGCGCTCTACACCGCGATTGATATCGGGACTCTGTTCATGAATAGCGGAAAGCACACCGCACGAATTACCTTCGAACATGTATTCGCTTTTGGTATAGCCGATACGGTTGATAACTTCGCGTGCCACGCGCTGCATATCAATATATGCTTTGGTTTTCACTTCTCCTGCCAGCACTACCTGTCCGGTAGTCACTAATGTTTCGCAAGCTACTTTCGAACTGGGGTCGTACGCCAACAGTTTGTCAAGCACAGCGTCGGAAATCTGATCCGCCACTTTGTCGGGGTGTCCTTCTGACACCGATTCGGATGTGAATAAATATCCCATTTCTGTTTTATAAATTAAAAGGATTAATAAATGCCGTGTACAGACAAGAGCAGGAATACAAAGAGGGGGAAAATCAAAAACGAACTTGTGTTTTAGCATTTTTTTCCGTGGTTGCAAGCTACTCAAATCTTTCCACTTTTAAATTCGGCGCAAAGATACGCATATTCCTTGGAATAACGATAAGGCAAAGGCATATTTAACATATCAGCGCAACCGTCCTCTTTTTCATCAAG
>ULRH01032670.1_pt1 | contig 16669 bp, 14 predicted proteins | sample 1955271 | NCBI WGS metagenome assembly ULRH01 (sample SAMEA4835677, study PRJEB28245) | human gut metagenome | biome: gut microbiome; material: fecal sample | place: Denmark | collected 2008 | reverse complement strand
TCAAACCTCAAGGTGTAAAAGGTGCATTTGTCCGAATGCTTACTATTTTATTACCCAGCATTTCAACAATCAAACTTCCGCAAAATACAATTAACAGCGAATGGAACAGAATGATAGATTGGATTCAAATTCATAAGGTACGTTTTAGAATTTAATAAGTAGTTACCTTATAACTAGTTGGGTAACATATCAAGTTCATAATGTACGATTAAGTGAAACGAAGATAATCAATTACTAATTAATATTTCAATTCTATAAGGTACAATTAAAACAGCTTACCTCCATGCGGGTGTGACAAATCGACCAGGTCAATTCCATAAGGTACGATTAAAAGCTCAGTGGCACAACAGCAGGCTAACAACGAGATTCGTTTCAATTCCATAAGGTACGATTAAAAGTTTACATTTGTCGCGCTTCCTGGTGTCGTTCCTAGTTTCAATTCCATAAGGTACGATTAAAAGTCTTGCTACTTATTATAACCGTCTTGTTCAGTTTGTTTCAATTCCATAAGGTACGATTAAAAGTCAGATACTCACCTCAGACGGCACACGCATAGACGGGTTTCAATTCCATAAGGTACGATTAAAAGTAGCTATTGAATTGTCAAGGAGGGTGAAGGGAACGGTGTTTCAATTCCATAAGGTACGATTAAAAGGCTGGTTCTTATGGTGCGGCCACTGCTGGTTCTTAGTTTCAATTCCATAAGGTACGATTAAAAGTGAATAATATGAAGCCAAGAACGAAACGTGAAAGGCGTTTCAATTCCATAAGGTACGATTAAAAGTGGTTGAGAAAAAGAGAAAGATAGAAGCAAAGATTGTTTCAATTCCATAAGGTACGATTAAAAGTCTGCTTCTGCTCAGCGTGCGAGGCTTGAAGAAACGTTTCAATTCCATAAGGTACGATTAAAAGTTTCTTTACCAGACTTCTCGTCCACCGTGATAAAGTGTTTCAATTCCATAAGGTACGATTAAAAGAAAAACGCTCCTGTAGACACGATACTTGCCCAAAAGTTTCAATTCCATAAGGTACGATTAAAAGGGAATTTCTCATTTTATGAAATCTATGACTATAGTACGTTTCAATTCCATAAGGTACGATTAAAAGGCAATAAAGCTGACAATTTGAACGATATTATCAAGTTTCAATTCCATAAGGTACGATTAAAAGAAGTCTGCGGAAGCTACTCACGCGGAGAATAACACGTTTCAATTCCATAAGGTACGATTAAAAGTCCCGGTCATGTTGAACCCGTATTTGGCATGGATGTTTCAATTCCATAAGGTACGATTAAAAGCATATATGCATCAAGAAGAAGGTAACGTCCTTCCTGGTTTCAATTCCATAAGGTACGATTAAAAGGTATACGATGAAAATGGGCCGTACACAATTCCTAGTTTCAATTCCATAAGGTACGATTAAAAGACCAGCGCAATAACTCAGATGGAGACTGAATATAGGTTTCAATTCCATAAGGTACGATTAAAAGATCACACCGCGCGTCGACTACTGTCAAGGCAACAGAGTTTCAATTCCATAAGGTACGATTAAAAGTCAAGGAAACCGTTGGGACAGTGACCTAAAGACTAGTTTCAATTCCATAAGGTACGATTAAAAGTGGCGGAGGGTCGGGACTGATTTCATCGATTATTGGGTTTCAATTCCATAAGGTACGATTAAAAGACATACACGGACTGATGTGGTGCAGCAAGTCACTGATGTTTCAATTCCATAAGGTACGATTAAAAGAAATGCAACAAGCCTCGTTCGAGTATGGCGAAAAAAGTTTCAATTCCATAAGGTACGATTAAAAGTCAGAGCGGACAAATGGGAAATCGCACAGAACGCGAGTTTCAATTCCATAAGGTACGATTAAAAGTGCGCAAGAATCACAGAGACCGGAGAACCAATTAGTTTCAATTCCATAAGGTACGATTAAAAGATCACACCACGTGTTGACTACTGTCAGGGTAACAGAGTTTCAATTCCATAAGGTACGATTAAAAGAGTAGGCGATTGCTGGCATTGCATTGAACTCCTTGGTTTCAATTCCATAAGGTACGATTAAAAGATTACTTGTCGTGCTGTTCGTCCGCTTGATGTCAAGTTTCAATTCCATAAGGTACGATTAAAAGAGGAAGCCAGCAAGGAGTAACAGCACTGCAACCGAGTTTCAATTCCATAAGGTACGATTAAAAGTGACCACCATCTAAGCAAACTCAAAGAACAGATCGTTTCAATTCCATAAGGTACGATTAAAAGACATTTGCAGACAACACGCTCGACGCACAAAATTTTGTTTCAATTCCATAAGGTACGATTAAAAGATTGTTGCCTTTTGTTTAAGTTCGTTCATCTTGTTTGTTTCAATTCCATAAGGTACGATTAAAAGAGAAAAGACCAAGCCTACAGAATAAAAGCGAAAGAGTTTCAATTCCATAAGGTACGATTAAAAGCAGTTGAGCGGATAGGGGAGAACGTTACAATCACGTTTCAATTCCATAAGGTACGATTAAAAGCAGAAGTCAATTCCTCTGAAAAGACAATATACAAAGTTTCAATTCCATAAGGTACGATTAAAAGTTTCCAGCAATCGTGTTTTCGGGATATTTACCGTTGTTTCAATTCCATAAGGTACGATTAAAAGGAAAGAATACCAGTCAGATTTTTGTCACATTATGAAGTTTCAATTCCATAAGGTACGATTAAAAGGATTGTCTATTGCTGTACTCAGCCCCACAACGGAGTTTCAATTCCATAAGGTACGATTAAAAGTATGCAGAAATAGTAAATACCACTAATAATAAGTAGTTTCAATTCCATAAGGTACGATTAAAAGCAAAATATGTTAATGATATATCTCTTACAAATTCGTTTCAATTCCATAAGGTACGATTAAAAGGTACCATTAGCTGTACATTGTACAGGATACCATAGCATGTTTCAATTCCATAAGGTACGATTAAAAGGCAAGTACAGACAAAGAGCCATACTGCTGCGGAGGTTTCAATTCCATAAGGTACGATTAAAAGTTAATAAGAAGAGGGGCGGAAGACCAAGTTTTACGTTTCAATTCCATAAGGTACGATTAAAAGTCAACATCACTCAGAGAGAACGATTGCTCATTAAAGTTTCAATTCCATAAGGTACGATTAAAAGATGTAGAAGGGTTACATCGCTCCCACTGCGTAAAAGTTTCAATTCCATAAGGTACGATTAAAAGTTAGCACACGCAGAGCAATGACCACAAGGTACAACCAAGTTTCAATTCCATAAGGTACGATTAAAAGTCCGCCAAGCGTAGCGGCATTATCATCAATAAGGTGTTTCAATTCCATAAGGTACGATTAAAAGGATTCGGACATAGCTAACAAATTCTCGAGGGTCTCGCGTTTCAATTCCATAAGGTACGATTAAAAGCTTAGACAATTCCATACGAGTCAAATCCTGCATAGTTTCAATTCCATAAGGTACGATTAAAAGTTTACTTTCTTCCATACTTCTTTTATTTACTAACAACGTTTCAATTCCATAAGGTACGATTAAAAGAGTTTGAGAGTTTCATCAACCATAGCCTTAATCAAGTTTCAATTCCATAAGGTACGATTAAAAGAATAGTGCCGATGGATTGATTTGCGACCATTTATTTGTTTCAATTCCATAAGGTACGATTAAAAGAAAACCTAGGAACGGCAGCCGCAAACGGAATCGGGTTTCAATTCCATAAGGTACGATTAAAAGGGCTAAATCTTTTCCTGTTGTATATTGGAATATGAGTTTCAATTCCATAAGGTACGATTAAAAGCGATTGTTCCTAATGCTTCATCGCTTCCTGTATTTGGTTTCAATTCCATAAGGTACGATTAAAAGATACAATACACAAGTTTCCTGCAATACCAAAGAGAGTTTCAATTCCATAAGGTACGATTAAAAGTTTTTCTCTGTGTAGATTGCTGGTGCACCGTCCGCAAGTTTCAATTCCATAAGGTACGATTAAAAGAAAGTTTACGCTTTTTCAGAAAAAGCGCGAAAAACAGTTTCAATTCCATAAGGTACGATTAAAAGAATGTTGAGCAGAATTCTATTAAAGCAGGATTTTTCAGTTTCAATTCCATAAGGTACGATTAAAAGATTAAGACCACTACCATACATTAAACTGGACGTCGTTTCAATTCCATAAGGTACGATTAAAAGATATTTCAAATCTCGTTGATTCTGTTGATACGTTGTTTCAATTCCATAAGGTACGATTAAAAGCATTTGCTGATAACTCACTCGACGCACAAAATTTTGTTTCAATTCCATAAGGTACGATTAAAAGTGCCGTTCTGAAATCCCACAGACCGAACGTTCCCGTTTCAATTCCATAAGGTACGATTAAAAGATCTAAAAGGGGTGGTGGGTTGTATTTATTCCTTTGTTTCAATTCCATAAGGTACGATTAAAAGCCTTCATTTTCATTTTTATTATATACTGAAAATAAAGTCATTATAAAATGCAAATATAGAAAAAAATTACAAGAAAAAATGTCGATGCCTAATTCTAAAAAAATCCCAAGGTATCGACATTTTCATAAGTATCTGTATTTCAATAAGTCAAATAACTATTAGGCATATAAAATTTCCTGAAAACAGAAACATAAGCCTCATCGACAAAATTTATTTAGAGAAAGACATCTATATTAGACCGTTCTTTTCCTACAATTCGCTTATCCATCGTATATTGGGAAGAACCACTAAATATAATTATACTATCTTCTTCTTTTTTCATAAAAGCATCACATAACATCAACAGTTCCTTTAAACGAACCTCCGATATTTCACCTTCAAAAACAGAATTCTGAATCCAGTTCAGATACCTTCGGCACAATTTCAACATTTTTCCTACCCTCCGCTCTCCAAAATCATACACTAAAATTACATACATATCACCAATACATCTTAAAAGGTTTATATTCTTCCATACCCAACAAATGTTTGGCCAATTTATAACACTCCAATTTTACAAGATGCTTGTAACTGACTGAACGCTTTAAAGAGCGATGTTGAATGGTTTCCTGCAACCGATCCTCCAAAGCTTTTACAAATATCTTCTTTCCCATGGAATTAAGCAAACATTTGTTCAACTTCCAATCAAAATGTTTTCCCTGAATTTCCTTTCGGTTTAAAACCTTAAAAATCACTCGGTCTACGATAATGGGTTTGAAGATTTCCGCAATATCCAATGCCAAGGAGTAACGACGCTCACCAGGTGTATGCAAATAACTGATAGTAGGGTTCAGCTGGGTTTGATGAATGGCACGCAAGCAAAGCGTATAGCACACCATATTACCAAAGGAAATCAGTGCATTTACCTCATTCTGTGGAGGACGTTTGGTACGAGTACCCATTTCAAAGTCATTCAGTATCAAATTAAATGCCGTGTAGTAATATTGCCTTATCTGACCTTCCACTCCCATCAGTTCTTCCGTACTACCAGTCTGAGGTATTTGAGAAGAAAGTTTTTTCATCAGAGCTATTAATTCTTCCATATCCTTCCCTCTCCGATTATAATACTGAAGGTTCTTAATCATATTATAAGCCGCTCCTTCAATAAATTTCTGAGCGATACACATTCTTTTTTTGAGATTCTGATAATGGGCAGTCTGTGCCAACAGCATCCTACCGGAAAGCAAACAATCTCTCGGCATGAAGGAACCCGTGTAATTCTCATAATAATCAAAAAAGTGAACAGCAATGTCTTTCTGGCCTAGAAAATTAAACAACGAACTATTCGCACGCAATGAGCCAAACACATAAAACTCACTGATATCTTCCACTGGCAAATAACGGGGCTGAGAAGAAACAGGAGTATCTTCTCCCTCTTCCGTGCAAGGAGTAAACTTTAATGTGTTATCTTTTCTCTCTAAAATACCCGGATTAAACAAATAAAAAGTTTTCTTCATTCTTCCATCTCCTTACAATAACAAAATTCATAATAACTGCAATTACGACACCATGATTTTTGAACCAAAGGTGGACATTGCTCATCAGAAACAATAGTCTCGATATTTTCCTTCATTTCTTCTATCTCTCCGCGGTCGGAATCCGTTAGATTGACTGGTTGAGTTTTTCTTAAAACAGGATATTCAAGCAAACCAGTCACCCCTTCAATCCCATTCTTCTCAAACACATATAGGTAATACTTTACCTGCCATTCATGGGCCTTCTCTACCTTGTTTGATTTTTTGATTTCATGAATCACTTTATTCTTGGTGTCATAATAATCAACCTTTATTCCATCCAACTCAATCTCTTCATATTTCGCTGAACGCTGCGGATAAGAATCCTCATGAATCAGTTTACCCTCAAACACAAGGTCAGAGGTATGTTCAAAATTAATGCCATTTGCAAATAGCCAAAGCTTGCGTTTGCATACTTGATAATAATTAAAGTGTGTACCAGTAATTTGCATGTTTATTCATTATATTATCTCATAACAATCAGGCTTTCTTTCTATACAACCTTGTTTCTCATCATAGAATAATTCCTCTGCAATCCATACATCTATATCCTTTGATCGATTTTTTCTATTCAAATGATAAGGATATACAGAAACCAACAGTTCATTTGCTTCGATATAACGTTTCTGTTCCACCAAGCCACAATATTCTTCTTTCAGATTATAGCACAACACATCTACTTTCTGATTATTCTGATCCAATATTTCATCAGCCCAGTCTTCACATATCCCAGCAATCCACTTCTTTTCAAAATTAGAAACAGAATTCAATCCCTGTTCAAAATCCTTCCTTTGTTGTTCAGAATATCCATCTTTGTACACGTCATTGCAAGCCCTGATCAAATCATCCTCCGACAAGTTTTTACCATCCAACTCTAACATTACAATCCAGGTATCTCGCAATAACTGCTCATCATAAAAAGGAGTTTTACCTATTATTTCCTCAAAGAGATGTACATCGGCCATTTTCTTATGACCAGAAACATCCACCAGTTTTCCAGTGCGATTTACACGGCCTAAACGTTGGATCAGGGAATCTATAGGAGCATTTTCGATATAAGCAGTATCGTAGTCTATATCCAAACTTACTTCAACCGCTTGTGTGGCTACCAGTAGTTGAGGACGTTTGCTCCTATCTGCATGCGTCACAAAATGCTCTATCTCTCTCCTTGATTTTTGGTTGAATCCGCCATGCAACATCATCTTCTTTGAATCATCAAAATCTATTTCCTGATAAATCTGCTGACAAGTTTTTACATTATTGACCACAACCAGCACAGAAAGGCCACTTTCCAAATCAGCTTCAATCTGACCAATATACTGACCTATATTTTCTTGTGCATGACAAATCAAATGATGACGTTGTCTTCCCATCACACAGGCATCTGATGAAAATGTAGAATCCGGACGAACGATTCGGGAATAATCTCCCTCATAAATCTGTTCTACAATTTCCTTCAACAAAAAATTTGGGATAGTAGCAGACATAAACAAGAACTTGGCTCCAAAAATATTCCTGAAAATCTTAACCGTTCCCAACATTTTTCCGGTCAAAAAAGCATTGTACGCATGAAATTCATCAATGACAAACAGAGCATTCTGACATTCCAACATAGAGAACTCCCATCCTTTTCCATGACAAGGTACCCGTAATAGTTGGTGTAAAGTCATAATTTTTACCGGATAATAGACCTCACGCGACAGGGTATTCAAACTCCGGGCATTTTGTTCAAGTTCTATATAATCGGGAATTACATTCGAAGATTCCTCACACAATTCGTTATAGATAAAATTCAAAGATTTAGAATGTTGTATCATTACTTCCGAACGATTATATACATCGCACAGACGTTTCATCATCGCATTGATAGAGGCCGTATAAGGCAACAGATAAAACAAACGATTGCCTTCCAACTGATTGGCATATACCCAGCTTAAAGCAGCTTCCGTCTTGCCTGATCCTGTAGGTGCATGCAGAACTGCATCCCCTTTCCATTGTTGTAACTTCTCTTGGAAATGGCGAAACGGGAATTTAGTGGATTTGTCGTGTGGCTGGAAATCATTCAAAGATATCAACTGGTAATCGGGAATTTCTGCCCGACCTCCAGAGGCCAAATGATCTGCCGCTTGCAAGAAAGCTCTCAACAGAGAGAAATGCTGCCGGTCTTCCAAACAAGGCACTGCCTTTACTTGCTTACTTTTTCTGAACATATAACAGAAAGTCGACGGAATTTTTTCTAATACCTCTTGTCTGTAAACAAATTCTTCTGCAAATAAAGAGAGCCATGACTGTAAGGTTTCCAAGCACATGGTTCCTTCAGAGAATGGTAAATAAATTCCTTCATCCACTGAAATACTGATGTCATTCAAATCTTGCATTTCCAAAGACCTTTCACAAGAATCTGACTCTACGCTTTTATGATGTGTTCCAACAGCGAACAGCACTGCATCGTTTACCTCCAAAAAAGTTTTTGCAAACCAGACAGAGACCAATTCGTGACGGATACTGGCATATTTGTCACCATTCAACCTTTTCTGAAAGGTCGGATGCACCTTTCCCAAGTCATGCAGAATCGCAGCTGGCACAAAATTTTGTGTTAAGAAAGTTCTTTCAGTATCCGATAAAGACAGTGACTGAAGTAACTTCAGTCCTGTCTCTATTACCATACAAGTATGCTCATACAAAGTGATTCCATCACTTTTAGCTCTTACTTTCTTTATATCCTCTATATTCATATCGTAAACGTATGCATATAAAAATCTGTAAATTGCTCATCCAAAGTTCGATATAAGTTAGTACATTTCACATGTACCCCCTCACCATGAATAGCCACAAACATCATCGGATTTACAGGGATTCTTCCACTCCCAATATTCTCTCCTTCGGCATAAGACTCTGCAATCTGCACAAGCTGCCCGGGTATAATCTGATTTGCATCAAAAGGAATCATACAACCTTTCAAAGTTCCTTCCGATATAGGTATCACCTCTTTGACACATACTTTTTTAATTTGGAGCAAGTCTTGCGAACGCCCTAATGCCGGAGTTCCTATAGGAGACTCAAAATACTCCTTCCAGTCTATACGGTCAATCCAGACGGTTAAATCAGGATTCGTATGAAATTCACGCGTATATGCATCACTCCCTTTGTCATGGTTCTTTATTTTCTTCCCATCAAACTGCAACCTTCTTCGGGTTTCTATATCCAAAGAGACTGTATCATAAAGATACCGGAAACCGACCTTCACTTCATTGCAGGACACAAAGCGCCCTAGACAGCAACCTAGTATTCCTAAAATAGTAGAATAAGGAGGTACTGGCATACATAGGGCATTTCCGGAAAGAACAAACGGAAGACGAGGAGTAGCAGTCCAGCCTGCAAACTGTATTTCCAGTACTTTATCCATTACTTCAAATATTTATCTACAAACATTTCGACTATTTTGATAGGGCTATCCACTATAAAGGTATCCCCGTTCAACGCTTTTACTTCTGCTTCATTCTCCAAATATCCTGTTCGGATTCCAATGCAAACGGGAGTCTGAAGTTTGTCTTTATAATCTTCAGCTAATTCCTTCAACAAGTCCACATTTAACTTCGGACGCTCGCCGTCTCCTATATATAAGTTATTAAAGCAAGGATTTGCAGACGACATTCCTGCAAATACAATCACTTTAGGAGAGACATCGGCTCCAAATGCTGCCATCTTTGCGCCTCCACGGAGATGTACCAGCCCTCTCAGCAAACCTGCAGCACGTTCGTTTCTCAGTTGTTCCGCATTCTGAAGCGTATAGACTTGTACATTTTTCTGTGAAGAATCCTCCACGAGAAATTCTTTATACTTTTCTACCAGCTCTTTTGACAACTCCACACGAGACGGCGTATTCACGAAACAACCCAAACGGTAACATTCCAAATTAAAGAATCCTTCCAAATGGGTAGCATAAAAGCGAGTTGAATAAGGTAAAGGGGTTCCGTCTTTCGGAGAAACAAAAGCATTATCTATTGTTAAAGCACGCATCTTGGGGATTCCTTTCAAAATGGAAGTTTTGAAGGGAGACGTACGCTGAATGCTCTCCTCACCTTTAGAACCACTTTTCATATATCCAAACAAGTCATCCTCCGGATAAATAACAGGGTCTAATTCTGTGGCAATTTTTGAGGTAGAACCTTTCGTATTTGTATCAATGGCATGTAGTTCGCTGGGTTCCCAACCATTTTCTTCATTTGCGGTATTCCTAAGCCAACGACGCCATGCTTGTGCCGACACGTAAGGAACTTCTTCCTTGCGTCCATTCACTGTTTCCTTGAAAGTCTTTGGGATTACTGTATTCTGATCTTCTCCAGTTGCCAATCCGGCACCATTCAAAAAAGTAGCGGTTGCATCACACAACACATTTCCTGTAATGTTTTTAATTTGTTCTGACATAACTTTCTATTTTTAAGGTTACTAGTTATTTTCAATATTATTTGAAGAAATTTCATTCAGTTTGAGTCTGAAGGCAAACAAGAATGTCTTGAACGCATAATTACCCCAAGGATCATAAATCAAATCGTATTCATTCCATTCTTTGCCACTTTCATTCAGACGTTGCAAGATAGAATAAAACCATATCATCTGTAATCGTAAATCGCTACGAGGGATTGAACGTTTAATCTTATTACATAGCGTTACATATTTTGATTTATCCACCGCATCCTGAAATCTATACGATACATATTGACAAGTAAATTCATTGATACGGTCTAACCATTTCTTTATATCTGCATCCAACGGCTGAACAGGAAATTCTATGTCTTCTTCCTCTAAGGATAAATCTTCTCTATTTCCATTATACAATCTCAACAAAGCACAGACTCCGTATATGTTTTTCTTGCCATTCGTGGTATAAAATAAGGAATACAGACGATAAATTCCGTCTTTCCAAGCATTCTCTATCAATAGTTTATCAAATACAGAAGAATCTACATCATTAGCTTGCTCCCCATATCGAAATTCCGGGATACGATCTTTTTCCCTCGGATAATCAGAAGAACTTTCCATCAGATGAATCATCTTCGCACAAAACCGGAATGCCATCGTGTCCTTGACGTTCAGTGAAGGACAATCAGAAAGGGATACCCCTTTTTGATAGTAAAAATGCACCAATTTATAAATCTGAAAACAACGATATGAAATGGGCAAGGACTCAGGATCATCCAAGATCGCTATCTGACAACTCATTGACCAGTCTCCTTTTTCTGTTGCCCGCCATAGTATTCTGCTCAGCAACGATGTATAATCATTTTTTGCATCATAAGCATCAGTTTTGCCCAACACAGCGTCATCTTTTGCATCTTTATATTTCATTATCAGGCCAGAAATATACTGGGCCATTGCAGTCTTTTTCTCTTGATGAATGGCTTTCCAATAAGACTCGAAAAACCCCACACTAACCCCTTCATATTTTTTAGCCGGATAAAGGCCCGACCATTCCCTGTTATCAGACAAACATTCCAAAAAACTTGAACTTAATGCAGGAGTATTTAATATACGTGCCAGTTCTCCCTTATGACGCTTACGCAATAAAGCCAACCGCCTAAGTAATTCATTAGGTACCCTGTCTATAGAACAACTGGCACCTGCACCCGAATTCGAAAAACTCCACAAGTTCACATCTGCATATTCACAATCGGCCTTGCATTTTTCCATGACTTCCAAGGCTTCCAAAATATAATTCCCTTTTGTAGCCCCCTTCATGTTTTCAATCGGCTCATTCGTCATGACTACGTTTGCTACTTTTTCGACTAAACTATTTACTTTCTCTTCCACAAACTCCTCACAAAACTCCAAAGCCGTAGAATCAACAAGCAGAATACCTTTCTTATAAATGTAAGCACAAAAAGGCAGGAACTGCAACAATACCACGCAAATGGGATGTACATTATACGTCTCCCTCGCCATAGGTAGAGACTGTGCATCGGAACCTAATCCCCCCAATAAAGGAAACCAGCATCTGTTTAAAGTCAAATCCTTTTTCTTCGCTTCTTTCTCTGGAACTCCTAGATCAACCAATGTTTCCAGCATAAAATCAGAGAACGTTTTAGTATAATGTAATCCTGTCAAGTTACATTGTTTGTCGCCTTCTGCTTCAAAACCGTCCACAATCTTACACAACAGCATTTCATATATCTTCTCACCAAGTTTCTTGTCGTTATACAATGGCCCATTTTTCGTAAAAAGCATCGTATAACTTTTGAAACGCAGATTCAGACTCATCAAAGAATAAGGGAGTTCATCGCACACTCTTTTCATCATGGTATTCAAAACATCTGTAGTAATGTCCCGCACATCATCCAATCCAGCCAATGCTTTAATTGTCATCAAAGCATTGTTGACCATCGGATTTCCTGTATAATGACTAATTATGTTCATAACTGAATTAAATAAGGTTTCAATATCAAGGTAATTAATTCCATATTATATCTTCATTCGAAATCGGTTTTATTTTCATAGTAGTTCTAATGTTATTTTTCCATTAGTATGTTTTGTTTGAAAGCTACTTGCAAATATAAGTTATTTTTCCAAAAACAAAGAAGAACTCCTTAAGAATTGGTTTCAAATATTTTATTTTTGCATTTAGAGGAATTGAAATTTAGTATGTTTGGTTTGTCAAACATTACAATCGCACCATACTCCCCAATAAACAGTTGGGGAGTTATTTTTCAACTTTCAAGAATCCAAATCCCATTGAAGAAAGACTTCCTGCCGATGATTCATAAAGAAATCTCATCAATTCCAAAGGGGCAGAAATCCTCATCCTACACATGAAGCCTCGTACCTTAGTTTCTTGTGGAGTATCAGCCTTTATCTTCACCAATACAGATTTGGGAGAACTTAAAACCTCTAGGCGACAGCCTTCTACATGAAAAGGACATTCAGTTCCATAAAACAAAGAATATTTTTCTATAAGCCCTTTAAAAAGAATATAAGAAGCAGCAGAATCTGTCGGAGATAAATAATCTACCTTCCTACCTTCATGGCGGAGCTTCAAACACATTGGAGACAAAGTCCGAAACGTCATCTCTTCCGTAAATTCTGGAGAAGGCATCACCTCCACATTACGCACAATAAACTGTACGGTTGACTTCCGATCACCAATTTCAAATATCTGATCCATAAACAACCCTTGAATAAAACTTTGGGTGCTTTTCTCTGGCAAAAAACTAATCTGCCACTCTACCGTATCCGACAAGATAAGTAGTCTCCCCTCTTCATGCAGTATCTTATATCTTTCTATATCAAAACGAGAATAAGAAAAGAACTTAAACGTTTTTCCATTTTCCATACGAAAACCATTTTCATGGAGCCAAGTAGCATAATCTTTATCCGCACGTGCCAGAATTCTGTATATTGCAGACGACTGTTCATATTGATAATTTATAGGTAACCGGTTACCAAAAGCTCTTTTATTGACCTCTAATTGTAATTTAAATCGCATACCTTTCTTTCCTTGTTATAATATATGTATCTCTTTTATTATTTCACCCATATTTCCATCACACAAAGCCTGCAAGTTATCCTCTGTCATGAGTGATTCAGACAAAGCACGACGCACCATTCTGCGATAACGCTCTGCCCTATCTGGGAGAAGATATCCTCCCCATCCTTCTTCCAATTTGTTTTTCTTGACATACTCGTCAAAAATACGGTTATAATAAACCGCCGTGATTACATGCAAATCTTTCGCCCGATGTACAAGCGCCGCGACAGACATACCATAAGTGTTTTTTAAATCCACGAGCTCTTCCAAGGATAGGTATGAACGTTTTTTCCCAAAAGACTCATAAACTCTCTTAGCAGGAAACAATAAGGCAGAAGCAAAACGATGACAATATTTTTCTTTAGTACGTATATCCAAACGTTCCAAGAACTGAAAAAGTAGATGTCCTAATTCATGTAAAGCTGTAAAACGTTTCCGTTCTACAGTTACATTCCGATTATTCAACACGACAAAAGGAATCTGTCGATTCACCCATCCACTTAATCCGTCTATCCGTTCATCTATTTCCAGCTCTAACACTTTTATTCCTGCATTTTCCATTATACGGCAGACAGAAGAAATAGAATCTGTTCCCAACTCCCATTTTCTACGCAAAATTTCCGCCGCTACCTCCATGTCTTCAATGGAAGAATAGAGTTTCTGAGAGAAAGGAGATTTGAAAGAAGTCGAAACGCCTAGTTTACGTTCCAAATACACATAACGTTGTAGACACACATTCACTTCACTCTTAACAGCCTCCTCCTCTTTTGCCGACAATATTTCTCCACGACGAAAGTTCCAACCATCAATTTTCATAGGAAAACTCATTCTCAGACTGGCAGGAGATACTTGATAAATCTTCAACAATGCATCAAGTACCTGAACTGACGGACGCATTTTTCCTCTTTCATATTTAGACAAAGCCTGCTTAGACACCAATCGACCTAACTTCTGACAGACCTCATCTAAAGTCAACCCACGCATTTTACGCATATTTCTCAATTCTTCCGCTTGCATATCATCTTATCTTTACTTGATTCATAAGCCCAATCGGTTTACAAATATATATTTTTTTCAGAATCTTATCAACCAAAACCTTTTTCTTATATAGAAAGCTATACCTCAAAAAATCTTTAAGGAATCTTAGTAATAAACAGAAAAAATCATCGCATAAATACGAGAAAAGGCCATCTCAAATAGAATTGAGACAGCCTTTCTTCCTAATAAAAATCTAAAACTAATCAACAAGCGGGAATACAAACCCCTTTCCGTCATTATTATCAAATTTGGCACCAGGAGCCATCTTCAAATGCTTCTCATTGTTACTCCAGTCCCAAAGCATGCTTTCGTCTTCTGTAATTTCACCCGTTTCTATATTACGCTTCTTACCGTTCAACGGATAATACAGCAGCAAATTCTCATCATTTCCATCTACCATCTTCCACATGAACTGCTTCAACTGCTGTTGCGTACGAGCCGTTTTCCAGAAACGAACTTCTCTTACCAGTTCATTGGCACCGCCAATCCAGAAACCAACCAGCCCATAAGGACCCGTTCTAATCTCACGGTCGGCCACCAGTTCACCATTCACATACACATAGTTCTTCTTGCCATCGTACACAAATGCCAGCATATACCATGTATCAGGTTGAGCTGTAAACACATCAGCCGGCACATCAATCTGAGAGCTACCCGTCTTAATCTGAAGCTGGTCCGGACGAATGGTTACATCACCGAAACGAGGATAGATTTCATCAAGGGTACTTGAATTAGACACCAGTTTAGTTCCACAAATAGAACGGTTATTCGCATTGTAAAGATGACGATTTATCATCACCTCCATCGTCCATTGATCCACTTTGAAATCTGACGGGAACATATTTGTATCTTCACTTCCTGATCCGTTCATACGCAGACACTTCGTATTGATACGCTGTTCCAACACAATTATCGATTCGGCCTCACCCGACACGACAGGCACTGTACCGTTGTTCAGTTTCACAGGTAAAGCATAGCTTCCCTGCAAAGAAAACTTCACATCCTTCAATTTCACAGGCAAGAACTGCGAAGTCTGTTTTGCATCAAAGACAACTTCCTTGCCCACTTCATACATTTCAGAAGGAAGCATCAAATATTCTGTACCGTGTTTCTTGTTATAGGCTTCCAACTGTTCCTTATTACCAACTTCTACCGACACTGTCTGTGCATGATCTTCCTGTCGCACCAAGGATACAGTAATCGATTTCAAGTTCACTTCTTGTCCCTCTTCCACAAACACCTGTGCAGATTCGCCTCCCTTTATATAAGCCCCCTGCTCTGACTGAAACTCACTTGTCGGATCTTTATATAATTCATTCTGGCAAGAACAAACCAACATAGTTCCTGCTAAAACTCCGAGATATAATATTTTCTTCATAATTTTAAATTTAATCTAACTTTCCTGGATAAACTACATTTCCCAAATACAACGCCTCGCGCAACCACTTATAAGGAGGATTATTGGCAAAATCATATTCCATGTGGTAAGTTCCGATACCACCGATACGCTTCCCACTGGGAAGATCAAGAGTGGCATAGTCAAAAATCTGACGTCCTTGAGGATAAGCATTGATTTCCGGACGAACACTCGTGTAACTTTTTACACCTCCAGTCCGCCATCCTTGCTCAAATTCAACGGTAATAATGGTTTTCCGCTCCCAATCTTCCAAATGATTCTGAGTTATTTTACGAATAACTCTTTGTGTAGAACTTTCCCAATAAGCCTGATAGATATAATGGTCAATATACTTAGACGCTTCTGTTGAAAGCAAATCCGGCTGTCCATCCATCACCAACATTCTTCCTGCAGGCCGCAAACGATCGGAAAGTGTCTTAATAAAAAGATACATATGAGTATTACCTGAATTCTCACTAATAGTAGAAGAATTTGCCATTGTACCACGATGACCATATCCTGGTTCATAGTCAATATCAAAACCATCCAGATTATATTTTTCAATCGTGTCGCAAATTGCATTAGCGTATGCTTTTACGCCTTCCATAAAATTGCCACCTCCTTTTTCTGTAACCCAATACTCAGTCGCACTTCGCCCCGGAGGAGTCATCTGGTCACCCAAATCCTGTACAATCCAACATAAAAGAGCTTT
>ULRH01033458.1_pt1 | contig 16672 bp, 11 predicted proteins | sample 1955271 | NCBI WGS metagenome assembly ULRH01 (sample SAMEA4835677, study PRJEB28245) | human gut metagenome | biome: gut microbiome; material: fecal sample | place: Denmark | collected 2008 | reverse complement strand
GAAGAGCACCGGAAAGAAGATGGCCATGCCCGCGAGGTTTGAGTACAGACACATCTGCAGATCCTCGCGCAGAAGCGAGTGGCCACCCACCATCTCGTTGAGCGCTCCAAGATAGACGCCTCCCGAAATCTGGAACATGAAGGCGAACACCACGTATATCCACGGCTGCATCTTCTTCGGCACGAAGCTGCGGAACATGGGCATGGTGAACGGCCCGTTTAGTACAGGTGCACCCATGATCAGTATTTCACTTTACATTCCACGTTGAATCCGGCACGCAGTTTCTTCATATCTGCCTTGCTGTTGCCTTTGAGTCGGATGCGCACCGGTATGCGCTGTTCCACCTTTACGAAGTTGCCTGTGGCGTTGTCCTGAGGTATGAGCGAGAAGGCTGCTCCGGTGGCGTCGGATATGGATTCCACCACGCCTTTGTATTTCACGCCCGGCACTGCGTCGGCGGTCATGGTCACCTCTGCGCCCTCGTGTATGTTTGGCAGCTGTGTCTCGCGGTAGTTTGCGACCACCCAGAGGTCGGTGCCGTCAACTATGTCTACCATTGCCTGGCCCGGTTGTACGAGCTGACCCTCGTGTATGTTCTTGCGTCCGGTTATTCCGTCGCATGTGGCGGTGATGACGGTGTATGACAGGTTGAGGCGTGCCAGGTCGAGGTTAGCCTTTGCCAGTTTCACAGCAGCCTCGTTCTGTCCGAGTCGGTGAGTCTGTTCGTTCTTCACGAGCGATGTGCTTCGTTTTGCGCGTGAAGCCTGCTGGTAGCGTGCCTTGGCTGCCTCGTAGGCTGTTTTTATGTTGTCATACTGCTGACGGGTTACAGCGTCTTCCTTCAGAAGCTTCTCGTAGCGTTGCAGTTCGCGGCGTGCGTTCTCCATAGTTACCTTCACTTCCTCTATGCTTGCGTCGCTCACGCCTATGTTGCTCTGCGTCGTCTCTATGCCTGCAGTGGTTACCGAGCGTCCGGCCAGGGCGTTGCTGAGGTCGGCCTCGGCCTGTGCCACGCGCAGTTTGAACTCGGCGTCCTCTATTATCAGGAGCGTGTCGCCTTTCTTCACCGGCTGGAACTCCTCAAAACATATTTTCTTTATGAATCCCTGTACGCGGGTGTTGACAGGTGTGATGTGCTGTCTCACCTGCGCGTTGTCGGTATATTCCACGTTTCCGAGGTGAATGAAACGTGAGCATACATAGACAAGTCCGCCTACGAGAAAACAAAGTATGAGAATGTTATAAATCATTCTTCTGGTTCTTCTTGCTATCATAATCTTTCTGTTTTAAAGGGTGTGGGTTAAATATTTCATTTTGTAATAATTGTAAATCACGTCTATGCGTGCGTTGACGAGTCCGAGTTCGGCGTCAAGTTTGGTGTTGCTGGCGTCGAGCATGTCGGTGAGCAGCGCCAGGTCGTTGCGGTAGCGGTTGTCTGTCACTTTGTAGTTCTGGTTTGCCAGCTCGGTTTTCTTGGTCTGGGTCTGCAGTTCTGTGAACGATGTCAGGTAGTCGGTGTATGCCGCCTGCACGGCGTTCTCCACCTGTTCGTGTGCCAAGGTCTGCTCTTCCATGGCGCGGCGTGTCTGCAGACGTGCCTGTTTCACCTTCTTGTTGCTCTTGAAGAGCGACGAGATGTTGTATTTTACGCCCACTCCCACGAACCAGTAGTTGAAGTTGTTGTCGAGCACCGGCACCTCGATTGTTATAGGGCCGTCGAGATGTTCCTCGGCAATGATTGCTATTTTCGGAAGCAGTTCTGAGCGCTCGAGCTTCTCTTTCTGGCGGCTCATCTCCACGTTCAGTCCACTCTGTTGCAGCGACAGGTTCGATGTTGAGGCTTTCTGTTGCCATTCGTCCTCGTTGCCTGCCACGACGTTGTTTGCGAGTAGGGTGGTGTCGGGCACTATCTCGGTGCCTGCCGGCAGGTGGAGTGTGGTGACGAGCTGATGGTTCATTATCTTCTTCGCGTCGTTCACCTTGGTCAGTTGCAGCTTCTGATTTTCGAGTTGCAGCTCATATCTGGTGATGTCGTTCTTCAGAGCCGAACCCTGTTTGCGACGAGCCACCATGTTCTTTATCACGAGTTTTGTCAGTTCGATGTTCTTTTCAAGAACCTCAGCCTGGTTGTTCAGCTTGAAGAGGTTCAGATAATAACCTGTCAAAAGGAAACGTATGTCCTGTCGGTTCTTCTGCCAGTCGAGCGTAGCCATCTGTTCTCCGAGTTCGGCGAGAGCTATTCCGCTGTTTATCGCGCCGCCGGCATAGACGGTCATCGATGCTTGCAGGGCGAAGTTGTTGCCGAAGTGAGGCATCGATATGGTCTGACCGTTACTGAAGTCGCGGTCCCACAGGTTTCCGTCGCCGAGGTAGCTTGCTGACAACGATGCGTTTATGTCGGGCAGTCGCTGTGCCTTGGCGCTCTTCAGAGCCATTGCTGCGGCATCCTTTCCTGTGCTGTACGATTTTATACTGCTGCTGTTTTCGTCGGCAAGCCGGAACATTTCGTCAATCCCGAGCATGCGACGGTTGTTGTCCTGGGCATACAGCCCGTGTCCGCATAGCATGGCACATAGTGATGCTATGAGACAAAATCTTTTGCTCATACGATGAAATAAAATGAATGGAAAAAATAGTAATGAATTATGAAAATGCCGTTGAGGCCGCCAATCAAATTATGGCAGCGACACCCCAATGGTGGAAACGATGTATTTTATTTGCGTAAAGAATCGTTATCCTTGATAAATTCATTTTCATAATCTTATGATAGGTGTATTCTTTTTACGGCTGCAAAGTTAACAACTTATTCGTTAAGTTGTAACTCTATATGCTTGAATATATAAGATTTTTTAACAAAAACGCGCCATTCACAGTGTGGATGGCGCATTAACAACCCCTCAGAGGTTGACTGGTTATGTATGAATTTTGGTTTATTCCTTATATGTACAGGCTTAGAGCCAGTCGCGCAGTCGTTCGCGTATGGCGTTAGACTCGCTCAGCAGACGCATGAATTCAAGCGCGGAGCGTTTTCTATAGACATTCTTCAGCACGTGTACGCAGCCTTCCATTCCGTTTCCGGGCATGTCGAGCGACACGGCTTTTACGCCCTGTTCGTTGTGTATGGTGGCCTCGGAGAGTATGGTCACCATCTGACTTTGGCGTATCAGCTTGAGCAGAATGTTCACCTCGTTCAGCTCGATGCGCACTTTCAGCTTGTCCTGGAATCCGGACGACAGTCTGTCGAAGGCGTTGCGGGCCTGCAGACCCTTCGAAGGCAGAGCTATGTCGTAGTGTGTCAGCTCGTCGAGAGTCACCATGTCGTGTTGTGCCAGCGGATGATTGTCCTGCACGACGGCTGCGAGATGGTTGCCGAAGAGCACGTGCGACTCTATCTCATCGTAGTGGGTTGTCGGTTTGAACGCCAGGACGAAGTCGAGCTCGCGGTGTCCGAGCTTCTCCATAAGGTTGGTCATGGGCTCATAACAGATGTTAAGCTTCACCTGCGGATACTGTTTCATGAAAGTCATGAGCGTCTCGGTGAGAATCGGACTGAACGTGAATGTCACTCCGATGTTGAGCGTTCCGGTAAGCATGTGCTGCAGATCGTGTATGCGCTCAAGGCAAGTGTCAGCAGAGTGGAGCGTGTTGCGTGCGTATGGCAGCAGTTCTTCGCCGGCTTCCGTGAGGCTCACGTTGTGGCTGTTGCGCATGAACAGTTGCGCGTTCATCTCCTGCTCGAGCTGTCTTATCTGCTGTGAGAGTGTGCTTTGTGTTATGAACAGAGCCTTCGCAGCTTCAGAGAAGTTGAGCGTTTCGGCTGCCTTGACGAAGTATTTCAGCTGTCTGAGTTCCATAGTTTTTCCTTTTTTGCTTGCGTGATTGAGTCACGTGGTGATGTGTTGTGTATGCAAAGATACAATATTTATCACCTTGTTGCTTGAAAAGATATCTTTTTTAGCAGGAAGACCGGTATCGTAGCACCGACCACCATGCCGATAATTATGAACGAACACGTGAATCCGTTGTATGTCAACAGATACAGATAATGGTTGAACACAGGCTCATCGCTGTGATAAAGACACATCACCAAAGCCTCGATTGTGTGGTAAGCATACATTCCGGGAATCATAGGCAGGAGTGCCGGGAAGAAGCAAGTCTCTGCCGGACTCTTGGTGAACCGTGTGAAAAATACGGCAACGAAGCCGATGACAAAGGCGGCGATGGTGCTTGCCAATATGATGTGTGTCTGGAACAGGCCGTTATTCATGAGTATGAATCTCACTGAATGACCTATAGCAGCCGTGATGGCGCAATACAGATAAGTGCGGTGGGGCGGGTTGCTGATGCTTGAGAAACCAATGGCAGCGATTGCTGCGAAGAATCCGTCCTGCAATATTTGCAAAAGCATAATACTTTATTTTGAAGTTTTCTGTTAAAAAAATATATAGACATATGTTGCCTTTTGTCCGTTTGGCAACATAATGTCATGTCTGAGATCAGAATAGGCTGAGATTCATGAGCAACATTCCGGCGCATAAGCCTGCCGAGAGTGATGCTGTGAGAACAATGGCGTCGGTCAGTCTGCCAAACATGCAGATGTAGTGACCGTCAAGCATATCGCTGACCGAATTGATGTACGGAATACCTGGAATAAGATAGAGCACGCTTGTTCCGACTGCTATCTCAGGTGTGTTTCCCCATCCGAAGATGTGGCTTCCGGTGCATATTACAGAAGAAAAAAATGCAGAACAGAAGAAAGTGAGGCGTGTATCAAGTTTCTCACTTAGCATTATCTGTTTGAGTCTGTAGCCTGCAAGTGTGGCGATAAAGACAATGAGCATGGCTGCTGCGTCGCCTCCGAACAGGCGGCAGAAGGCAGCGTTGGCCAGTGAGGCCAACAGAAGGACCATCCGTTGATTCTCCGGTTTGGTCTTGGTGATTTCTTCAAACTTGCTGCATGCTTGCTTGAAGTCGGCGCGTCCGTCCGCAACATCCCAGCTGAGTTTGCTCAGTTTGGTGTTGATGTTGAAACTGATGCCACACTTGTGGATTCTTTTGATGTTGCTGTATGAATCGGTGTGCTCCTTGTTCCATACAGACAAGTGGATGTGTGCAGGCATTACTGCCATGTCCGACTCTTTTCCGAATGCTTCCGACATGCGGCGTATGTTTTTCTCTATGCGTGCACAAGTGGCACCGCAACCCATAAGCCATGCTGCATAATCGGAAAGAAACATGCAGACTTCCTTGGTGGTAGGCAGACTGTTTGCGTCTGCCTGCTGATTACATGTATTCAGGTTCATCTATAAGATTTTCGTCGCCCGGGCAATAGAACAGTTCGTCTTCCTTGCTTATTTCGAAAAAATGAGGATTATGCTCTTTGTCGTTACATTCCTTGCGGAAGTTTTCGATAATTCTGAAAACAAATGTCAGGATCAGAAATCCTACGATTACAGCCCATGTGATAATATAAACATTCATAGTCATAATTTTTTTAAGACGTCGCAAAGGTATGACTTTGACAAAGGGTGTGGAATATCTTGCTAACGGAAAAATCGATAGCGGCTATTGAAAAATACCATTTTTATGATAACAGAATAATTCATTCAGTATTTAACTTTTGGGTCTTAAATTAGAAGAATAGTTCAATCTATGTCTTAAAAATAATACATTTTCACGCCGAAAGACTCCGTTTCGTGCTTTTTACTGTTCTAAATTGCGCAGGAATTATATTGTTATTTACTTTTATGATAATAAAATATGAATGCAGATAGAGGGAAAATTGAAAGGCGATAAAGAAAATTTCGCCTTTCAATGCTTGTATTTTACTGCGTCGGAGCAGTTCTGACAGACTAAAGTGTGATTTTTAATGACAGATTGCCTCCGTTATAATCAGAGACGTTCGCAATGTATATTCCTTTTGGGAAATCCTTGAGCGAGATGCGTGATCTGTCTGTAATATCAATTAATTTTTGCCCCGCTGGCGAGTGGAGTGTCACGTTTTTCATCGTGCTTCCGTCGAGTGTGCGGAGCGTGTGTGTGCTGTTGTCGAAAACAACACGGCTGTCTGACGCCTCGGCCTTGTCTATACCGTCGGTGAGATATGCGTTGTCGCGTACGTCACGAATCTCTTCTGCTGACAGCAGACCTTTGAAGAAGTACAGCTCATCTATCTTTCCGTGCCAGTAGTCTTTGTTGTTTTTGTGTCCGCCTATGCGGAAACCGCCCTTGCAGGCTTCGAACGCATTGGTTGAGACAGTGAGGTCGCGCTCGCCGTTGATGTAGTAAGTCACGGTGCGGTCTGCCGGATTGCACACTATTGCTACGTGCTGCCATACACCCCGTTTGAACGAACCGTCGGATGCCGGATTGTGCCGGTTGCCGAGAAAATTGTTGAAGAAGTATCTTGTGTCGCCGCCTGCCGTGGGTGTTTCAAGGCGCGTATAGAGCAATATTCGGCCCGTTCCGCTGTTGTCTTTTTGCGCAAGCGGAATCTCATCGCGGAAGTAATTGCCGTTCTCCACAGTACCTGACGTAGGCACGGCAGTCTCTTCATCGTATATCCATGCACATATAGTATATTGCGTATTCTTTGTATCTACGGTCCCGGTGGTGTTGAAATCCAGATACTGAGCATTGCCGTTGAGCGACAGAGCCTGCCCGAACTTGCCTTCGTCGAAGCTGTGTCCGTTTGAGGTGAGCGCGTAGTTGTTCGGCGATTTGTCTTTCAGGTCACCGTCGAACGGGTAATAGAACAGCAGTTCTTTCTCCGTGTCGGGCATGTCTTCCTCGACGGTCAGTCCCACGCTTTTAGCCCAGTTGTTCCACAGCGTCTTCAGTTCTCTCACCTTGTCAGGATGCTCGGCCGCCACGTTGTTGGTCTCCGAATAGTCTGTTGACAGGTCGAACAGCTGCCATCCACCGTTGCGCAGCGATGTCATCTTCCATTTGCCTACACGTACGGCGCGTCCGTTCTCGTGCTCCCAGAACAGCGTGCGCTCGCCGTTCCATTCTCCCTCGCCGCTTATCAGAGGCAGCAGACTGCGGCCCTCGGCTGCGAGCGGATGAATGTTGTGGCCCTTGTATGTCGTAGGATATTCGGCGCCTGCAAGCGAGATGCAAGTCGGCATGATGTCGATGAAGTGACAAGGCTCGTTCACTATCGTGCCGCGTCCGCTCTTCATTCCTGCCGGCCAGTGCACGATGGTCGGGGCGGCGATGCCTCCGTGGAACGATTCCGCCTTCCAGTAGCGGAACGGTGTGTTGATGGCTCCTGCCCATCCCGTACCGAGATAGTTGTACGACAGCTCGTCGCCCGGTGTCCTCGAGTTGTGGGTCACCATCTGTCCGTCGCGTGTCCGGTCGTGTCTGTCGAACTCGCCTATGCTGTAATTCTCCGACGAAGCGCCGTTGTCGGATGAGAATATGATGATGGTGTTGTCATATTCACCTGTGTCCTTGAGTTTCTGTATTATGCGTCCCACACCCTGGTCCACACAGTCTATCATGGCCGCGTGCACCTCCATGTTGGCCGCCTGGAACTCCTTGTCGGTCTCGTTCTCCCAGAGTCGTCCCGACTCGTTGCGCGATACAGGCGTCTGTCCGGGACTTATCAGTCCGAGTTCCACCATGCGTGCGTAGCGTTTCTCGCGCAACACGTCCCATCCTTCGTCATACATGCCCTTGTATTTTGCTATGTCCTCCGGCTTGGCGTGCAGCGGCCAGTGTGGCGCATTGTATGCCACGTACATGAAGAAAGGCTCATCCTCCGATTTCAGGTCGTCGAGCATGTCTATTGTCTTGTCGGTTATGAAGTCGGTGGAATAGAAGTCCGACGGAATCGCCTCGGTGTATATCGGTTCCTCGTTGTGCACGAGCGAGAACGGGTCGAAGTGGTTTACTACGCCCCATATCGTGCCCCAATGTTCGTCGAATCCGCGGTTGCACGGATAGGTCTCCACCGGAGCGAACGGTCGGTTGTCGAATGTGTTCTGATGCGACAGCCACGCCATCTGGTCGGCATTGTTGCCTATGCCCTGCGTGAGCGACAGATGCCACTTGCCGCTCATGGCCGTGTGATAGCCTGCGGTCTTGAGAACCTCGGGTATGGTGACACATTCGTTGTTCAGACTCTGTCCCATTCCCATGATGCCCGCCTGCTGGGCGTATAGTCCGGTCATCAGTGCGGCCCTCGACGGACAGCTTCGTCCGGCGTTGAAAAACTGTGTGAAGCGCATACCGTTGCTTGCGAGCGCGTCGATGTTGGGCGTGTTTATCTCGCCGCCGAAGCATCCGAGATCAGAGTATCCCATGTCGTCCACCATGATTATCATGATGTTCGGTCGTTGGTCCTCGGCCTGTGCGGCAGCCACCACCGGCAGTGCGGCAGTAGCGGACAATAGCAGTTGTCTGGATTTTTTAATGTCCATGATAGATGTTATTAATTGTGATGTTATGTGTAATAGTTCAATTCATATAGGCATAATGCAGGTTCAGGGCTACACGTATGAAATATTTTGTGTATCGTACAGTATATAGGGAAAATTATATCTGTGGTTTCAAAGATAGTGATTTTTTCCGATAAATCATTCATCCTGAGCCGAAAAGATGCCGAAAATGTCTTTTATGCGTCGCGCTGCAGATTCTATGATGATGTACGTAGCATGATGCCGACGACCGGATGGGACGGTATGAAACCTACGCGCGCGTTAAAATATATAATGTATAAGCCGTTAATAGGAATAAATTTTGTAAGTTTGCAATAACACTAAACCAATAACGGCAATTTATGGAAAACGTCATGGAAGAAAGACTCGGACGCCTGCGTGAGGTGATGAGGCGCGAACACCTCGCCGCTTTCGTGTTTCCGAGCACCGACCCGCACGGCAGTGAGTATGTGCCGTCGCGCTGGGAGGGACGCAAATGGATATCTGGTTTCGACGGCTCTGCGGGACTGGCGGTGGTCACTATGGATGCCGCCGCGCTGTGGACCGACTCGCGCTATTTCCTGGCAGCCGAAGAACAGTTGCGCAATACTGAGTTCGTGCTTATGAAAGAAAAGGTGGAGGGCACGCCCACACCCGCCCGCTGGATTGCCTCGCAGCTGCAAGGCGCGGCATCGACAGAGATAGGCATCGACGGCATGAGCTGCAGTACGACAATGGCTGAGGCTCTCATCGCCGACCTGCGCAGGGCTGGCGGAATAACCGTGCGCACCAATCTAGATGTTCTTGAGGAGATATGGACCGACCGTCCGGCAGTTCCTGAGGGTGAGGTTTGCGTGCACGACATAAGGTATGCGGGCGAGACCCGTGCCGACAAGCTGCGCCGCATACGTGCCGCGCTGCGCGAGGTGCATGCCGACGGAATGCTCATGTCGGCACTCGACGACATCGCCTGGACACTCAACCTACGCGGTACCGACGTTCACTGCAACCCGGTGTTCGTGAGCTATCTGCTCATAGCGCAGGACAGGGCAACGCTGTTCATCAACCGTAAGAAACTCTCGCAGCAGATTGTAGGTGAGTTGAAGGCCGACGGCGTGACGATTGACGATTACGCCAACGTGGCGCGCGGACTGAAGAAATATCCCGAATACAACATCCTGATAGATCCCGACGAGACCAATTATACGCTTTATAAGGTAGCCACGGCGCACAACGTGATAAGACACTCGTCGCCCGTGCCGACAATGAAGGCCGTTAAGAACGCCGCCGAGACCGAAGGCTTCCGCCGCTCAATGATCCGCGACGGCGTGGCTCTGGTGCGGTTCCTCATGTGGCTGAAGCCTGCCGTGGAGCGTGGCGGACAGACTGAGATCACCGTCAGCGAGCACTTGCGCGAGCTGCGCGCCGCCGACCCGATGTACAGAGATCTGTCGTTCGACACCATAGCCGGCTATCAGGAGCACGGCGCGATAGTGCATTATGAGGCCACTCCGGCGAGCGACGCCATGTTGAGGCCCGAGGGTCTGATACTCATAGACAGCGGTGTCCACTATGCCGACGGCACTACTGACATAACGCGCACCATAGCTCTCGGACCGGTGACCAACGAGCAGCGGCGTGTATATACGCTCGTGCTGAAGGGACATCTGCAGTTGCAGAACCTGAAGTTCCCCTACGGGGCGTCAGGCACTCAGCTCGACGCCGCCGCACGCATGGCCATGTGGCGCGAGGGCATGAACTTCCTGCACGGCACGGGCCACGGCGTGGGCTCCTATCTCAACGTGCACGAAGGCCCGCACCAGATACGCATGGAGTGGCGTCCGGCACCGCTCGTGCCCGGCATGACCGTTACCGACGAGCCCGGACTCTATCTGTCGGGACGCTTCGGCGTGAGGACCGAGAACATGCTGATGGTGAAAGACTATATGGAGACGGAGTTCGGACGCTTCCTTGAGTTCGAACCGCTCACGCTCTGCCCTATAGACAAGACGCCGATAATAGCATCTATGCTTACAGACGAGGAACGGGCGTGGCTCGACGATTACCACCGCCGTGTTTACGAAAAGCTGGCTCCGCATCTCCAACCCGACGAGTGTCGCTGGCTTGAGGATGCCTGCTCACCGCTCTGAAAGTCACAGGGCGCAGACGCACACCAATGTCCCGGATGCGTCCGCGCCCTGTTCATTTAAGGCTGCGTTTCACTACGGCAGGATTGCCCACGGCAAGCGAGTCGTCCGGAATGTCGTGCACAACCACCGAACCTGCCCCTATTATGCAGCGCTTGCCTATTGTCACGCCCGGACAAACTATGCAACCGCCGCCCAACCAAGTGTCCTCGCCGATGGTGATGGGGTAGGCCGTCTCTTTCTCCTCGCGCCTTTCCATATAGTCCATGGGGTGGTGGGGAGTATATAACTGGCACGCCGGTCCTATCTTCACGTTGTCGCCGATGCGTATCCACCCGCCGTCGAGCATCACGCAGTTATAGTTTATGAATACGTTGCGTCCGATCACTATGCCGTTGCCGTGGTCGCAGTGGAACGGCGGGCACACGGCCGATGATTCAGGTATGCCCGGTATGAGCTCCTCTATTACGCTTCGGTAGTCGTCATCATTTATCGTCATGGTCTGCAGGCGCGCGCACAACCGTTTGGCATGCGCCAGACTCTCGTATATCTCGCCCCTGTCGAAGCGGTACATCTCCCCGCTCCTCATCTTCTCGAATTCCGTTTTCATAGTCGTAAGATTAATTTGTTGTGGTACAAAGATAGTGAAAGGCGAGTGCAATAGCAAACGGAAAAACGAAGTTTTTACAGATTTGCTATTGCCGAGTCGCCTCCTATCTTCTTAAAAGATAGCAAAAGGCGAGCGCAATGACAAACGGAAAAACGAAGTTTTTACAGATTTGCTATTGCCGAGCCGCCTCCTATCTTCTTCAAAGATAGCAAAAGGTGAGTGCAATGACAAAATAAAGAAACGAAGTTTTTACAGATTTGCTATTGCCGAGCCGCCTCCTATCTTCTTCAAAGATAGCGAAAGGCGAGCGCAATGACAAAATAAAGAACCGCCGTTTTTTAAGTTTTGATATATCCAATCCGCCTCCTGTCTTATTAAAAGATATCGAAAAGCAATCGACCCCCACAAATCATATAAACCTTGTTTCCCCGAATTTGTCCCTGCCGACTTTCCTCCTTTATAATCCCGATAATAGTATAAAGTTTATTCAACAACAAAGCAGTAAAACATTGTTTTTCCTCAGTAAAACCCCACTGAGTCTAATTCCAATAGACCGACTACGTTTCCGCTCCCTAATAAATGCCATCCTCTTCTTCCCGAATGACCCCAATATGCCCCACTTTCAAATTGTAACCACATTTCGCTTTTCCCGTCTCAGTTTCCCACTATACCCCAAAAATTAAGCGCGTATTTGCGAGCAGACTCTCCCTCGACCGCAAATATGCGAATTATGAGCACTTTACTTAATCCATTGAATAGCAATATTTTATATTCAAGAGCCATTTCCTCGCTTTGCAAAAAGCACCATTTCACCTTGCGAAATGGCCCATTTCAGGGGCCGAAAAGCACCATATCGCACCCTAATATGGGCTAAATAGCATCGCGAAATGGGCATTATCAGAACACAAAATGTATTCTTCCGGACTACGTTATAGGGTATATCAAAAGACATTACAGCCCGAACCGACCTCTCTCACATTCTATTTAACATTCCTTTACATCTCTTTCGCAAAAATATTTTGTCAAAATTTAGTCAAGAAAAATTATAAGCTTTCTTTCGCGTTTTCTTTAAAAACACTGCTTTATAAGTATGAAAATGTATCGAAAGATAAGTGCCGGTTTTGCATTAATAATTAATCGTATGTGGTGATGTCAATTTGTTATTCATGAGTTTTGCTAATCATCGAACTCGCGTTATTTTACGACAGATTCTATATAGTGACTTCAATATATTCGACTCTTCTTGATAAAGGCAACTCTTCAGATATCACGGGATATTCGCCCTGTACCAGATACAAGTATATTCTGTCACCTTCAATTTTTGTGAGAAATAGAGGAAATGTTTTAATGCCATCATCTTCACTCAACCATTCCTCTTTTGGTACGATGAAATATTCATCACTGATAGAGTTGTTATGATAGTCAGATTTTTTCACTACTAAAATATTGTCATTAGTATTATACATGATGTATCATATTGACATTTTCTTTAGTTCATAATAGCAATCATATGTCGCTTGGATATCAGACATAGCATCATGCTGATTATCGAAGAGCTTATTAAATAACTTATGATAAAGTTCATCTAATTTAGGATATTTATAGGATTGTGCTTGACTGGAATAAAAAGAGAAATTCGGTATTTTACATATATCAACACCCAATTTCATTGTGTCAATGACATTGTGTTCTTTTTTAAGGAATAATGCATTTTCTGTCCCCTTTACTCTAATTATTTCAGCTTTAACTGTATTTAAGTCGAATGAAACATTATGCCCTATAATGATGTCAGAATTATACAAAACAGTATCTAGGAAACAAATAACTTGTTTCCTGTCATTTCCTTCTTTGATAGCCTTGGCATTGGATATTCCGTGTATTCTTGTAGAGGATTCAGGTATGGAATACTCATCTGGTTTCAAAATAATATTCCGTTTTGCCAATATTCCATAGTTGTCATCTTCAATAATTAATGCAACCTGAACAAGATAAGGCCAATTATCCAAATTAGTGTATGTTGCTTTGTCATTTAAAGGTAAACCTGTTGTTTCTGTATCAATAAATAATCTTACATTTTTAAATGGGGTGGCAGATTCATTGTGTAAATGTATTGGTCTATTATAATCGTCATATTCATCTGCAACATCGTGTTCATAACCCAAAAAAGGTGCAAATTCTTCAATATTGTTTAATGAGAGATTAAAGTTGGCATAAATATCATCATGTATTAGTACGTATTCAATGTCATTTAGATAACCCTCATAGCCACAATCCCTTTCGTGAATATTCTTAAAAATAAAATTAGTTAACAGTTCAAGCTTTGTGTTCATTAAAGCATATCGTCTATGAGGATAATTATCAAAGTCTTTCGATACAACTAAAACAGTCGATCTCTGACCTGTATAAAAACGTATGTAATCATAATTAAATGGGATGATTATCCTTTGTGGATTTAACGATACAATTCCTTCCTTTTTAGTGGTAATATCATACTTTTCGGCCCAATTATAGTGAGACCGGAAATGCATAGGGCGCAAATAGCCGAAAGATATTAAAGCAGCTGCATTGTACGAAAACTCACCATAAAGGTTTCTATCATGCATTTTTTTCATTACATAAATGTTTTCACAATCATCTTCTTTGTAAATATCATCATATTCAAAGTCTGTACATTGACAGAAATTTGGCGTAAAAACGGCATATTTACCATGTTGTTTTACGCCATATATGTTTCCTCTTGTGTAGCACAATTCCGCATTATCCATGCTCAAAATCAATTTTTCATCCTCAAATAATAGTATTTGTTCATCGATAATTACAATATATTTGCTTTCATCAGGCAGCAATACTATATCTTTAATTTCCTCTTTTTTGCATGATACTTTAATATGGACATTCTCGGCTATTATGGTACAGATACCATCGTTCTCCAATACATAATACTCATTATATGGTTTTCCATACATTTTACGAAAACTTTTACATGAAAAATGCAAAATGCAATTTGCGATATATTGTAATGGACTGCTTTTCTTTAGTTCGTATTCGTAACAATCTAACTTTTCAGAACTTTCATTTACAAAGAAAATATTATTAATTAAGTTAGAATTATCTTTGAAGGAATCTATTTTATGCCCATACTCGTCATATAAGGCATTATAAGTACACGGAACTATCTCTGAAATATGTTCTAGTTCACCATTCAATGTTGATATATTTTCTGGAATTGAAATATTTATATTCAATAATCCATAATAATCATTTTTACGTACCAATATAGGTTTCATATTGTCGTAATATTTGTTTTTAATATCAATATCACAAATTTCATATCCAACTGGTAGAATGGTCTCCAGGTTATAATTGAGTACACCCCATCTATTGTCACGACAAACACTTATAACATGTTGGCTACTTACAATGGAATCATATATACATGGGAGTACTAATTTATTATTACAATCGATAATACCGTATTTATCACCAATATTAAAAATAAATAAGGTATCACAACCCTTTAATCTTTCTAAAGATTTGTAGATAATGGGAATCGTGTATATTCCATTTGTATTTATTAATCCATATTTTCCATTTTTACAAACAATTTGATTTATAGAAAAATATCCTATTAGATCATCATAAAGGTCTGCATACAATTGTTCCCCATATTTATTAATAAGAATATCTTGCCCGCCAAGAGTAGCTCTTGCTACACAATCATTGTAAAAGTAAATACTTGAATCATAAATAATAGGTATTTGTATTTCCCCACACTTATTTATACATCCCCATTTGCCTCCTTCGATTGTGTAATAAGCGACATTATCGACTTCTTTACCGCCAATATTAACGGCTCTAAGTCCTACTTTATCAAAAGTTTTATGTGGACTATATGTAAAGTCTTCTATATTATATAATAATCTTAGTTCACATCCAATATCACGATTAACTAACCACCAACCATTATCTTTATATTCGATATCAGCATTTGTATTCGCAATTTCCGAACACTTTTTTTTGTGATTATACATAGAAAGAGCTTCTGATAAGTTAATCCTTAATAAATCTTCCTCGTTGTCACTCTTCATGACATATTCTTTTGAAACAATTGTTTCCGTGTCAATTTTAAATTCAAGAATATATTTACCTTTGCGTAATTCAATCTTAAATATTGAATTGGGAAAGGCTTCACCAACTTGTTCGAAATCACAATAAACAAGACAGTGTAAATCTACTATTATTTTTAATATTGAATTCATATTATCTTAATTCCTTTAATCTAAGTCACATGGCCTATATCCTGTATTTCTGTTTTTATATCGTCGGCTCGGTTCCTGGGAGATTTTCGCATTTTAGGGTACACCTGTCAATATAGTTTCGGACTGTTCTGTCCGGTGTACTTCTTCATGAATACCAGCTCGACCTTATCTTCTGCAGTGAATTAAGTCCATGGTCCAAATTTAAGTCTCAGGCATTTTTCTATCAGTCTGAATTTCTCTGCCATCTCATGCAACGGCAATTTATTCTTAATCCCTTATGCTCACTCTACTCGAAAGACTTCTAGTACAAATCATAAAAATCAAACATCATAAAAGGAAGATTGTATGATGTTATAGCTAAATTTTGTATATTTTCTATGCAAATTTATTCTTTGGATATGCACGATATAGCTTTTCTATGGCAGTTTGAGTATTCTTTTTGTCTTTACAAAGATATGGATTTTATATTGCATTGCCAATTAATTTCTTAATATTTTACGACAGATCCTGTCTTAATGTGAGTTCAATGAATTGTAAGAACCTGAAAATTTGATGATTATTGAATGTTGTCGTTTCTTTATTGTGTTGAAATACAAAGAATACGGACAATAATTACAGTACTCATCGAGAGTAAATTTATAAAATTATTTTGTATGGCAGATGATTTATCTTTGCTGATTTTCAATCTTGCAGGTTTTTGATATAATGATGTCAGGATATACGCTTAAATCTTTAATGAAGCGTATTTATCATGTGTTTAATTCCAAAGAAGCTGCGTATCAATGTTACGAGAACGATTGATACACAGCTTGTATTATCCTGAATTTGTCGAACTCAAGACGTCATTTATCAAAACGAATATACCCGCTCGTTAAATACTTATTGCCTGACACATCTGCTTTGAGCTTTCCATTCACCCATACTTTTATTTTTATTAAAGTACTCTCATCATTGCATCTTGCTTCAATTGACAAGCCGTCATGCTGGGCATAAAAGCTTTTATCGTAGCTGTTACGAATGACCAGACCTTTTTCAGGTGAGGTATCTTTTATACCATATATTCTTACGGGTTCGTTGGTATTGGCTTCTATATGAACACGAACTTTGTATGATTCCGGCGTGTCATCGGAACAGGCGTAACATACCAAAAGGCACAGAAGCGATAAGATGATGACGGATGATTTTCTTAAATTAACGTGAGTTCGATATAAGCAAATAAATATTTCACTG
>ULRH01022060.1_pt1 | contig 16787 bp, 15 predicted proteins | sample 1955271 | NCBI WGS metagenome assembly ULRH01 (sample SAMEA4835677, study PRJEB28245) | human gut metagenome | biome: gut microbiome; material: fecal sample | place: Denmark | collected 2008 | reverse complement strand
AAGAGCGTAGCCGTTTACGAGGATTATATTCGTGGCTCATAGGGTGATTTCCGTGCAGTTTGACAGGCTGTATGGGATCGTGTGACGTGTAATTGACATATAGAAGTTTACCTGAGGGGCCTATTTCGGAAGCAAGATACAAGTCATATTTTTAATATGGCCGTAGGGATATTGTTTCTATTTTATGGGTATTCAAGAAGTATGTAATGCAGACCAAAGGCGAAAGCCGAAGGAGTAAATGCTAAGTGAAGGAGTATAGGAAGGGAATGGGTTCCGCAAAAGTAGGGGAGGTATTCTTTATGCCAGTTATGCATGCTTGGACTGGATTTTGCGGATTTTGTTGACTTATGGATGAGTTTTTGGAAAATCTCTATGAGGTCTTGTGACGAATGAATGGATGGGGGCGGGATAAGGCCGGTTTTATGGTAAAATGTATGCATTTATTCGATATATAGTGTACTATATTGGATTTCTTCGGTTTGACTGTTGCACCGTATGCGCCTATAATATGGCAGTATTCATTTTAATCCATTAAGGGGGAGAGTAGAGAATGGTAATGAATGGTTTATACCTGGTCATCATTACTGTCTGCGTTCTCATGCTGGCGTACCGGCTGTACGGTGCGTGGATCGCCGCGAAGGTGCTCACGCTGAATCAGTTCAAGAAGACGCCGGCTTATGAGTTCGAAGACGGGCAGGACTACGTGCCCACGAATAAGTGGGTCGTGTTCGGCCATCATTTCGCGGCCATTGCGGGCGCGGGTCCTCTGGTAGGCCCGGTCATCGCGGCGCAGTTCGGCTTCATGCCGGGGCTGCTGTGGCTGCTTTTCGGTTCGGTTTTCGCGGGCGCTGTGCATGATATGGTCGTGCTCGTCGCGTCTGTCCGCCACAAGGGCAAGTCTCTGGCCGAGATCGCGCGGGATGAGGTATCCCACACGGCAGGCACGGCGGCTCTGTGGGTCATGCTGCTGCTGCTGGTCATCACGGAAGCGGGCATGGCGGTCGTCGTGGCCAATTCCCTGCACAACAGCGCGTGGGGCTTCTTCACCGTCAGCATGACGATCCCGGCGGCTATCGTCGTCGGCATTTACGCGAAGTATATCCGCCCCGGCCAGATCAAGGAAGCGACGATCCTCGGCGTGGCTCTCATTCTGGCGGCGGTCGTCGCGGGCCCGTATGTGCGCGACAATCCGGCGCTGGCTCCGCTCTTCACGTATGATCTGGAACAGGTGGAGATCATGCTCGGCGTGTACGGCTTCTTTGCTTCCGTACTTCCGATCTGGCTGCTCCTGGCGCCCCGTGATTATCTGTCCACGTATATGAAGATCGGCACGATCGTGCTTCTGGCGATCGGCATCATCATCGTAGCGCCTGAGATCCGCATGCCGGCGTTCTCCCAGTTCCTCTGGGGCGGCGGCCCGGTCCTGACGGGCTCCGTATTCCCGTACCTGTTCATCACCATCGCCTGCGGCGCGATCTCCGGTTTCCACAGCATCATCGCTACCGGCACGACGCCGAAGATGATCGAAAATGAACGGCAGGCTCTGCCCATCGGCTACGGCGCGATGCTTACGGAGACCTTCATTTCCGTCATGGCTCTGATCGCGGCGTGCAGCCTCCATCCGAGCGATTATTTCGCCATCAATTCTTCCGCTGAAGCTTTCGCGAAGCTCGGCCTGAATGTACAGGATCTGCCGGCGCTGTCCCAGATGGTCGGCGAAGATCTGATGCACCGCCCGGGCGGCGCGGTATCCCTGGCCGTCGGCATGGCGGACATTTTCGCCCAGATTCCCGGCATGGATCACCTCATGGGCCTGTGGTACCATTTCTGCATCATGTTCGAAGCGCTCTTCATCCTGACGCTGATCGACGCTGGCTGCCGCGTAGGCCGCTACCTGCTGCAGGAACTGCTGGGCAAGGTCTATGAACCCTTCGGCGACCGCAACTGGAAGCCGGGCATCGTGATCTGCTCCTTTGTCATCACCGTTTCCTGGATGTACCTGGTCGTACAGGGCAACATCGGCGTCATCTGGCCGCTCTTCGGCGTATCGAACCAGCTGCTGGCGACGACGGTGCTGGCGATCGTCACGTCCTTCATCATCCGCCACGGCCGCGGCCGCTATGCGTGGGTCACCATGATCCCCTGCTTCTTCATGGCCTTCATCACGATCGTCGCGGATTACCAGAATGTATTTAACAGCTATATCCCGACCGGGAAAACGGCGCTCACCGTCGTTTCCGCGATCATGTTCATCCTCGTGGCTGTGGTGCTGATCGAATCTGTCCGCAGCTGGATCCGCCTCTTCAAGTCCACTCCGCCGGATTACCGCTCCAGAGAAGAGATCGAAGAGGAGACGAAGAAGGAGAATGAACGTCTGGAAGCGCTCGGCGTACCGACCGCTGCTGTGATCCGTCTCACTCCGGAAGAACGTGCGATCCGTGAAGAGGAACGCATGGTCAAGGCGGCTCTCGACTGATCCTGCTGGATAAGAAATAAGGAACGCGTCTCATCATGAGGCGCGTTTTTCTTGTGCCGATTTTTCGGCGGGCGGAGGAAATATGGGCGTGCTGTCTTTTTAGCGGGAAACGCGCGGAGCGGAGGATGTCTGCGAGGAACCGTCTCTGCAAAGCCGCGGAGAAGCGGGACGGCCGTTGCCAGGGAGGAGATGGCGGCCCGGGAAATTCGTGCGGAGAGCCGGGAAAATGCGGAGAAAAAACGGGCGCGTGCCCCGGTCGATCGGCAGAAATAAGAAAGGGAAAATTTTTATTTACCGCGGCAGAGGAAAAATGCCGGGAATTTTTTCTCCCTGTACAGCGCGGCGGAGCAAAATTTTTTCCGCTATGAACGCGGCGCAGACCGGGCGAAAGTGAAGCGGCGGAATTTTGGAGAGGACAGGCGCAGACGGCAGAGACGGTCGTTTTCGGCGTTGGGAAGAGGGCGGCTTTGGGCGAAGGCCGGGCACTTGCCGTGCCGCTTAAAACGCGTAGAGGGGCCACGGAAAGGCGCTCTGTTCCACCGGGCGGCCTGCGGCGCGCAGTCAGGGGCGGGCATAAAACAGAGCGGATCAATTTTCAGCGGTATTTTCAAAGCGGGAAGGCTATGGGATGGACGGATACAGAGGGCAGAGGCATGCGGGAAAGCGGCGGCGCTGTGCGGCGAAGGAACGGCGGCAGGGAGATCCTGTTTTGCGGCGGGAATTTTTCTGCGGCGCGGCGAGTGAGCGGGAATTTCTGCGGGCGGTGATTCTCATTGGCTGCCCGGCGGCGCATGGGGCCGATTCGTTGACACTCTTTGTTTATTTTTGTATGATTAGAAGGGAATAATTTTTTCCGTATCGCTCCCCGTATGGCGGAGCGTTTTTATTTTCTTGACAGGGATGATGCATATTGGCAGAAAGCTATGATGTCATTATCATTGGCGCAGGGCCGGCGGGAATCTTCACCGCGTTGGAGCTGGCGGATACGGGCGCTTCCGTCCTGATCATCGAGAAGGGGCTGGACATCCGGAGCCGCACGGCGCTGAATCAGGACCGCACGGCCCCGGCGGAGGCGCGCCGCCGGAATATCGTTTCCGGCTGGGGCGGCGCGGGCGCTTTTTCCGACGGGAAGCTCACGCTCACCACGGATTACGGCGGGAATCTGGATGATTATGTGTCCCGCGGGGCGCTGGCCCGGCTCATTTCGTACGTGGACGGGGTGTACTGCCGCTACGGCGGCGCGGACCGGAAGGTCTACGGCGACGAGCACCGCGATGAGCTGCACGCGCTGGCCCGCCGGGCGGCCGCGGCGGATCTGGCGTTCGTTCCCGCCCGCATCCGTCATCTCGGCACGGATGTGAACGGGGAGATCCTCGCCCGCATGCGGGAGGGGCTTCCGGAGAATGTGCGCGTGCTCTGCGGCACGGACGCGGAGGAGATCCTCATGGAGGGCGGAAAGGCCGCCGGCGTCCGGGCGGGAGGCGTGACGTACCGCGCGAAGTACGTGGTGGCGGCTCCCGGCCGGGAGGGGGCGGAGTGGCTCCGGAAGGAAGCGGAGCGCCTCGGCCTCCCCACGGCGTCGAACGCGGTGGATATCGGCGTCCGGGTGGAGTCGCCCGCGGAGATCTATGAGCCCATCACGGACATCTGCTACGAGTCGAAGCTCATTTATTACAGCCGCAGCTTCGACGACCGGGTGCGCACCTTCTGCATGAATCCGTACGGCTTCGTGGTGACGGAGAACAATGACGGCCTCCAGACGGTGAACGGCCACAGTTACGCCCACAAGAGGAGCGGGAATACGAATTTCGCCGTCCTCGTGTCGAAGCAGTTCACCGAGCCTTTCCGGGAGCCCATCGCCTACGGCAAGTACATCGCGGCTCTCGCGAATATGCTCGGCGGCGGGCCCATCGTGCAGCGCCTGGGCGATCTCCGAGACGGGCGGCGCTCCACGGCGGAGCGCATCCGGCGGGGTCTCGTGCGGCCCACCATGCCGTCCGCCACGCCGGGCGACCTGTCGCTGGTGCTGCCGTACCGTTTTCTCAAGGACATCATGGAGATGTTCGAAGCGCTCGACCGGGTGGCGCCGGGAGCCAATTCCCGCCATACCCTGCTGTACGGCGTAGAAGTCAAATTTTATTCTTCCCGCATGGAGCTTTCTCCGGAGCTGGAGACGAAGATACCGAATCTTTTCGCCATCGGAGACGGAGCGGGAATCACGAGGGGGCTCGCGCAGGCCTCCGCCGCCGGCGTCATCGTCGGCCGTGAGATCTGTGCGCGCGAAGGAAAACCGAAAGGGGATATAGTATGATACCGAGATATACGCGTCCGGTGATGGAAAAGATCTGGAATGAAAGAAATGAATGGCAGACCATGCTCGATGTGGAGATCGCCGCGTGCGAAGCGAATGCCGAGCTGGGCCGCATCCCGAAGGAAGCTGTGGAAGTCATCAAGGCGAAGGCCGATTTCGATGTGGACCGCATCCATGAGATCGACGCGGAGATCAATCACGACATCATCGCCTTCCTGTCCTGCGTGGGCGAATACGTAGGGGACGAAGCGAAGTACATCCATATGGGGCTCACCTCCACCGACGTGAAGGACACGGGTCTCTGCGTGCAGCTGGCGCAGGCGTCGGACGTCATTCTGGACGATCTGCAGCAGCTGGCGGACGTGCTGAAGCGGCGGGCTGTGGAATTCAAGCACACCCCCACCATCGGCCGCACCCACGGCGTGCACGCCGAGCCGACCACCTTCGGGCTGAAGCTTCTCCTGTGGTACGCGGAGACGCTCCGCAACATTGACCGCATGAAGCACGCCGCGGAAAACATGCGCGTCGGCAAGCTCTCCGGCGCGGTCGGCACCTACGCGGACATCGATCCCTATGTAGAAGAATACGTGTGCAAAAAGATGGGACTCCGCCGCGAAGACATCGCGACGCAGGTGGTGCAGCGCGACCACCACGCGGAATACGTGGCGACGCTCGCCGTCATTGCCTCCACCCTGTCCCAGATCGCCCTCGAAGTGCGCCACCTCCAGCGGACGGAAGTGCGGGAAGCGGAAGAATATTTCAGCCCGAAACAGAAAGGCTCCTCCGCGATGCCCCACAAGAGAAATCCCGTGAGAAGCGAACGCATCTGCGGCATGGCCCGCCTCATCCAGGGCTACGCCGTACCGGCTTTTGAAAACGTCCCGCTCTGGCACGAGAGAGACATTTCCCACTCCTCCGTGGAGCGTGTGATTCTCCCCGACGCGACCACCGCCCTCGACTACATCCTGAACGAGACGACGAAGCTCATCGACAAGCTCCTCGTCTATCCGGAAAAGATGCTCGCCGACCTGAATATGACCGGCGGCCTCATCTACAGCCCGCGGGTGCTCCTGGCGCTCGTCGCGAAGGGCGCGTACCGCGACACGGCGTACCGCTGGGTGCAGCGCAACGCCATGAAGCGCTGGCTCCAGGGCGAGGATTTCTATGAAAATCTCTGCAAAGATGAAGACGTGCGGAAATATCTCACGCCGGAAGAGATCAAAGCCTGCTTCGATTACCGGCCCATGCTCACCCATGTGGACGAGATCTTCGCCCGTTTCGGCCTCTGATCGCCGAGGATGTGCTATAATACAAGATGTATGAAAAGCCCCGGCAGGGGAGACTCTTGTGAAATGGAAGGAAAAAATCTATGGCTACAGCAATGGTAATCGGCGCCCAGTGGGGCGATGAAGGCAAAGGCAAGATCGTAGACTATCTCGCGGCGAAAGCCGACGTGGTCGTTCGCTCCCAGGGCGGGAACAACGCGGGCCACACCGTCGTCGTCGACGGCAAAGCCTATCCGCTCCGCCTCATGCCGAGCGGCATCATGTATCCCGGCACGGTGTGCGTCGTCGGCACGGGCGTCGTCATCGACCCGAAGAGCCTCATCGAAGAGATGGACAAACTGAAGGCCCAGGGCATCAGCGTGGAAAATCTCCAGATCTCCACGCGGGCGCACCTCGTATTCCCGTACCATGTGCGCCTGGACGAAGCGGAAGAAGCCCGCAAGGGCAGCCGCAAGATCGGCACCACGAAGAACGGCATCGGCCCGTGCTATGCCGACAAGATCAACCGCATCGGCATCCGTGTGTGCGACCTCATGGATAAGGAAGTCTTCGCGGAAAAGCTGAAATACAATGTGGAGCAGAAGAACATGCTCCTGGAACGTCTCTACGGCGCGGAAGGATTTGACTATGAGACGATGCTCATGGACTATCTCGGCTACGCGGAGATCCTCCGGCCTTTCGTGAAGGACACGAACCACACCGTCCACACCCTCGTGGCGGAAGGCAAGAACGTCCTCTTTGAAGGCGCGCAGGCCACCATGCTGGACTGCGATAACGGCACCTATCCCTACGTGACGAGCTCCCACCCCATCGCGGGCGGCGCATGCGTCGGCGCGGGCATCGGGCCGCACCTCATGCAGAACATCTACGGCGTGGTGAAAGCCTACAGCACCCGCGTCGGCGAAGGCCCCTTCCCGACGGAGCTCCACGACGAGATCGGCGACTACATCCGCGATACCGCCCATGAATACGGCACCGTCACCGGACGGCCCCGCCGCGTGGGCTGGCTCGACACGAGAGCCGTCCGCTACGCCGCGTTCCTCAATACTTTCGACTACCTCGCCATCACCCGTCTGGATATCCTCGACGGCATGGATGAGATTAAAGTCTGCGTCGGCTACGAATACGAAGGGAAAGAACTGGAAGAATACCCGGCAGACCTGGCGCTCCTCGAAAAAGTGAAGCCCGTGTACCGTGTATTCCCCGGCTGGAAGACCTCCATCAGCGGCATCCGCAAGTACGATGACCTCCCGGAAAACTGCCGGTACTACCTCGAACAGATCGCGAAGCTCATCGGCGTGCCGATCGGCATTGTCAGCGTCGGCCCCTCCAGAGAGCAGACCATCGTCCTGAAAGATGTATTCTGAAATATACAGGCAATAAAAAAGAGCTCATGCTGAAAGGCATGGGCTTTTTTCTTTGCCAGAAATCGGGCGGGGAGAGCGGCGTGGGCCGCTTTCCGCGAGGTGAGCAGGCGGCAGCTGCCGGGAGAGACGGTTTTCCCGGGCGGCCTCCGGCGGAGCGGGAAAGCCGTCATTTCCTGCCGGCCGGCATGAGAGCCGCCGCTCAGATGAGGATGCCTTCCAGATGATCCATTTCGTGCTGGATGACCTCGGCGGTAAAGCCAGAGAATTTTCCGCGCCGCTTCTTCCCGCGGAGGGGCGTCCATTCCATTTCCACCCATTTCGCGCGGAGCGCCTTCCGCGTGCCCGGCAGGGAGAGACAGCCCTCCTCCGCCTCATAGGTCTCTTTTGACCGGCGGAGAATCTTCGGATTCACCATCACCACCGGAGCGCCGCCGTCGAAAAAGGCGATGATCCGCTTCGGCACGCCGATCATATTCGCCGCCATGCCGGCGCAGCGCTCCCGGTTCGCGAGGAGCGTGTCCAGCAGGTCGCGGGCGGCGGGGAGATCCTCCTTTCCCGTGGGCGAGGCGGGCAGGGAGAGCAGGACGGGGTCGGAAATAACGGGTCGGATCATGGCGGGCTCCTTTCTTTTTCCTTATTATATAGATTATACGGCCCGGGGAAAATACGGTATAATAAAAGGGAATTTTGCGAAAACGAAAGAAGGAAATCCCATGTATTTGATCGATACATACGACGTGATCGTCGTCGGCGCGGGCCACGCGGGATGCGAAGCGGCGCTCGCCGCGGCGAAGCTAGGCATGAAGACGCTCCTCGCCACGATCTCTCTGGACAATGTGGCCATGATGCCCTGCAATCCCGCTATCGGCGGGCCCGGCAAGAGCCACCTCGTGCGGGAGATCGACGCCCTCGGCGGCATCATGGGCATCGCCGCCGACGCCACGGCCATTCAGATGCGCATGCTGAACCGCGGCAAGGGCCCGGCGGTGCACGCCCTCCGCGCTCAGTCCGACAAGAACGCCTACCACCGTTGGATGAAAAGCCGCGTGGAAAATACGGACAATCTCGATCTGAAACAGCTCATGGTGACGGACATCCTCGAAGACGGCGGCCGCGTCACGGGCATCGTGACGGAGCTCGGAGAGATCTACCGGGCGCGGGCGGTCATCCTCGCCACGGGCACCTACCTGGACAGCAAGATCATCATCGGCGAGACCATCTACAGCGGCGGCCCCAGCGGCATGCGGCCCAGCCTTGCCCTCTCGGACAACCTCAGAAAACACGGCATCGAGCTCCTCCGCTTCAAGACAGGCACGCCGTCCCGCGTGGACATGCGCACCCTCCATCCCGAACGGATGCAGCTCGAAGAAGGAGACCCGGATCACCATTCCTTCTCCTTCATGGACGAAGACACGGACAGAAATCAGCGGTGCTGCTGGCTCACCTATACGAACGAGACCACCCACTCCATCATCCGGGCGAATCTTTCGAGAGCCCCCATGTTCTCCGGAAAGATCCACGGCGTGGGCGCGCGGTACTGCCCCTCCATCGAGGACAAGATCGTCCGCTTCGCCGACAAAGACAGGCACCAGCTCTTCGTGGAGCCGGAAGGCCTCGATACGAATGAGATGTACGTGCAGGGCATGTCCACATCCATGCCCATCGACGTGCAGTACGCCTTCCTCCGCACCATTCCGGGACTGGAAGACGTGAAGCTCATGCGCCCGGCCTACGCCATCGAATACGACCTCCTCGATCCGCTCCAGCTCCTGCCGACGCTGGAAGTGAAGAAACTCCCCGGCCTCTATTCCGCCGGCCAGTCCAACGGCACCTCCGGCTACGAAGAAGCGGCGGCGCAGGGCCTCATGGCGGGCATCAACGCGGCGCTGAAGCTCGCCGGGAAGCCGCCTTTCGTCCTGAAGCGGCACGAAGCCTACATCGGCGCCCTCATTGACGACCTCGTCACGAAAGGCACCAATGAGCCTTACCGCATGATGACCAGCCGCAGCGAATACCGCCTCATCCTCCGGCAGGACAATGCCGACCTGCGCCTCACCGAAAAAGGCCGGGCCATCGGCCTGGTGGACGACGAGCGGTGGGCGCGCTTCCAGGCGCGGAAAGCGCGGTACGAAGAAGCGCTGGACTACATCCGCGCGAAGCGTTTCACTCCCACGGCGGAAACGAACGCCGCCCTGGAGGCCATGGGCACGGCGCCCCTCACCACCGGCACGGGAGCGGATAAAATACTGAAGCGTCCCGAAGTGACCTACCGGCAGATGGTGAAGTACCTGGGCTGCCCGGCCTTCGCCCTCGACGCGGAAGAAGAAATGGAGATCACCGTCAAGTACGAAGGCTACATCACCCGCCAGGAAGACGCGGTGCGCCGGGCGGCGAAAATGGAAGCGGAACTCATGCCGCCGGACATGGATTACCTCCATCTCGACGGCATCTCCATCGAAGCGCGGCAGAAGCTCGACAAGATCCGCCCCCTCTCCCTCGGACAGGCGGCGCGCATCTCCGGCGTCTCGCCGGCGGATATCTCCGTGCTCATGGTCTATGTAAAAGGGAAAAAAGCGTAATTGTCTCAAGAAAGGGGAATTCCTGTGACAGTGCAAGACATACTGGCGGCGCTCGCCATTTCCGCGGATGAGGAGACCGCGGGGAAGATCGCTGCCTACCACGGGCGCATCATGGAAATGAACGCCCACATCAATCTCACCGGCATCAAAGATACGGAAGAGAGCCTCGTCAAGAACGTGTATGACTCTCTCACCGCCTACGACCCGGCGTATTTCCCGGAAGGGGGCCGCGTCCTCGACCTCGGCACGGGCGCGGGCTTTCCCGGCGCCGTCCTGGCGGCGCTCCGGCCGGACATGCAGTTCGTGCTCATGGACTCTATCCAGAAGAAGCTCCGCTGCGTCGAGACCGCCGCGGAAGAAGCGGGCATAAAAAATGTGAAATGCCTCCACATGCGCGCCGAAGAAGGAGGCCGCCGGAAGAAGCTCCGCGAGACCTTCGATGTAGTCACCGCGCGGGCGGTGAAATCTCTCCCGGTCGTCGCCGAGTGGGCTCTGCCTTTCGTGAAAGAAGGGGGCGTCTTCCTCGCCATGAAAGGCCCCGGCGCGGAAGAAGAGCTCGCCGCGGCGGAAAAGATCCTCGCGCTGATGCATACGGAAGCGGAAGAGAAAAAAACGCTCCGCCTCCCCACCGGGGAAGAACGGACGATCCTCGTCCTCAGGAAGCGCGGCCCCGCGCCGAAGACCTTCCCGCGGAAAGTGGGCATGGCGGAAAAATCTCCGATCCTGTAAGCGGAGAAATCAAAAAACAGGCCGCCGGCAGGATTATCCGGCAGCGCGCGGCCGTTCGTGATATAATACGAGCGCAGAGAAAGCGTGAGTAAATATTTCCTACAGAATCAAAAAAGGACAGGTGGCGGCCCGTCCTTTTTTCCTGCTTATTTCTTTGACCGCGAATCAAGGTACTGTTTAAGGTATTATTTAAGGACGCGGAAAGTGCGGGGACGAGCGGGACGAACGTTTCTCCAATAAGAGGCTCTTTTTAGAGCCGGCTCTGCTGCGGGCCAAAGGAAACCGGGAGGAAGTTCCTTCTTCGGGAACGGACGGGTAAAAAGCGGAACCTTTTGAAAGGGCTCCGCTTTTTTGATGCGGTTTTCTTATTCCTGTTCAAACATGTCTGCCGGGAGATGGAGCAGGGACTCCGCATAGAGCGCCGCGTTTCCCGCCATTTTCATGCGCGCGCCTTCCGTGCGGCAGTAGAGCACGCCGCCCCGGGCGGATGCCTGGTATGCGGTGACCGTTTTTTTGCCGAGACGGCCGCTCCAGTAGGGGACGATGTGGCAGTGGCCGGAGCTGCACACCGGGTCTTCCGGGACGGAGAGCTTCGGCGCGAAGGAGCGGGACACGCAGTCATAGTCCGGGCATCCGACGGGGCCGTGGCGTGGGCGAGGAGGCCCGGCAGATCTTTCAGCGCTTCCATGTCCGGCGAGAGGGCGCGCACCGTATCGGCGCTGCCGAAAACGCAGAGCAGATCGCGGCCCATGTACGCGGCGTCGGGCCTCGCGCCGAGCGCGGCGGCCATATCATCCGTCACGGGGACGGGCGCGAGGTCATAGGCGGGGAAATCCATTTCATAGAGACTGTCCCGGCGCTCCACCGTGAGGGCTCCGCTCCGGGTGGAGAAGGCGATGCGTTCCGCGTCCTTTTCATAGAAATGCATCAGCACGAACGCCGTGCCCAGCGTGGCGTGGCCGCAGAGATCAATCTCGCCGCCCGGCGTGAACCACCGCAGCGCCCAGCCGCCGTCTGCCCTTACGGTGAACGCCGTTTCGGAGAGGTTGTTTTCTTTGGCGATGGCCTGCATGACCGGATCGGCGGGCCAGGCGGGAAGCACGCACACCGCGGCGGGATTGCCGGAAAAGACGCGGTCTGTGAAGGCGTCGGCCGTATATTGCTTGAGCGTGACTGTTTTCATGAGAGCCTCCTTGTAAAAATGGGAACGGTATTTGGATGGTTTCAGTATATGACAGGAGACCGGGGAAATAAATGCTTCCCATGTACAGCAGCAACGTACATGAAGCTCGCCCCCCCGCGGGAATACAGCGCAGCACAAGGGTATCCTGCTCCGAAAGGGGGCAGACAGAGCCATATTTGCCCTTTTCGCCGGGGAAGCCCCGGCAGTCTGCCGCCGCTCTGGCATGTGATGCCATGGTCACTTCATTTCGTTTTCCGGGGCGGCCCGGAAAAGGTCGCAAAGAAAAGGGGCCGCCGGCCAGGCGAAAAATCCCTGTCGCCCGGACGCCGGACCACTCACTCTGGCTCTTACCTTTCCCATCCATTTCGACAGTCCTATAAAAAGAATCACCCGCCTGCGTTCGCATCGCCATGGGTGACAGGCAGGCTCTGCCCGTGGGGGCGGCTTCGTCTGCCGATGCGCTTGTTCCCCTTCATCTGCATCCATATCGACTGACATAGAAAGGAAAGCATGCAGGGATGGCCCCGAAGGGGCCGACCCGATTTCACTCAAATGGGAATGACCCAAGTTCTCTCGTCCGGCTCCGCCGTACATGAGACAGCCGTAAATCACCCGCCTGCGTCCGCACCGTCTGAGCACCTTCCGTCTAACACTGGTGCAGCTCCCCGCCCATTCCGTTGGAGACCGGCCCGCAGGGAAAAATTTTCACGGGACGCCGTGAAGCCGGAGCGCTTGTCTGAGCGACCGCAGGGAGCGAGTTGCGCGGAGGTAGGCGGCGCGGGAAACTTTTAGGTCGGAAACGTGGGCGGCTGTTCCTTCCTTTGCTTCGTTTCCTTCCTGTCAGGACAGGAAGGAAATGAAGACTCAAATGCAGCTCGGAGCTACAGAAGGAAAATAGAAAAATGCAGCTCCAGTGGCAGCGTCGTATGTAGGCCCGCACCGACAGCTTCCGGCAGGACAGCATGAGTCTGTGCCCGCACTGTGCGGGAATACAGCGGCTTCGACGCAAATGCGTCCCGCCCTGCCTGCGCAGGAAGCGCTTCATTGATTTCTTCCTCGCCCGCGCGGACAGGCTGCCGTAGGGGCGCGTGAAAATAAAAATCAGCAGGAACGGGAAATGGTCCTGCTGTTTTTTATCGGCTCCGGCACGGATGCCTCAGAGGGCGCGGCCGATGGCGCGCGCTTTTTCGGCGGCCTGCGTCCCCGCCGCTTCGCCCGGCGCGGATACGCCGCCGCAGAAGACGCATCCCGCGAGGCGGGCCTGCTCGAAGCAGTCCACCCAGCCCTGCACGGCGGTCTTCGGATTTTCCGCCGCTTCTTCCGAATCTTCCGCCGCGGAGGAGAGGAAATAGACTTCGCGGAAGGCATAGTCCGCCGCGAAGAGCGGGTTCAGCCGGTCGAGGAGGGTCTTCAGCTGGCCGGAAATGCTGTAGTAATAGACCGGCGAGGCGAAGACGAGGACGTCCGCGTCTTTCACCGCGTCGCAGATGGGGCGGGCATCGTCGGCGATGACGCAGCGGCCCGTCTTCTGGCAGGCAAGGCATCCCCGGCAGAAGCCGACGGTTTTCCCTTTCAGGCTGATCTCCGTGACTTCGTGGCCCGCTTCCCGCGCGCCTTCGGCGAAGGCCGCCGCGAGAATGTCCGAATTGCTCCGGCCGCGGAGGCTCGATGTGATGATGAGGACTTTTTTCATGATATGCTCCTTTCAGGAAAACAGTTTGCCGCCGATGAGGATCTGCCCCGCCGATCCCGGATTGTCCCGGACGACGGCGCCCACGGCGGGCGCGGCGATGAGGCCGCTTTTCGGATTTTTTATGCTCACGACGGGCGTGGTGACCACCGCTTCCACGTCGGAATTTTCAAAAGCCAGGTCCGTCCCTTCCATGGCGCAGTCGATGAGGCGGAGGCCCCGGCAGCAGCACAGGGGCTGCGTGCCGATGATGCGGCACCGGATGAGGGTGAGCCCTTCGGAGTACCAGCCGAGATATTCGCCCTTCACCACGCTGTCCCGGACGGTGATGTTTTTCCCGTGCCAGAAAGCGTCCTTCGTATCGAAGACGCAGCGGTCAAAGACGGCGTCCCGCACGTACTGGAACCCGTATTTCCCGGTGAATTCCGACCGGGTGAAGGAGAGCTCTTCGCCGCGGAGGAAGAGGTACTGCCCTTCCGCGGAGAAATCCTCTCCGGAGACGCGGCGGCACATCCAGCAGAGCTCGGGGCTCTCCGCGGCGGTGCGGCGGAGCTGTACGTCCGCGCATTCCCGGAGCGCCTTGATGCCGCCGAGGCGGGAATCTTCGATGCGGATATCTTCCGTATACCACAGCGCCGCCCGGCAGAGCTCCGTCATCTCCGCGCGGCGGAGCGTGATGCCCTTCCCGTGCCAGAGGGGATAGCGGAGATTCCAGAAACAGTCCTCCGCCGTGATGTCCCGGCCCGTTTTCAGGGCGCTCTCTCCGTCGGCGGGCCCGTCGAAACGGCACCGCCGGAGAAGCAGCTCCCGCTGTCCGTAAAGGGCGCGTTCTTCGTCAAATCGTTTGTCTTCTATGATGGTCATTGTGATTCTTTCCTTTCCGCCTCTGTCCGGGCGAGCTCGCATAGGAGCCAGTCCAGACAGTCGATGCGCCGCTCCGCGGCGTGGAGCTCGTCCAGCGCCTTTTCCCGGCGGCGGCGGAGAAAACGCTCCCGTTCTTTCCGTCCGCCGGGGCAGCGGCGGATCTCTTCCTCTGTGCAGCCCGCGTCGGCGAGGCCCCGGAGAAATATCCGTTCATCCATGGGATCCCTTCTTTCGCATACAGCGTACCGCAGGGAGCAATTCATAGCAAATACCTGATATTTATGCGCGGGAATGCTTGACAGGCATATATGCCGACGGTATGATTTTCCAAGAAACGGGAGGGAAGACCTTTGGAAGAAACAGTCATCATGTTCGCCGGCGTGCTGGCGGGGTGGTTCATGCTGCGCCTCCGGGGAGAGACGCAGAAACAGATCGTCCGCTGGAACGGGCGGATACAGACGGTGTGCGTGGCGTGCATCATCGGCATCATGGGCGTGAATCTGGGGAGCATGGACGGATTCGCGGAAAAGATCGCCGCCATGGGCGGGGAGAGCCTGCTCTTTGCTGTGGTGCCCACGGCGCTCTCCGCGGCGGCGGTGTGGCTCTGCCGCGGGAAGATCAGCGGAAAGGAGCGCTCCTGATGGCGCGGATCGCCCTCATCGCCCTCGGCCTGGGCATCGCGGCGGGACAGTTCCTTTTTCCCGGCTCTCTCCGGTGGGCCTTCTCCTCGGCGGCGGACGCGCTCCTGCTGCTCCTCATGTTCTCCGTGGGCGTCTCCGTGGGCATGAACGAAGCCATTTTCAAAAAGATACGGGAATACCGCCCTTCGATCCTCCTCATTCCGGCGGGCGTCACGGCGGGCTCGCTCCTCGGCGGCTGGCTCTGCGGCCTCCTGCTCTCCATGAAGACGGCGGACAGCCTCGCCATCGGCGCGGCCATGGGATGGTACAGCCTGTCCGGCGTCATGATCGAAGCGGTATCCGGCGCGGAAGCGGGGACCATCGCCTTTCTGTCGAGCCTGCTCCGGGAACTGCTGGCCTTCCTCGCCATCCCGGCGCTGGTGAAATACCTCAATGCCTACTGCGCCATCGCCGCCGCGGGCGCCACCAGTGAAGACACGACCCTGCCCATGCTCATCCGCTGCGGCGGGGAAGAATACATCATCATTTCCGTCATCAACGGCGTGCTCTGCTCGGCGGCCGTTCCCATCCTGATCAATCTGATCTATTCCTTTTTCTGAGGAGGCCCCATGGAACTGCGTGTGCTGCGATATTTCCTCGCCGCGGCCAGAGAAGAATCGGTGACCGGCGCGGCAAATTACCTTCATCTCACCCAGCCGACGCTCTCCCGGCAGCTGCGCGACCTGGAAGAAGAGCTGGGGCAGAAGCTCTTCAACCGCGGCGGCCATCGTCTCACCCTCACCCCGGCGGGCATGTACCTGCGGAAGCGGGCAGAGGAAATGGTCGCTCTCGCCGACCAGACGGAAGCGGACTTCCGCGCCATGCAGGGAGACATCGCCGGAGACATCCGCATCGGCGGCGGAGAAACAGCGGCCATGACCCTCGTGGCGGACGTGTGCCGCGGTCTGCGGGAAGCCCATCCCGGCATCCGGTGCTGCCTCTACAGCGGCAACGCGGAAGACGTGGCGGAGCGCCTCGACAAAGGGCTCATCGATTTCGGCCTCGTCATCCAGCCGGCGGACATCACCCGCTACGACTGCCTGCCCCTTCCCGTGAAAGACCGGTGGGGCGCGATCTTCCCGAAAACGTGGGCCCTCGCGGGAAAAAAGACCATATCCCCGGAAGACCTGCGCGGCGTGCCGCTCCTCCTTTCCCAGCAGGTGCTGAACGAAGAAAACGTCCTCGCCCGGTGGTTCGGCGATCTGTGGAAAGACCTGACCGTGGCGGCCACATACAATCTCATTTACAACGCGGCGGTCATGGTGAAAGACGGACTGGGCTGCGTCATCTCCCTCGACGGGCTGGCGGACACCTCCGCGGAGAGCCCCCTTTGCTTCCGCCCTCTCGAGCCGGCCCTCGAAGCGGGCATTGATGTGGTGTGGAAAAAATACCAGGTCTTCTCCCCGGCGGCGGCGCTCTTTCTGGAAAAGCTCCGCGAGCGCTGCGGGGAACAATAAAAAATGCGCTCTTCCTTTTTCTTTTTGGAAGAGCGCTTTTCTTTTTGCGCATTTGAGGGAGCGCATTTGCGGCGGGGCGCCGCGGGAGCTATATTTTCCCTTTTCGCCGGGAGAGCCCCGACAGTCTGCCTCTTTGGCATGTGATGCCATGGTCACTTCATTTCG
>ULRH01008589.1_pt1 | contig 16871 bp, 11 predicted proteins | sample 1955271 | NCBI WGS metagenome assembly ULRH01 (sample SAMEA4835677, study PRJEB28245) | human gut metagenome | biome: gut microbiome; material: fecal sample | place: Denmark | collected 2008 | reverse complement strand
CAGGCTTTTCCCGAACCTGCGCGGACGGCTGAGGAAATAAATCTTTCCGGTCGTGACCAAGTTATGGATTAATGCGGTCTTGTCTACATACACGTAACCGTCTTCCCTGATTTGTGCGAAACTTTGTATGCCTATCGGATATTTCATGGCTTTTCGTTATAGAAGTTATGCGCAAATATAAACAAAAAACGGCAGGATGCCAATTGTCTGTTCAGAAGATTTTGTATCTTTGTATTCAACGTTAAACTTGACGGCTATGAGAACCAGAATTTTATGTTTAGTATGGATAGGCATTGCCGCTTTAGTGGGATGTGGAGGCAAAGGAATGCGGAGTGGGTTGTCTTCGGACACTTTTGCGATTCGATCTGATTCGGTATATTCACGGGAAGAATTGTCGCAGCTTCTTTCTACCCTTTATCAACGACTTTATGCTTTCGAAAATCAGCGTGTATATCAAAAGGTGGAGCGGTATGATACGGCAGGAGGCCGCTTGAATATACATTTAGTTGTAAATTTGCCTAAGCATCAGAAAGAGTTCCGCGAGAGGATACTGGATTCACCTGCTCTCCGTTTCTTAGGACCGGTTGGGGGTACGCTCTATACAAAAGAAGGCGTAAATGATACATTGGGGATTAGTCTCGTGCCGGAAAAGGATTGTTGTCCGATTTCTGTCGATAAAGTCCGGTTTATCCTTCGCAATGATAGCGAAGACAAGTGCGTGCACTTGGAAAGCGATTATCCAATAGCATACGAGCAGGACGGAAAGTGGTATGCACTGCCTCAACCGGCACATATCAGCGTAGCCGACCAGCGTCCTGCGCCTTTACAACCGGGTGAGTCAAGAATCTTATATGGCTATTTGCATCCCGAACTTTATCCCACTAAGCCCGGTAGGTATCGCTTCTTCAAAAGCGTATGGGTAGAACCCGTCGGAGAATATGGGAAATATATCTTACTTATGGCGGAGTTTCGCTTGGAATAATCCGATTCATGGGAAAATTTAACAATACTTCTGCCTGCGGAATAACGGCTTTTTTGTTCCTTTGCATCCGGAAACAATCAAAACAACGAAAAACATGAATTTGGCAAGTATTGTATGGGACGTTGATCCCGTCTTGGTGCATATAGGTTCGATAGAACTCCGTTGGTACGGACTGATGTGGGGATTGGGATTTATTCTGGCGTACGAAATCATGTCGCGTCTGTTCAAGAAAGAAGGACATCCCGATGCTTGGGTAGACAAGCTCTTTGTATATTGCATCGTGAGCAGTGTCGTCGGTGCCCGTTTGGGGCATTGCCTGTTCTACGAATGGGATTATTACGGGGCACATCCCGTGGAAATCCTGAAGATATGGAAGGGCGGGCTTGCCAGCCATGGAGGCGTATTTCTCCTGATACTGGCGTTGGTATGGTATTCCAAGAAAGTGACGAAGAAAAGCGTATGGTGGCTTTTCGACCGCATGATACCTGCCGTAGCCGTGGTAGGTATGTGCATCCGTTTCGGCAACCTGATGAACTCGGAAATATTCGGTTATCCTACCACCCTGCCTTGGGGCTTCGAGTTTGTCCGTTCGCGCGAATGGCAGGAATTGTATAACCAGAATGGAGTGGCTCAGGCTTGTCATCCCACGCAGATTTATGAAATGCTCTATTGCTTGGTGGCACTCATCGTTTCGTGGGTGATGTATCATAAATATCAGTTGCAGAAATACGTAGGGCTGATAACGGGTGTATCTCTGTTGATATTCTTCGGCTCACGGTTTGGGCTGGAATTTATGAAAAATCCGCAAGTGGCCGAAGAGGTAGGGATGGCACTGAACATCGGGCAGCTTCTCAGTATTCCGTTGATTCTGTTGGGGGCTTTCTTGATTGCTACTTGCAAGCGAAGGAAGGAAGATTGGAAGTAAGGTCTGAATATATGCGCCAGATTTGGTGGTTAAAGGATTTTTGCTTATTTTTGAACCGGAAATATATTTGTTATTCATAAACAGCAAAATTTATGCAAGGACACAACATCACTGATTTATCACAGGGCGTTTTTTCGTAGAAGAACGATGGGACGTAATACGTTCCGCAGGTGAAAAATTGTGTCGCCTGAAAAAGGCGAGAGGGATTGTTGTGTTCTTTGACATTTTGTAAGTGGCAGGTGTGCCAAGATTGTTTTTCTTTCATTTTTTCTTATTTATCAATCATTTAAATTTGTTGTTTATGAAATATCATCAGATTCGCGCGAGGCGCGCCGAGGGGAGTGCGGTCTCTGCTCCCGAATATGCTGTAAATTGTTTGAATGTTGATATTCTGTTCGCAAAAGGACGGACGGATGTACGCGAGTTGTCGGTCCGTCTTTATACTTCCGCTTACCGGCTGATGGGTGTCGCTGCCCGGCAGGCATTCTCAGGCAAGGCGATACGTACGTGGCATTTCGAAGTCTCTTCATCCGACGTTTGGACAAGCGGGACGTATCGGGCGTTTGTTTATGTCAACGGCGTTCCAAGCTGGAAAGCGGAATTGTTTCTTTACACGGGCGAAGGCATTGATTCGAGTGCCCGTTTGGAAAGCCTGGAGCCTTCTTCGCCCGAAATGCTCTTTGCCGGGCGGTTGGCTTTCCGGCCGTGGTGGTCTGCTTTGGAAGGCTTTCATCTTGACGAGGATTTCATCGTCCGTTTCATTGAACAAATCCGACTCTTTACGCAAAATATAGAGACGAAGACATGGGCTTCGCTACCTCCGCTTCAAGTGACGGGCGATGCCGATTGGGCGGAACGGTTTGCTTCGTTGGTATTGGTTCCTTGTGCCAGGGAGGAATGGGGGAAAGAATGCGTGCTGACCGAGGTGAGCGGGGCGGATGATGATATGCTTTCCCTTCACTTGTTGGAGCGGGTGTGTTATCTGGTAGGCGCCCATACCACTCCGGATACGGTATTTGTTTTTCACGGAGCCACTCTGACCATGGAATGGCTGAATGCTGATTACTACCCTTATTTCTCGCTCTTCGAGAATGAAGACACGTGTTTCCGTCTGCCCGAAACGCTTCTTACCGAAAGAAAGACGGAGCCTGAAGGCTTCTCTCCGGACGAAACGGAAATGCCGGAAGCGGCAGAAGTACAGGACGAGGAAAGGAAACCTGCCTTGCAGCGGTTGGAAGAAATGGTAGGTCTTTCGCGGGTGAAAGACGAACTGCTCGAGGCTTGCGCGATGGCTTTGTTCACCCGGCGCCGCAAGGAATTAGGGCTGGAAGTTTCGGCAGAGAACCGTAATCATTTCTTGTTCTTGGGCAGTCCGGGTACGGGGAAAACCACCGTTGCCCGCCTGATAGGGGAAATCTACCATGAAATGGGGTTGCTCTCACGTGGGCATACCGTAGAGACGAACCGCGCGAAACTGATAGGCGAGTTCATCGGTCAGACCGAGCAAAAAACCTGTGCCGCGATAGCTGAGGCCCGTGGCGGGGTGCTTTTCATTGACGAGGCTTACACACTTGTTCACGAAGACGATTCGCGCGACTTCGGCAAGGAAGTGATTCATGCTTTGATGACCGTTCTTTCCGAACCGAACCCCGACCTGATAGTCATCCTGGCGGGTTATGAAATGCAGATGCAGGCGTTGTTCCGCCTGAATCCGGGGCTGGACAGCCGCTTCCCGCTCCGCCTTCACTTTGATGACTTCACATCAGACGAATTGACGGAAATGGCGCGGCACTTGTTGGCGGAGCGTAACTTCGAACTGAGCGAGGCGGCAAACGTCCGCTTGGCGAAGCTGATAGAAAAAGCCGTCTTGCACAAGGATGAGCATTTCGGCAACGGCCGCTGGGTACACAATCTGGTAAAGCACGGCATCTTGAAGTGCATGGCAAAACGGGTGATGGCGTTGTCGCTCTCCACTGAATCCCCCGAATTGTTTTGCCGGATAGAGGAAGCGGATGTCGCCGGAACGGAACCTGCGTTTCTTTATGAAAAAGCCCCGAAGGCTGCATTGGCGAGGCGTATCGGCTTTATCGCTTGACCGGACAGGCTGCTTGCCCCGATGCATGAGGCTGTTCGAAAAGCTTCATATTATCCGTGTGTACTCCTCCCTAATCAGGACTGCAGTTTTGAGGAGTAAAAACTGCAGTCCTATTAGTAGTAGGACTGCAGTCCTGGCATATCAGGATTGTGCGAGGACTGGGATGTCAGGGACGATGCAGTTAAATGAAAATGCTTTTGCTTGCATAAGCATTTATCGGAATAGCCTTCTTCTTGTCAATCTTGTTTCATTTCCTGTCAAAAATGTTACATGGAAACATATTTGCTTGAAGATGAAACATTTCTTTTATACCGCTTTTGTATTGCTTGCTACATTTGCTGCACAAAAATCATTTATTGTTTGTGCTATTAAAATTGTAATACCATGAAAGCAGGTAAGAAAAAGTTTTCATTTCATCGGATGAATGCGGCAGTTTTGCTGCTTGCTTTAGCTTGTGCAAATGCCCATGCCCAGGAAGATAATTCTTCTAAAGGTGAATCTTCGAAAGAAGAAGGGAATCGGAACGTCATGCTGAATGCGGCAAGTGCCAACGGTCCTCGTGAGATTCAAATCGGACTTCCGTCGGCGGATGTCAATGTGTTAGAAAATGGTATCCCCGTAACGTATGCTACGAATCCGCATAGTGTGAATTCATTGTGGCGTGCTGATGCCAGTTTAAGCCATGTCGGCTTGTTGAAGATTTCAGAAACGGCGATTACAACCGGCAATATCGGTTATGCGGTCAATTCTTTCACCCAATTGGGGCAGAAAGGATTTCACGGAACATTGAATTATAAGGCAAACCATTTCGGCATGCACGAGATTTCGTTGAACCTGAACGGGGAGATAGCCAAAGACTGGTTTTACAGTGGAAGTATCTACCAGGACTTTGACCCGGGAACATTTAAAATTAAGTCTACTCCGTTTCAAGACCGTACGCAGATATACAAATTCGCTCTGACAAAACGTTATCATGATAACCGGGGCGAGTTTACGGCTATGTATCATTATAGCAATAGCCATCCGGTATATAATTATGCCACACAATCGGCTCCTTTTATTTATGTAGGCGATGGAAGCGTAAAGGAATTCGGCAAGTTTGCATTGGGTACGACTTCTTATTTGCCTGTTGACAATGAAATGATGTATCGGGATATGCGGACTGGACAAGTGCATAAGACCAATCTGTATGATGCCACTCAGAATAAGGGAAGCGAGTTTGTCCTGATGAACGACTATAAATGGGATAACGGGCTGCAATGGAAAACGATTGTGAAATATGACCATGCTACCGGCTCACTGGTTTATCAGACCCCGATGTCGCTTGACCAAAACGAGGCTGGCATCAACTATCTGTATGAAGCCGAAGACGGAAGCATGAAGGCGTATGATGGCGAGTATGTACAGAGCCGTATGTCATGCCTGAACCGTGGCTTTATTGACGAGTTCATGTTTACCACCGAGCTTTCGCGCAAGGTGAACAATGGTACGTGGCGTTTGGGTGTGAATGAATGGTATTATGATGTGGATTACACTTCGAATACGACGATGTATGACCAGTCGGTGCCAATGGATGGAAGCTATCCGGTACGTCTGTTCAATGCCGATTATGCTACTTATGCCGACCGTTCATATAGCGGAAATGGCTATTACTATGATTTCAACAAGAACGCTTCAGAATATTATAAAGGACACGAAAACAAACTTGCTATATATTTCACCCACGATTGGGACATAACAGATAACCTTAATTTGTATTACGGGGCACGTCTGGAATATCAGGCGTTGCGTGGTGAAAACCTGGCGGTAAAAGATGCCAACGGTGACTTTGTCGGCCGTTTTGCCAATTATTATATAGGCGCGACAAGTCCGAGCGGTGTGAAGATTGCTCCTACGCCTATCTCGTATGATTGGTTTAACTATGCATTGAGTGCCGCAGCTACATACAAATTGACCAAACAATTTGGTTTTACCGGAGACTTTACTTATATCACCCAGCATCCGCGTATCGAAAACTTCGCTCCGGCTACAACGCCGAATACCGATAAGATTTCGGTACCGTTGGGACGGGTAGGTATCTATTATAACAATGACTGGTTGAGCCTGACTTCTTTGTTCTCTTATATTTCGAAAACCAACAACAACTCTACGCTGAACCTGCAGCATGCCGTAAACGGTGTGAACCAGATTATGGCGGCTCCGTTGACTTACGATATCAAGACTTTGGGATGGACTACCGATGTGGTTGCTACGCCGTTCAAAGGTTTCGACCTTCACTTCCTGTTCACTTACCAGAAACCGACTTATAAGAAATACGAGACTTCGGTTACTTTCCCCGACGGTTATGTGGGAAGCATCAATGCAACAGGTAATATCGTAGCCGAGATTCCTCAGGTCATTGTGGAGATCGACCCAAGCTATATGATTACGAAAGACCTGAAAATCTGGACCAGTTTCCGTTATTTCAGCAAGACGTATGCCAATATCAACGATGCTTATTACTTTAACGGACGTTGGGAAACTTTCGGCGGACTGAACTGGCAGGTAAACAAGAAATTGTCTTTGGGCTGTACGGTAGTTAATTTCCTGAACCAGACCGGAGCGAAAGGAAGCATTGCCGGTGCCGAACTGATTGAGAAAGAAGATGCCGGACAATATGCGGGTCATGTAATGGCTGGAAGCTATATTCGTCCGTTTACCGTAGAATTTTCTGCGCAATTGAAATTTTAATACTATATTTACAACGAAAAATAGATACACCATGAAAACGAATCTGATTCATCTCGCAATGGGAACAATGCTGGCATGCGGCATGGTTGCTTGTCAGTCCCCAAAAGGTTTTACGATTGAGCACCAAGGAGATACCTTGACTGTGGTACACGTTTCTGCTCCTGGCAAATATCTCTTGTTACCTATTCAAGAGTCAAGTAACGAAGGCAAAGTCAAATTGGAGACCGGAAGTCCTGCCGATATGGCAATGGATGTCCGTCTTGCCGTTGATAGCATTGAGTATTATGTTCCTTTCGAGATTCCGCAAGGTGGGGATGCAACTGTTTCAATTCGTAAGGTGGCTGCCGATGCTGTATGTTGGGAGCATATCCAATTGACAGATACGTTCGATACAAGCAATACTGATTATTACCGTCCTGTTTATCACCATACTCCGCTTTACGGTTGGATGAACGACCCGAATGGAATGGTATATAAAGACGGTGAATATCATTTATATTTCCAATACAATCCATACGGCTCGAAGTGGGGAAATATGCACTGGGGGCATTCGGTCAGCACCGACCTTATCCATTGGAACCATTTGAAACCGGCTATTGCCCGCGATACACTGGGACATATCTTTTCCGGTAGTACTGTGGTTGATAAAAACAATACGGCTGGTTATGGTGACAATGCCTTGATTGCTCTTTACACATCGGCAAGTGACGAACATGGGCAGATACAATGCATGGCATACAGTACCGACGACGGACGTACCTACACGAAATATGAGAAGAATCCGGTGCTGGTTCCGTTTGACGGCTTAAAGGATTTCCGCGACCCGAAAGTCTTTTGGTATGAACCCGACAAGAAGTGGGTAATGATTGTTTCTGCCGATAAGGAAATGCGTTTTTATGCTACACAGAATTTGAAGGACTGGGAATATATGAGTGCTTTCGGCAAAGGTTACGGTGCTCAGCCCAACCAGTTCGAATGTCCCGATTTCATCCAGTTGCCGGTAGACGGGAACAAAAACAAGATGAAATGGGTGATGCTGGTCAATATCAATCCGGGATGTATGTTCGGCGGAAGCGCAACGGAATATTTTGTAGGAGATTTCGACGGGAAAGAATTTACATGTGATACGAAACCCGAAGTCGTGAAGTGGTTGGATTATGGAAAAGACCATTATGCGGCGGTCTGCATTTCGAATACGGGCGAACGTATCATCTCTATTCCTTGGATGAGCAACTGGCAATACGCCAATGTGACCCCAATCCGCCAATATCGGGGTGCCAACGGATTGCCTCGTGAATTGTCTTTGTACACCAAGGACGGTCAGATTTATGTAGCTGCCGACGTGGTGAAGGAAGTGGAAGCGTTGCGCAAAGATACCCGTTCGTTCGACCCGATTACGGTGAAAGACGAATATAAGATTGATGAGATTGTTCCGCAGACAGACGGTGCATACGAATTGGAAATGGATATAACTCCGAACATATCAGGTGTAGCAGGTTTCGACCTGATGAATGCCAAAGGTGAAGTCGCAAAGATTTACCTGGATATGAAGTCGGGTAAGTTGGTAATGGACCGTACGGCAAGTGGGCTGGTCGCTTTCGGGGAGAAATCGGAACCGCATGCTAAAGAAACAGACGACCACCGTAAAACGATGTCTGTCAATTATCAAAATGATTTTGCGTTGGGAACATGGGCACCACTTTCTTTGTGCGAAGGCAAGACTTACCACCTGAATGTATTTGTGGACAAATGTTCGGTAGAAATTTTTGTGGATGGCGGACGCATTGCAATGACAAATCTGGTGTTCCCTACCGAACCGTATAATATGCTTCGTTTTTATACCGAGAGTGGCGAGGCGCAAGTTTCAAATTTGAAAATATATAAATTAGGATTGTAATCTGTTTCCATATTATTACAATTGATAGTAACGACGCAGAGGCGTGGAGGGAATAGCCGAAATATCAGACTGTATAAGAACTCTGCGTTTTTGCGTCGTTGCTTTTCATGTTATTTTTTAATGAATTAAATCGAATGGCTATGATGAGACATTTATTGTGTGCAGCGATAGGACTTGCATTGGCAGGGAATTCATTGGGAGCAACTGAGAATCAGGTTATCCGTATTTCTACCAATCATACCGATTTGGTGTTGCAGGTGGCAGAAAACGGACGGTTGTATCAGACATATCTGGGTGAGAAATTATTGCATGAATCCGATTTGAAGGAATTAGACTGGGCGGTACATGCCGCTTCGGACGGGAGCGTCTGCAAACGGGGCTGGGAAGTGTACAGCGGCTCGGGAAATGAGGATTTCTTCGAACCGGCATTGGCTGTGACGCACAACGACGGGAACGCTTCCACTTGGCTCTATTATGTATCATCTTCGATGAAAGAGGTGGAAGGGGGAACGCAAACCGATATCGTGTTGCGTGATGATGTATATCCGGTAGAAGTTACGTTGCATTATGTGGCATATCCGGAAGAAGATGTCATCAAGACATGGAGTGAAATCGTGCATCAGGAAAAGAAACCGGTTTATCTTTCGGCGTATGCTTCTACGATGCTTTATTTCAACAGGGGCAGTTATTATCTGACCGAGTTTACAGGCGACTGGGCAAAGGAAGCTCAGATGAGCACCGGGCAGCTTCAACCGGGAAAGAAGATTGTCGACACTAAGTTGGGAAGCCGTGCGGCAATGCATGCCAGTCCGTTTTTTATGGTTGGGTTAGATCAGCCAGCCAGTGAAAATCAAGGGGATGTATTGATGGGTACATTGGGCTGGACCGGGAATTTCCGCTTTACCTTCGAGGTTGATAATGTAGGAAACTTACGTGTCATTCCAGCTATCAATCCGTATGCTTCTGTCTATCCGTTGGAGCGTGGAGAGGTCTTTGCAACACCTGAATTTGTCTTTACATACAGTACGGAAGGAACGGGACAAGGCAGCCGTAACTTGCAGAACTGGATGCGCAAGTATCAGTTGAAGAATGGAACAGGGGACCGTATGACCTTGCTCAATAATTGGGAAAATACAGCTTTCAACTTCAATCAAGAACTGTTGGCTGAACTGATGCGCGAGGCGAAGGACTTAGGTGTAGACTTATTTTTGCTGGATGACGGGTGGTTTGGAAATAAATACCCACGTAAAGATGACAAGGCAGGGTTAGGCGATTGGGAAGCTACGCAAGATAAATTGCCCGGAGGCGTGCCGGCATTGATTGAATCTGCCAAACAGGCTGGTGTGAAGTTTGGCATTTGGATAGAGCCGGAAATGGTGAATCCCAAAAGTGAATTGTTCGAGAAACATCCTGATTGGGCGATTCATTACCCCAATAGAGAAAGATATTATTATCGCAATCAGTTGGTATTGGATTTGAGTAATCCGGAAGTGCAGGATTATGTGTGTGGGGTTGTGGATAAGCTGATGAAAGAAAATCCGGAGTTGGCTTATTTCAAGTGGGATTGCAACAGTCCGATAACCAATATTTATTCTCCTTACTTAAAAGAACGCCAGGGACGTTTGTACATAGACTATGTGCGTGGAGTGTATAATGTCATGAAGCGTGTACATGCAAATTATCCAGACGTAACCATGATGCTTTGTTCTGGAGGTGGTGCACGTTGTGATTACGAAGCTTTGAAGTATTTCGATGAATTTTGGTGCAGTGACGATACAGACCCTGTGGAACGGGCTTATATCCAATGGGGCTTCTCGCATTTCTTTCCTGCCAAGGCGATGTGTGCCCATGTGACAAGCTGGAACAGGGCGTCTTCTGTCAAGTTCCGTACCGACATGGCTTCGATGTGCAAGCTGGGCTTTGATATTGGTCTTGATGAGTTGAGTCAAGATGAATTGGCATATTGCCGTGCGGCTGTAGCTAATTGGAACCGTCTGAAACCGGCTATTCTTGAAGGAAGCCAATACCGGTTGGTCTCGCCTTATGAAAGCAATCACATGGCGGTCAATTATGTGAGTGAGGATAAAGCCAGCGCCGTGCTGTTCGCCTACGACATCCATCCGCGTTATCAGGAAAAGTTGTTGGCGGTCCGCATGCAAGGGCTTGACCCCGAAAAGATGTATCTGGTAAAGGAAATCAATCTGATGCCGGGTGTCACTTCTTCGCTGAAAGCAAATGGAAAAGTCTATTCAGGCGATTACCTGATGAAAGTTGGGTTGGATGTTTTCGGCTTCCAGCAGATGCAGAGCCGGGTTATAGAGTTTGTGGCACAATAAAAGAGGACTTATGACAACAGATAACCAAATCAAGTATGGGAAACTGGTTCCCGTGATGCTTTGCTTCTTCGCCATGGGTTTTGTCGACCTGGTGGGCATCGCATCCAATTATGTGAAGGCAGACCTGAACCTGAGCGACGCGGAAGCCAATATCTTCCCCTCGCTGGTGTTCTTCTGGTTCCTGATATTCTCCGTGCCTACGGGCGTGCTGATGAACCGCATCGGACGCAAGCGCACGGTGTTGCTCAGCCTGCTGGTGACTTTCGTATCGTTGCTCCTCCCGCTTTTCGGAGACAGCTACGGCATCATGCTGTGCTCTTTCTCGTTGCTGGGCATCGGTAACGCTTTGATGCAGACCTCGCTGAATCCCTTGTTGAGTAACATTATAGCTGGCGACAAGCTGGCAAGCTCATTGACCTTCGGCCAGTTCGTAAAGGCAATCGCCTCGTTCCTTGCCCCGTATATTGCGATGTGGGGAGCCACGCAGGCGATACCCGAGTTCGGTATGGGGTGGCGTGTGCTTTTCCCCATCTATATGGCGATAGCCGTCATCGCCATCCTTTGGCTGGGTGCTACTCCGATAGAAGAGGAAGCGCCCGATAAGGCTTCCGGCTTTTCAAGCTGCCTGAAGTTGCTGGGTAGTCCGTTCATCCTGTTGTGTTTTATCGGCATCATGTGCCACGTAGGCATCGATGTGGGCACGAATACCACGGCTCCCAAGATTCTGATGGAACGCTTAGGCATGCCGCTCGACGAGGCAGGCTTTGCCACCAGCCTTTATTTCATCTTCCGTACGCTGGGTTGCCTTTCGGGTGCGGTGATTCTCCAGAAGGTTGCTTCGAAACCTTTTTTGGGCATCAGTGTGGTGTGTATGCTGGTGGCTATGGTGCTGCTGTTCGTTTCGACCGACCTTACGGTGATTTACATCGCCATCGCCCTGATAGGTTTCGGCAACTCGAACGTGTTTTCTATCGTTTTCTCTCAAGCCCTTCTTGCCGTTCCCGACAAGAAGAACGAGATATCCGGTCTGATGATAATGGGCCTGTTCGGCGGCACGGTCTTCCCGTTGCTGATGGGCTTTGCCAGCGATGCCGTTGGTCAGAGCGGTGCCGTGGCGGTGATGACGGCAGGTGTCTTATACCTTATTATATATATGTTTAAACTGAAAAAATAAATCAGTAGACAAGGTAACAAGTTGACAAAGCTCTAAAATGCCTGCAGCGGAATAATTCAAAACCTTGTCAACTCGTTACCTTGTCTACTAAAAATTCAAAAGCCATGAACAATACAATCGTAGTAGGAATGGGTGAAGCACTGTGGGATGTGCTTCCCGAAGGAAAGAAAATAGGTGGTGCTCCGGCTAACTTTGCCTATCACGTTTCCCAGTTCGGTCTGGATAGTCGTGTGGTAAGTGCTGTGGGCGATGACAAGTTAGGAATGGAAATCTTGGACAACTTCCGTGCGAAGAAGTTGAACACAATGGTGGAGATTGTTCCTTATCCAACAGGGACGGTGCAAGTGGAATTGGATGCCGAAGGCGTGCCGTGTTATGACATCAAGGAAGGTGTGGCGTGGGACAATATTCCTTTTACTCCTGCTTTGGAAGGATTGGCGCGTCAGACCCGTGCGGTATGTTTCGGTTCGTTGGCGCAACGTAGTGTCGTCTCGCGCGAAACCATCAACCGTTTTCTCGATGCGATGCCCGATGGCGAAGGGCAATATAAGATATTCGACATCAACCTGCGTCAGGGATTTTATACCAAAGAAATCCTTTGCAACTCGATGCGCAAGTGCAACATCCTGAAGATTAACGACGAAGAGCTGGTTACCATCAGCCGGATGTTCGGCTATCCGGGCATTGACTTGCAAGACAAATGTTGGATTCTCCTTGCCAAGTATAACCTGAAGATGCTTATCCTCACTTGTGGGGTAAACGGAAGCTATGTGTTCACTCCGGGCGAAGTGTCATTCGTCGAGACTCCGAAGGTGGAGGTGGCAGATACGGTAGGTGCCGGCGACTCGTTCACGGCGGCTTTCGTTGCCTCCATATTGAAAGGCTTGCCTATTCCCGAAGCGCATAAGTTAGCGGTAGAGACATCGGCATTCGTCTGCACGCAGAATGGCGCGATGCCGGTGCTGCCTGAACGTCTGACGGGAGGTTTCTCCACAGAGGCACACAAAGGATAAAATAGAAGAAACGCAGATTGGTGCAGGTCCACGCAGGTTATGTATCTGTATGAATCTGCGCCAATCTATATTTCAAAAAGAAATAATTGAAAAGATTGTGCAATCTGTGGCGGGAATCCGGATGTGATGTGCTCTGCGTTTGGTTTCATTTTGCGGATTGCGTAGAAATGCGTATCTTCGCATCGGTAAGAACTTAAACGACGATACGATGAAACGCAACTATACCTCCTGTTTGGTTTTATTGATTTTGATGTTGTTGCTGGCGGGCTGCTCCGGACAGCAACGGCGGTACGTCATCGGCGTGTCGCAGTGCAGCGACGACGAGTGGCGGGCGCAGATGAACCGGGAAATCAGCCGTGAAGCGTTGTTCTATCCTGGCACGGAAGTGGTGTTCCATACGGCGAAGGATGACAATGAACGACAGATACACGACATCGAGATGATGATACGCAATCATGTAAACTTGTTGGTTGTTTCTCCTAACGAGGCGGACGCGATAACCCCTGTCATCGAAAAAGCATTTGCAAAGGGTATTCCGGTTATCCTGACCGACCGCAAGATTCATTCTGATAATTATACGGCGTATATCGGTGCCGACAATCATGCTATCGGAAACAGCGTGGGCGAATATATCGCCGCACGTTTGCAGGGAAAAGGGAAAGTGGTAGAGATAATGGGGCTTCGGGGTTCGACGCCTGCCGTGGAACGTCATCGGGGGATGGTGGAGGTGTTGGAGAAGTATCCTGGCATCGAAGTGGTGGCTTCAGTGGATGCCGGCTGGCTTCGCAATGAGGCACGTGTGCGCTTCGACTCTGTCCTGAACCGGCATCCGGAGATAGATATGGTATATTGTCAGAACGACCGTATGGCGGCAGGTGCTTACGAGGCGGCAGTGAAATACGGACGTGAGAAAGAGATGCTGTTTGTAGGCATTGATGCACTGGCGGGCGAAGGATATGGCGTGGAGCAGGTGGCGAGCGGGCAGCTTGACGCTACCTTTATTTATCCTACCGGTGGCGACAAGGTGATGCAGACGGCAATGGCGATTCTGACTGGGAAGCCTTTCGAGCGCGAAACATTCCTTTCCTCAGCGTTGGTCAATCACGACAATGCCCGTGTGATGCGCCTGCAGAACGAGCAGATTCATCAGCTGGACGGCAAGATAGATCGCTTGGACCGGCAGATAAACCGCTATCTGGCGCAATATGCTTCGCAACGCATCTTGCTTTACACGTGTGCGGTGATGTTGGTGCTGTTCGGCATTGCCCTGTTTGTGGCGGTACGGGGTTTCTGGACAAAGAACCGGCTGAACCGGGAGCTTTCGGAACAGAAACGGCAACTGGAAGAACAGCGTGACCAGTTGATTGACCTTTCGAAACAATTGGAGGAAGCGACGCACGCCAAACTGGCTTTCTTTACCAATGTGTCGCACGACTTCCGTACACCGCTCACGCTGATAGCCGACCCGGTAGACCAATTGGAAGCCTCTCCAAATTTAAATGAACGGGAGCGTTTCCTGCTTCGGGTCATTCATAAGAACGTGACGGTGTTGCTGCGTCTGGTCAATCAGATACTCGACTTCCGGAAGTTCGAGAGCGGGAAGCTGAAGATGTATCTCTCGGAGTTCGACATCGCGAAGGAAATCAACGAGTGGACAGAGGCATTCCGTACCTTGGCTTATAAGAAACATGTGCATTTCAATGTGTCGGTTGTGCCGTCGGCAGAAGGGTATACAATGATAGCCGATGCCGAGAAGCTGGAGCGCATTACCTATAACTTGCTTTCGAATGCCTTTAAGTTCACGCCCGAGAACGGAAAGGTAGACCTTGCCTTGTCGCAATTTGAACGCGACGGGAAGCCGTGGCTCCGCTACCAAGTATCGGATACAGGCGTAGGCATTTCGCCCGAACACGTGAAGCATATCTTTGAAAGCTTTTACCAGATAGATGTGCATTATGCCGGTTCGGGCATCGGACTTGCCTTGGTGAAGGCATTTGCCGAGATGCACAAAGGAACCGTTTCCGTAGATACCGCCAAGGGAAAAGGGACGATTTTCACCGTTGAAATTCCGATGAAACAGGCGGGTACTCTTGCCGAAGGTTTGGAGAAAAACGCCATTATGGCGAACCTGAAAGAAGGGGCGGTGCTTTCGGCCGACCAGGAAACGGTGCAGGTATCGGGAGAAGTGGAGGATGATAAGGATAAGGAGACAATCTTGGTGATAGACGATAATCAGGATGTGCGCGACTATGTGAAGATGTTGCTCGCCTCGCAATATGCCGTCATCGAAGCCTCGAACGGGCAGGAAGGGCTTCAACAGGCGATGAAATACGTGCCCGATGCCATTATCTGCGACGTGATGATGCCGGTGATGGACGGTATGGAATGCTGCCGGCGCTTGAAGTCGGAAATGCAGACTTCACATATCCCCGTGATGATGCTTACGGCTTACACGATGGACGAGCAGAAGATAAAGGGCTACGAGTGTGGTGCCGATTCCTATATTTTGAAACCCTTCAGCGCACAATTGTTGCGTGCCCGTTTGCAGAACTTGATAGACAACCGTCATCGGTTGCAGAGTTTCTTTGCAGATAATGCCGTGATAAAGAAAGAATCGGTCAGCGAGGTAGACAAAGGCTTCGTGGAGAAACTCCGCAACCTGATAGAAACGCATTTGGGCGATTCAGACCTTCGGGTAGACGATTTGGGTGAGAAGCTTGGATTAAGCCGTGTACAGCTTTACCGCAAGGCAAAAGCCCTGACAGGTTATTCGCCGAACGAACTGCTCCGCATCGCTCGGTTGAAACGCGCGGCTTCGCTGCTGGCTTCTACTGACAAGACAATCGCCGAAATCACTTACGAGGTAGGTTTCAGCGCGCCTTCGTATTTTGCGAAATGCTACAAGGATTATTTCGGCGAAAGCCCTACCGACTTTTTGAAACGGAAAGAAGGAAATAAGTGAAAAAGAAAGGACGCAGCGGCACGGAACCGATACTTTTCCTGCGTTTCCACGCCGTGTCGTTTGATAAAACATGCTGTGTGTTTTATTGAAAAATTGAACAGGTGATGAAAATAAAAGCACAAAAATTTTTGTGTTTACAAGCAATCTATTATATTTGTGTGGAATTTTGGTGGGAAATGACGGAAGAAGACAAACGGTTACTGAATACATTCGAAGGAAAGATGAGAAACCTGATGTATCTGTTCGAAGAACAGAAAAAGGAAATTTCATCACTCCGGCAGCTTCTATCAGAAAAAGAAGCTGAAATAGAACGTGTTGAAAACAGCCGGAAAGAATTGGAGTCAAAATACGCCAATTTGAAAATGGCTCGCATCATCAGTATTAACGACGACGAACTTCGTGATACAAAGAAACGGTTGGCGAGCCTTGTGCGTGAAGTCGACAAATGTATCGCTTTGCTGAATGAATAACCCAAAGGTGAACGAATCATGGAAGACGGCAAATTAAAAATTCATCTGCGGATTGACAACGGACTATATCCTTTGGTCATTGACCGGGAAAAGGAAGAACTATATAGGAAAGCTGCCAAGCAGATAGACTATAAACTAAACAAATATCGGAGTATGTATCCGGAGTTCAGCCCGACCAGGCATTGGGCGATGGCGGCATTGGAACTTTCGTTCGAAAATGTGGCGATGAAGGACCGGAACGATACCCGCCCGTATGCGGAAAAACTGAAACAACTGTCTGATGATAT
>ULRH01045370.1_pt1 | contig 16945 bp, 9 predicted proteins | sample 1955271 | NCBI WGS metagenome assembly ULRH01 (sample SAMEA4835677, study PRJEB28245) | human gut metagenome | biome: gut microbiome; material: fecal sample | place: Denmark | collected 2008 | reverse complement strand
TGCTGACCAATGTGCCGGTTATGGTATCGTTTTGTGAAAATTATGTCAGTGGTGTGCTGGGAAAACGAAAAACTGCTTTGGAATTTGTGCGGAATTTCATTATGCAGATTGTTATGATGCATAGCTACGATGAATTGAAAATCGTATTGATCGGCAATGAGAAGGAAGTGGATGCGTTACAGTTTGTGCGGTATCTGCCGCATTTCTGGAATGATCAGAAGGATTTTCGTTATCTGGCATGCGATATGAATGACGCATATCAGGTGGCAGAATATCTGAAAAAGGAAATCGGGGAAAAGAAGGAACGGGATGTGGACCTGAAGGACGTTCTGAAGGAAAGAGCATATTATATGATCATTGCTTTGGACAAAAAGTTGTTTGACAGTATGGAATTCCTGAAGGAAGTAATGAAAGAGGAAAAGAACCGCGGTGTTTCTGTGATGACGGTATTTGATGAGCTTCCGAAGGAGTGTTCTTTAATCTTTGATCTGAAGGAAAATGGAGAACATTCCATTATTAATCTGCGGGAAGTGGACAAAAACAATATTACATTTAAGCTGGATCAGTATCAGGATATTCTGGGCAGAAAAAGCATGGAAAAGCTGGCTAATACAAATTTGCGTATGGTGTCTCAGGCTTATGCCCTGCCTAAAATGATTACCTTTCTGGAAATGTTTGATGTAGGAAGAATTGAGCATCTGGTTTCAGCAAATCGCTGGAAAGAAAATAATCCGGTGAAATCTCTGGCAACACCGATTGGAATCAGTACAGATGGCAGCTTATTCTGTCTGGATCTTCATGAAAAATATCAGGGACCACATGGATTAGTGGCCGGTATGACAGGATCCGGAAAGAGTGAATTTATTATTACATACATTTTATCAATGGCAGTGAATTTTCACCCGGATGAAGTTGCGTTTATTCTGATTGATTACAAGGGCGGCGGTCTGACCGGTGCTTTTGAGGATGAAAAAAGAGGTATCCATCTGCCACATCTGGTAGGAACTATCACTAATCTGGATGGAGCATCTATTCAACGGTCACTTGTCTCTATTCAGAGTGAATTGAAGCGTCGTCAGAGGATTTTTAATGAAGTAAAAAGTGCCACAAATGAAGGCACAATGGATATTTATACATATCAGAAACTTTACAGGGAGCAGAAAGTGAAAGAACCTTTGCCGCATTTGTTTATTATATCCGATGAGTTTGCAGAGCTGAAAAAACAGGAGCCCGAATTTATGGACCAGTTGATCAGTGCAGCCCGCATTGGGCGAAGCCTTGGTGTGCATTTGATCCTGGCAACGCAGAAGCCATCCGGTGTTGTGGATGATCAGATCTGGAGTAATACGAAATTCCGTGTGTGTCTCCGTGTACAGGACCGTTCCGACAGCTTTGAAATGCTGAAACGTCCGGAGGCGGCAGAATTAAAGGACACCGGACGTTTTTATCTGCAGGTGGGTTACAATGAATATTTTGCGCTGGGTCAGTCAGCATGGTGTGGGGCAGATTACGAGCCGCAGGATGAAGTCGTGGTTCAGAAAGATGAAGAACTGCTTCTTTTGGATTCGGTAGGACAGTCCATTGTGAAGAAAAAACCGGCAGTGAAAAAGAACATTTCCGGTGAAAAGCAGATTGTAACAGTGGTAAACGCTATTTCAGAGCTTGCAAGGAAGGAACAGATCGAGCCGCGACAGCTGTGGAAGGACGCGCTGGGTGCCCATATCAGTCTCAAGGATATACAGGAGCAGTATGAGATGGGAGACAGGAAAGGAAAGCTGCAGGCCGTTACGGGAGTGGTAGATGCTCCGGGCAGACAGTCACAGTTTCCGTTGCAGATTGATCTGATGAATACGGGAAATCTTATGCTGGTGGGTGAAACAGGAAGTGGAAAAACTAATTTTATCCAGACTATGCTGTTTGATCTGGTAGCAAATAATTCACCGGAGGAACTGAATTTTTATATTCTTGATTTTTCCAGCCGAAATCTGTTAATCTATCGTGAGGTTCCTCACTGTGGAGAAGTTTTGACGGACGAGAGCGAAGAAAAAATTGTACAGGTTTTTGATATTATTGAAAATATTATTCGGGATCGACGGGATAAATTTGCAAAAGCCAATGTCAGCACGATTCAGGCCTATCGTAAGATCGAAAAAATACCGGTGGTGCTTCTTGTGATTGACAATATTTTAGGATTCGATGAGTTTCGGGATAAAAGCGAGTATATTTCGAAGATCAGCGATTTTATGAGCAATGGAGTCAGCTATGGCGTACGTGTGATCTTTACGATCAATCAGATCAACGATTGTCCGTCAAAGCCGAGACGATTATCCAATTCAAAATACGTGCTGCGAGCGAGAGACCGTTATGTATATTCTGATATTCTGGACTGCCGCTGCCGTTATGAGCCGGCGGATATTTTAGGAAGAGGTATTTGTGTACTGGATGGGGAGTGCTATGAGTTCCAGGCAGCACTTCCGTTTGATGATGTCAATGAGGTGGATCGTATGGAGCGCATTAAGGAGGCTTTGAAGGGCATTGCACAGAGAGATGCGTCCTTAGGTGCAGCCAAGGGGCTGGAGGTCATTGATGAAGAACAGGAATACGAGGAATTCTGTACTTCCTTTGAATATGAAAGAATACCGTTAGGATATTCTCTGGACAACAAAAAAGTGGCAATTCCGTTGCAGCAGATGTATTCGTGTTCATTGTATTTCGGAAATACCCGGAGAACGGGGCAGATCTTTGACAACTTTATTTATGCCATGAAACGGGAGGAAGCAGAAATTATACTGATTCCGCAAAAGGAAAACAGTGTCTGGAGTGGCAGAGAGGACATCCGGGAGACGGTTGATGATATTTATGACCTGAAAGAGGATGGAGTGAAACAGCTTATGGATCGGCTGCAGCAGCTTGTGATGTCCAATAAACAGTACAGAAACGAATATTGTGAAAAGGAAAAGATTACAGACTGGGCACAGCCGGAAAATGTAAATCGGTGGAGAAAATATGTGCGGCAGCAGACAAAACCGGTTGTGGTTTTCATAGAGTCTTACATAGATTTCGCGTTAAATGTTGATGTGGAAAATGCTGCTTTTCTGGCGCAGTATTTTGAAATGTGTGTTGGTTTTAATGTGTATTTTATTGCAGGTTTTTACAGTGATGATGAGGAAAAGAGAAATCAAAAGATGTTTCCGAATGGTAAAGCTGATGAAGAGGAGCAGGATGAGGAGAAGGAACATCAAAGGGCTGAAATAAGGCAGGCCTTGGCCGGATTGCAGGAAAGCTACAATAAAGATAAATTTACGCTGTTATTTGGTGGAAATTATAAGAGTCAGAATCTGGTTCCTTTATCGGCCGGTTATGACAAAGAGATGCAAAATGATCCGAAGGACGATAATAAAATGCTGATGTACTACAGAAATACATTGTATCCTATGGTGATGCCACTGGGAGAACTGGCGGCTGCTCCTTGTGACGCGGATGAGAAGCCGATTATCTAGTCTATTGTGCAATGGAGGAAAGGCAAGGGTTTAACTATGGATAAATTATTGGTAAATATTTATATTCCGGCATTGGAAAAAAATTACGATATGTTTATTCCGAATTTTTTACCTATCGGAACTGTGATAGAGCTGATCGGACAAATGATAGAAGAGGTTTCAGATCATAAATACATTTCTTCGGGACAGGAATTTTTATGTTCCGTTGATAAAAATATATTGTTGAAACAAAATATGACATTGCAGGAATATGGTGTACGAAATGGTGAACATATGCTGTTTTGTTAGATTTTTGGAAAGGACAGACGGTTATGGACAAGATACAGGAACAATGGCCGGAGTGGCAGGCAGAGGAGCTTTTGGGAAAAGGAACCTTCGGTGAAGTATATAAGGCAAAAAAAGAGGTATATGGGAACGTATCCTATGCGGCGATCAAGGTGATCGAGATTCCAAAAGACCCGTCAGAGGTGCGTGACCTTCAGCAATCGGATATGGATGAGAATTCGATACAAACTTTTTATGAGGATATGATTCATAATCTGATGTCGGAGATACAGATTATGGAATCCATGAAATCCGCTAATGGTATTGTGGGGATCGAAGATTATAAAGTAGTCCGGAAAGGACCGATCAAATGGGAAATTTTTATTCGTATGGAGCTTTTGACCGATTTGCAAAGCTATCTGGAAAAACATCCTATGACTGGTCGGGAAGTGGTAAAACTGGGTCTGGATATCTGTGAAGCGTTAAAGAACTGTTCCATTGCCGGAGTGGTTCACCGGGATGTAAAAACGGATAATATTTTTGTCAATTCCTTTGGGTCTTTTAAGCTGGGGGACTTTGGCATTGCAAAACAGCTTGGAAGCAGCCTTTCTGCAATGTCCCAAAAAGGAACCAATATGTATATGGCACCGGAAGTATACAGGGGAGAGCCGTATGATGCCAGAGTGGATATTTATTCGTTGGGAATATTGCTGTACCGGATGTTTAACCGCTGTCGCTTTCCGTTTATGCCTTTGTGGCCGGAGCCCATCCGATATACCGACGATCAGAAAGCAACATTTCAGCGGTTGTCGGGTAAAAAGATCCCACCAATTCAGAATATACCGGAGGGGTTATCGGATATTGTGCTCAAAGCATGTGCATACGATAAAGAGATGCGTTATCAGACAGCAAGAGAGTTGCAAAAGGATCTGGAAAAATATGTGGATTCTCCGGAACTGGAAGATATTGTGACGAAGGGGAAAAAAGACAAGGCGGCGGAAATAGAAGAGCCGCCGGAGAAAAAGCCGGCAGAGGATTACAGGGATGTTGTACCCCCTGAAATACCGAAAGAAGACCGGGCAGAAAGCCGGAAGGAAATCCAGCCACGGCAGGAAACGGTAGAAGAAGAGGAACAAAATACTCCTGAGATGGCGCAGGTGAGAATTTGTCCGAGATGTGGAGGCAAAGGAGTGATTCAGGTAAGAGGCAAAACAGAGTCAGGAATGACTTATATGCCGCAGACCTGCCCGGAATGTCAGGGAACGGGAAAGGTCAATGCCTCCTCTATGTCGTTAAGTGAATTTGCAGATGAAAAAACATATGCGGCCTTTGGCTTTGCCTCACGGTTTTCTGAGAAAAAAAAGCAGATTGCAGAACCCAATAAGCCGGAAAAGAAAGAACCGGAGAAAGAGAAGAAGCCGGAAGGAAAAGAGCCGTCATCCGGAGTGGGATCTGACTCAAAACTCCATAAACAATCTCCGATTGACTGGAAAGACGAGCCGATTTTTGTGGATGAAGAACGAAGAAAAGTAAATATTAAAAAAATTGCCGGAGACATATCGGGAGAGAATTCCAGATCATTCTCAGGCAGGGAACAGCAAGAAAAGTCTGGGGCGTGGCAACAGTTTATGATGCATTTTCGCAAATAAAAGGAACAGGATACATTTAGGAGGAAAACATAAAGAGATGACAGAAGGGAGGCGGCATATGCAGCTATGGAAAACTATGAAAGGTTTTTTTCATAATAATAATGTTGAGAAGATCACCTTTTATGCAGAAACGGCAGCCGTAACGAATGTGGGACTGCGGCGAAGTGAAAATGAAGACAATTATTATTTTCATGGAGCCTGTCTGCCATTGTCTCACAATGAGAAAAGCGAGGTGGTTTCGTGGAAGTTCGAAATGGACAAGACACAGGTGCTTGCTGTTTTTGATGGTATGGGAGGAGAAAGTGCCGGAGATCTGGCATCTTATACCAGTGCGAAGACGTTTGAAGTGTATGTACGGCAGTGGAGGGAATCAGACCAAATGCCCTCTGAGAATGATGTCGGGGAAATGCTGAATCACGTTAGTCAGACAGTATATGAGAAAGCCAGAGAAAACCAGTATCGATTGATTGGCTCTACCGCAACAGTTTTGTTTTTGCGAAGAGACGAGGCATTGATTGCTGATCTGGGAGACAGTCCGATGTATTTGCAGAGGGATGGGGAACTGGATCGAATCTCAGTACCCCATACTGATGAAGAACTGCTCAGGCAGCAGGGGATTCAGAGGAAACCGGGATTGACACAGTTTCTTGGTATAGACACGGAGGAAATGCGTCTGGAACCGTATGTACAACAGATGGAGCTTCGGGACGAAGATCAGTTTTTACTTTGCAGCGATGGCTTGACAGATATGGTGCCGGAGGTGGAAATTCACGAAGTCTTATCGGGAAAGAAATCTGTCCGTGAAAAAGTACAGATACTGATGGAAAGAACACTTCAATATGGAGGAAGGGATAATGTGACGATTATTCTTTGCAAAATAAATAAAAATGATAACACGAAGGGAGAAAAAAAATGAATAACAAATGGAGAAAATTAATATCGCTTGTATTGGCGTTTGCAGTGACAATGACGGGAATTGTAAATAATACGGTGGCAGTGAAAGCGGATAATATGAGTGAAATGGTAACGATCACATTCACGACCGGAAACGGGAATAATGAGTCTGGATATCTTTCGGTATCCGGAAGTGGAGAGTATACATATGAGGTACCGGACACGTCTGGAATTATCAGTACATCCAGCTTTAAAAATCTGATGTTTTTAAATACAAATACCTCGTCTCAATTAAAAATCACGGTGAAAAGTATTGTGATCAATGGAACAGCTTTCAACACAAACCAGGCACTCGATATCACCTCTGATACAGCAAATGGAATGCCAAACATATGGAGTATCGATAAGGGGGTGATCTATAGTAATGGTACAAAGGATATTTATCATACCAGCTCTATAAATAATGGAGATATTGTCTATCGTGAAGATGGAGTTGTAAAGAAGATCACATCGGTAAAATATGTTTTTACAATTGAAGCACCGGCAAAGACTCTTCCATTATCGGAGGAGGAGGGATATAAAGCATTTTTGATGTTTACAGACAGTGAATGGAAGTGGTCCAACATGTCCCTGAATACTGCAAATGGAGGAACAGGAGCAGGAACGGATGCTACGATCACGGGAAACGGTACTTATACAGTTTCGATTGATAAGACAGCTTTTCCAAACGAAAGCGCAGCGAAAGGTATTTCTGTGTTTTGTGTGGATATGGTAGGAATGGCGAAGGCAAAAAACTTTAATGCCGCCAATGTTGTTGTAAAGGATGTCATTATCAAATGTGATGGAAAGAAGATTGCTTCGGATGCATCCCATATGTTTGTTGGAGATATTGAGGCAAACGGTAATCTTCGAATTGAGCTGTGCAATATGTATGGATATAGATATGGCGCATTTCAAACCATTAATTCTCCGGGATTTGATGCAACCAATTTTACATTTTCGGAGTCGCTTTCTGTAACATTCACATTGGAAGGGATTACCGAGGGATCGACACCGGAGTATTCTTTTGTAGATGAAAATAACACAGTATTGATCCACACAGCATCCGGTATTACAGAGGCAGATGATGCGGCAACGGAAACGGTAATACCGGACTCCCAGAAGATCAGCGGATGTAAAGCAAGAATGAAATATAGAAAAAAGGGTGTTCGGTATGAAAGATATGTGGAGCTTACATGGAAACAGGGAAAAGACGTTGCAGGTTTTGAGGTATATCGTTCCGATGGAACTTCGACAAAACCGGTCAGAATTGCTACGGTAACAAATGGAGATACCGGGGTCTTTAAGGATGAAAATATTGAACCGAACACAAGATACAGATATATAGTATGGCCTATGGTGTTAACTCCGGGTTTGGAGTTGCAGAGAGCTCAAATGAATGAAAGTGAAAAAAATGGATATATCACATCTATCAAAGTAGGAAAAACATTGAAAAAACCGTCAGTATCTTTAAAAACATCCCGGAATAATCTTATCTTAACATTTAAGGGGGCAGAGGGACGGAAATATCAGACACAGTATCGTTGGGCAGGAAAGAAAAAGTGGAAAATGCAGACGAAGCTTCAGGGAGCTGTTCAGCGTAAAATTGTGAGAAGTACCAGAAGTAAAGGATATTATCTGCGGGTGAGAACATATTCTGTTGTGAATGGAAAGAAATATTACAGTCCATGGTCTTCCGCAATGCTGGTAAAATAGCACAGAAAAAGTAGGTGAATCAATGATTTTATATGCACAGGTGTCTTGTCAGGGGAACCGGGAATACAATGAGGACCGGGTGAAAATATGCCGGAAATCTGGAGGGTATACTTTTGGGCTTGCCGATGGTCTGGGAGGTCATGGCCACGGGGATATGGCAGCAGAACTGGCGGTGGGTGCAATCGCATCTGACCGGAAAGAAAAAGAGATAAGGGAAGTGCTGGAGGATTATTTTGATCAGGCACAAAAAAATGTTCTGGAGAAAAAAAATCAGGACAGGCAATACCTTAATATGATGACAACGATGGTGGCAATGGAGGTCTGCCACCATCAGATTGGCTGGGGGCACATAGGAGATTCCAGACTGTACTATTTTCAGGACAGAAAATATGTATCCCATACATTGGATCACAGTGTGCCGCAAATATTGGCATCAAGAGGAGAAATAAAGGAGTCCGATATCAGGCACCATCCGGATCGGAACCGCTTACTTCGTTCGCTTGGTTCAGAATGGGATCAAAAGCCGCAGTGTGTTGACCGGGTGATAGAACAAACCGGAAGACAGCAGTTTTTATTGTGCTCCGATGGCTTCTGGGAATATATTGAGGAACGGGAAATGGAACAGATATTGCAGAACTCTCTGACTCCCGGCCAGTGGTTAAAAAAAATGAAAAAAGTTATTTTGAAAAATGGTCATGGATATAATATGGATAATTATTCGGCAGTGGCAGTCTGGTCAAAATCGAAGTGACAGAAATTACGATAAACATGGGTTTGGAGGATCTTTCGATGAAAAGGATAAATATGTATTTGACAAAAAAAATATTATGTGTAATTCTTTGCATAGCACTTAGTAGTAGTTTTTTGGGGAAAATATCATATTCCACTGTATATGCAAGCTATGCTTGCAATATATCCCAACAACAACTTACGAATACAGAAATTAACTCAGTATATAGTTGTGATTATTTTTGGGTGGGAGATGATGTATTTTATAATTGGGTAAGCCCGGATCAGGTATTTACAAAAGCAGAAATATATGTATATGATTCCAACGGAAATCAAATGTCTTATGAGATGTCAGAAAGTTCTGCAATGGCAGGAGGGTCAAAGAAAATAGAAACATCGACTTATGAACCTGGAAGATATACAGCAAAAGTAATACCATATTCCTCAGACACAAAGCATGGTTCTATTCAATCGTCATTTTATTTGATGGGACAACCATCAGATGTAACAATAAAGAAAGGAGAAAGTGCATCATTTTCGGTTGGCAATAATTTGGCGAATGTGTCTTATCAATGGTATTATAGTGATCAATCTACTGGTACGTCGGGATGTAAAATAGAAGGAGCTGTAGGCAGCACTTATACGATATCTGCAAGTGCGATAGATAAGAGCATGAATGGAAGATATTATTTTTGTAAATGTACATACGACATTACCAATACTGTAAATAAAAAAACAATATCTACATATTCTAATCATGCGAAATTGACGGTAGAATATGCTCCCAACATTGAATCTAATTATCTAAACTATGTTCAGGTAGGATCTAAGGTAAATTATTCTGTGGAGGTAAGCGATGGGAATCCTTCACAATATCAGTATCAATGGTATTATTTTGAATCGGAAACAGGGGATAAGCATAAGATTGACAATGCGCAATCATCGTTATATCAGACTGTAGCATCAGAACAAACGTCCAAAAGATGGTATATATGTAGTGTTCGTAATGGCACGATTATTACATATAGTCGAAGAATGAATACAAAGTTAAAGTATAGCATTGTTTATAATGCAAATGGAGGAATAGATACGCCTAAAGAACAGGTGAAATATCAGGGAAATAGTTTGACGCTCAGAGATACAACGCCTGAGAAGACGGGATATAATTTCGCGGGCTGGTCAAATTCTAGTACGGCATCAGAGGTGATGTATTTACCTGGAGACATCTATGATTTGGATGGAAATGTCACTTTATATGCTGTGTGGAAACCTAAGGAATATAAAATTTATTATGATGCAAATGGTGGAAGTAATGCCCCGGAAACTCAAAGTAAATATTATGGAAAACAAGAATATATTAGTAATATTCAACCCCAAAAAACAGGGTATAAATTTCTTGGATGGTCAGTAAATAGTGGGGCAAAGGAGATTACATATAAACCAGGCGATATTTATGTCAATAATGAGGATGTAAAGTTATATGCAGTTTGGGAAAAAATTAGTGGAAGTATTGTTACGTCAGCTCCGACGCTCCAACCGTCACCAGAAAGGACAAAAATACCATCGGTATCAATCAATCCGTCTCTTAAACAAACTATATTGCCTTCAGTAACAGTATTACCTGTTAGAACAGTACAGTCAACAAAGACTCCTACAGTAACAAAAACCACATCATCTCCGAGTACCAATCAGCAGACTAAAATGACGAAAGTTTCGTTAAAGGTGGTAGGGATTTATGTGAAAGATAGTGGTTTTCGGTATCGAAAAAAAATTAAGTTGACATGGACAAGTGCTAATAATGCACAGGGTTATTATATTTATCGTTCAGATGGGATGAAAAAGGAAAAACAAATTGCGAAGGTGGAAGGATATGAAACAAAGAAATGGTGCGATAGTAATGTGAAAGCTGGGAAAACATATTCGTATCGAATTGTTCCGTTTTGCAAGTCATCAGGAGTTCAGGAAACAAAAGGGAGTTTTAGTAACAAGGAAACGGTTGTAGTAGGAATATCATTAAAAAAACCGAAGGCCAAAATTGTTATTAAGAAAAAATGGATGACTATGACTATTTCTTCTATAGAAGGCGACAAGATAGAAACACAATATCGTTGGAATAATATGCCGGTTTGGAAAAAACAAAGTAAAATACAAGGGGCTGTGAAAAAGAAAATAGTAAAAAAGTTAAGCGCAAAAGGATTTTATTTGCGAATTCGAAGTTATGAGATAGTAGATGGAAAGAAAATTTATAGTAAATGGTCATCACCAATTAAAGTAGAATAACGAAAAAAGGTGTATTTTTTATTATTAAGAACAAATAATGGAGAGAAACCGGCTGACAATTTTAGCAGTAAACAAACGCTTGGGATTGGTGATTCACAGAAATTGCCGAAGATTTTTCCTGAGAGTCCGCAGCTATGATATTGTGAATGGCAAAAAGATATACAGTAAATGGTCAGCCGGTCTGAAAGTGAAATAAACAGAAATGCCGGATAAGAAGCGGCTTGAACGTAAACATAAGAGTAGAAAGGCAGAATAAAAATGGAGAAATTTAATCGTTGTTGGGCTTGTATGGAGCCCTTGGAGGAGGGGCAGAAAATATGTCCCAAATGCCAATATCAAAATGAATTATATTATGCCAATCCAAGATGCCTGAAACCGGGAACATTATTAAATAACCGGTTTTATGTTGGAATTGTATTAGGGGAAGGTGGCTTTGGTGTTACCTATATTGGATGGGATACAATTCTTGATATGACAGTGGCAATTAAGGAGTACTTTCCGGCAAATGTGGCAAGCCGTGACTGCACTGCATCGCTGACCAATGATATCAATATTTTTGGAGGAAGATCTGAGCAGGAATACAAACTGGGGTTGGAACGTTATATTCGTGAGGCAAGGACATTGTCTAAATTTCATGATTTACATGGAATTGTAGATATTCGTGATTTCTTTCATGAAAATAATACGGCATACCTTGTGATGGAATATTTAAAGGGACCGACGCTAGAGGAACATATCAAACAATATGGACGTATGAAGCCGGAATATGTTTTTCAGATTATGAAGCCGGTTATGCGTTCATTGGAAAAGATTCATCAGGCGGGCATGGTACACCGCGATATCAGTCCGGATAATATTATGCTTTCGGATGGATGTATTAAACTGATTGATTTTGGTGCGGCCAGATTAGCCAATAATGATAATAATAAAAGTCTGACGGTTGTGTTGAAAAGAGGCTTTGCTCCGGAGGAGCAGTATCGTTCCAATGGAAAGCAGGGGCCATGGACGGATGTGTATGCGATCTGTGCAACGATTTATTATATGTTGACAGGAAAAAAGCCACCGGAATCTATTGAGAGGACTTATGAAGATACACTACAAAGCTTTGATGAATTAGAGATTCCTGTTGATAAAGAGAAAAGTGATGCTTTGATGAAGGGATTGGCACCAATTTATCAAAATCGTTATCAGAGCATTCGGGATTTGTGCAACGATCTGTACAGTGATTCGGAAATCCCACCATCACAGCAGTTTCGGAAGGATCAAGAACTGCTGGAGATCGTGGAGCAGGAGGAGTTAGAGGAAGAAAGCAAAAAGGAAGTACAGAAAGCAATAGAGGATTCGATTCGTATCCGGGAGGAGAAGAAGAACGAAAAGGAAATACCGGAGCTGATGGAATATGACCAAAGTGAATCTATTGCCATATGGAAGAATACAAAGGAACCCGACAATTTTGCATCGGCAAAGGAAGAACAGGTAAAGCCGCCTGTGGATATCAAACCGGAAGAACCGCCAAAGCCAGAAGCAGATGTCAAACCGGAAAAACTGCCAAAGCCAGAAGCAGATGTCGAACCGGTGCAACTGCCAAAGCCAGAAGCAGACGTCAAACCGGAAGAACCGCCAAAGTCAGAAGCGGATTCCAAACCAGCAGAATCCTCAAAGCATGTAGCAGTTTCAAAGGATATAGATTCATTGAAACCGGTGAATCCCAAAAAAGAGACAGATTCTCGGAAATCGGGATACTCTGGTGCCAAAGAAAATGACCGATCCCCGCGTAAAATTGTAATTACCATTGCCGCAATTCTTGGAGTGATCATCATTGTAGTGGCGGGTCGTATGATTTATAAGGGCATGAGCCCGTCAAAGCCTGTACAAAATGAAACAAAAAAGGAGTCCTCTGTAGATCCATCCACCTCTGCAGATGCATTGTCAGAGACGGATAATACGGTACAGACGACAGAACCGGTTGAAGAGATAACGATGGTAGATGTAAAGAAGAAAACCCTCCAGGCAGCGAAAGCTGCAATTAACAGTCTGGAAGATCAGGAGCTTCAAGTGACTGCTTCACAGGAATTTAGCGATAAGATAAAGAAAGGATGTGTCATTCGCCAAAGTATTTCTGCCGGAGAAAAATTTCAAAAAGGAACGAAAAGTGAGATTAAATTGGTTATCAGTAAGGGAAGCAAGCCGGTGGTAGTACCTTCCGTTCTGAACATAGATAAGGAAAAAGCCATCAAGAAACTGCACAGGAAGGGACTGAAATATAAGATTTTGTCTTATCAGTATAGCAACAGCTATAAGAAGGGCGCTGTGATGCAGCAGAAGATTGCTGCCGGAAAAACAGTGAAAAAAGGAAAAATGGTGGGACTGGTGATCAGCGATGGTGCCAAACCTGTGGCACAGACTTCGACATCTGCACAGTCCCAGACAAGGACGCAGACGAAATCCCCGACATCCTCTACAAGCAGATCAACGGGATCAAGTAAAAAGAAAAAAGATTACTCGAATCCAATTGTAAATGGAGGAAGAGCGAATCCGATTGAGTAAATGAGGATGAGTGAAAAAAACGGAAAGAGTTGCAGGAAAGGGGTGTGATACAATAATAATCACATAGTAAAAAGAAAGGATGATGTATATGAAAAAGAAAACAGGACGCAGGATTTTGTCAGTATTTTTGGCAGTTTCCCTAATGATTACCAGTGTAATCTGTGGAACCTTTGCAGACTATTCTGCGACAGCACAAGCTGCAACACGGGATGAAGCCGTGGCGTGGGCAAATGCTCAGATTGGAAAGGGACTGGATTACGATGGAGCTTATGGAAATCAATGTGTAGATTTGATCAAGTATTATTATGATTATTTCGGTGTTGCAGGTTATGCTAAAGGAAATGCCAACGCATATATTACCAATGCGCTGCCGCCGGGATGGACCAGAGTATACGGAGATTATCAGCCGGGAGATATCGCCGTTTGGAAGGTGAACCACAGTTGCGGCACCTGCAATACGTCAGCATATGGTCATGTAGGAATTATTATATCAGCAGACAGTGTGGGATTTAATGCGGTTAATCAGAATTTCAACAATCAATCCTACTGTACACGAAACTGGTTTAATATTTCGGCATTAGCATGTGCTATTCGTCCGAGTTATACGAGTAATGTACCGGCACAGCCGGCAGTTCCTAATATTACCTTTGCCGACTTCAATCAAAATGGAGTCTGGGACACGAATGCGGAAATGTATGTTAAAGTAATGAATCCGGATAAACATACGGTTTCAACGGTAGGATGTTATCTTTATAATGCTAATGGAGACCTGATTAAGAATTATTCCGAAAATTGTGGTTTGTCTACGAGCTATGTGAACTATAATTGTAATCTGAATAATGATATGCAGATTACATTAACTCCGGGTACAACCTATTATTTTGAAATGTATGCCATTGTGGACGGACATGAATTTAAGGATTCCAGAAGGAGTTTCACTACTACAGGGCAGGCACCGGTGAAGGTAACACCAACTCCGATAGTAACACCAACTCCGACAGTTACGCCAACTCCGACAGTAACACCGACTCCGGTGGTAACACCAACTCCGACAGTTACGCCAACTTCGACAGTTACGCCGACTCCGGTAGTAACACCAACTCCGACAGTAACACCAACTTCCCAGGGGAAGGTGACGCTGCCTCCACAGACTCAGGCTCCGGATAATCCTGGTAGTCAGCTTCCGGGTGATACACAGACAGACGGCAAATGGAATACCATTTATTTTGGAAGATATTGGCAAGATGATACTAATGGTGATGGAACTGCAGATAAAAAGGATGAAATGCAGCCAATTCGGTGGAGAATTCTGCGGCAGGATGGTAATTATGCATTGCTGTTAGCAGATAAGATTCTGGAATCGGGAAAGTATTACAAAGGTGAGGAGAGTTCCTGGGAAACTTCAGATTTAAGAAACTGGCTGAATTCTAATTTTTATGCGACGGCATTTAATGACAAGGAACAAAAAGCAATTCAGATACAGATATTGCAGAATGGAGATGGAAAAGATCCAATATTGTTGACAACGAATACAACAATGGACAAGGTATTTGTTCCATCCCATGATGATATGCTGCGTTCAGAATATGGATTTGGTAATGCTGCTTATAATGAGGCAGACAATGCCAGAATTGCTTCGAATACAAAATATACCTCAGGAAAACCGGGAATGTATTCCAGTACAGAATGTGCTGACACATACTGGCTTCGTAATTCTTCTAATTCATTAAGCTCTGCGCAGGCTGTGATGACACAGGGAATATTAAGTCCTAGTATTTCGGTACAGACCATTTCAGGTGTACGGCCTATGATTTATGTGGATTTATCGGATCAGTCTTTATGGAAGTCTGGTACACAGGTTCGGTCGGGTAAAATGGGAGAAGCCGGAAGCATTAATGGAATCACGAGTACCAGTGATGGGAATTTCACATTAAGCGACAATTATTATCCGTTTGGAAAGGTGTCAACAGGAGATAATAATGTTACTCCAAAACCGGACCAGCCGGCAACAGATACACCGGCACCGAAACAGCCGGGTGGTTCTCCAACGCCGTCCGCATCAGATGAAACGAAAACAAGTGCCACTCCATTACCGTCTGCGTCAGCCAAGGCGGCAAAAACGGAATACAGAGTCAACATAGATGATGATGACGATATAAGTGCACCGGCAAAACCGGGTAAAGTGAAAATAAAAAAAGCTTCTGCATTGAAAAATGGAAAAGTGAAACTTACATGGAAAAAGCCGGCAAGGGCTAAATGGTATATTATCCAGTATTCTACAAAGAGAAACTTTGCAGGGGCAAAGGTAGGAATGGTATATGGAAAGAAAACAACGCTTCGCCTTAAGAAGAACAGAACCTATTATATCCGTATCAGAGCATATGCCTATGGAAATAGTGCTAACAATAATCAGGCGGTCAATGGAAAATGGAGTCAGGTGAAAAAAGTAAAGACAAAAGGATAGGAAATGGGAGCAAAGTGGGCACAATAACCACTTCACAGATATTTTACACAGATTTGACGTAAACAGGATAGCAGATTTTACTTCATAAATTTAAGATTAAGTCATCGTGAATAAAGCGATGGCTTTTTCTTTTGTCAGATTTCAGCTCAAACAAAGCAGGAGCTGCGATAAGATAGAGAGAAAATAATGGGTTTGGAGATCACTCTCCGAACCCCGTGGAGAGTAAATACAGAAAGGAAATGTAGGAAAATGAAGGTGAAATTAAAAACATATCTCCATCATCCAGGTTCTCTGGTGGTGCTGCTGCTGACAATCCTGTCGGCGGTGATCACGGTATTGGCACTGGGATCGCTGATTGTTTATATTCTGGTAAAGGGAGTGCCTCATCTGACACCGGAGCTGTTTGCCTGGACGTATAATTCAGACAATGTGTCTATGCTGCCGGCGTTGATCAACACATTGCTGTTGACGATCCTTGCAATTGTGGTGGCAGGACCGCTTGGAATCTTTGCAGCGATCTATATGGTGGAATATGCAAAGAAGGGAAATAAAATTGTCGGACTTGTCCGGGTGACGGCAGAGACGTTGTCAGGTATTCCGTCAATCGTATATGGATTGTTCGGAATGTTGTTTTTCTGTACAGCACTTCATATGGGATATTCATTGATATCCGGTGCGCTGACGGTGGCGATCATGGTATTGCCGACGATTATGAGAACCAGCGAAGAAGCACTTCTGGCAGTGCCGAAAAGTTACCGGGAAGGAAGCTTCGGACTGGGAGCCGGAAAGCTTCGGACGGTATTCCGGGCGGTGCTTCCATCGGCAGTACCGGGAATTCTTTCCGGTGTGATCCTCTCCATTGG
>ULRH01004896.1_pt1 | contig 17018 bp, 13 predicted proteins | sample 1955271 | NCBI WGS metagenome assembly ULRH01 (sample SAMEA4835677, study PRJEB28245) | human gut metagenome | biome: gut microbiome; material: fecal sample | place: Denmark | collected 2008 | reverse complement strand
GTTCCATTCCATTTTTCGCAATCCATTTCTGATTGACTATAAACAAGCTTTTAAAGGTTATGCCATTTCTAACAGGCGTTTTTCTTCTATGAAATCCAATCCTTTCTCTAAGATGACTTGGCGTGTCTTTTCAGTATTGTCTGTGCGGAATACTAAGATTCCTTTGCCTGACAATAAGAATGAATAGAGATAAGAAATGCCTATTCCCGCTTCGCTGAAACTGCGGATAGCATCGGCTGCACGTCCGGGTTGGTTGTCGAGCATGATGGCGAATACATCCGAAAGGTTGGCTGATATGCCGGCCTTTTTCAGTGTATCGTAAGCCCGCATAGGCTCGGAACAGATAATGCGGTAAATACCATACTCTACAGTATCGGAAATGGTGGAAGCAATCAGTTGGATGTTTGCTTCCTTCAACAGTTCGAGAACCTGAAGCAATGTTCCCGACTTGTTTTCTACAAATACGGATAATTGATGAATCGTCATATCTTATAAGTTTTATATCAATGTTTTTCTTAAATCTTTTACACGTACGGCCTTGCCTTCTTGTTTGGGCAGGCTTCCTTTCGGAACGAGTTTTACACGAGGCGTAATCAGAATTTCGTCTTTCAACTGGCGGGTAATTTCTTTGGTTAATCGTTGTAAGAATCCGTAATCATCGGTGAAGTCATTCAGTTCCACTTCTACGGCCATTTCATCATTGGCCTCTAAATTGGTTAATGTAATGAGGTATTCGTTGCCCAACTCTTTGAATTGCATTAGAATGTTTTCTATCTGAATCGGGAAGATGTTCACACCTTTCAGGATCATCATGTCGTCACTACGTCCTTTCATACGGTCGAGGCGTTTATGGTGACGTCCGCAGGGACAATCGCCGGGAAGGATACGGGTCAAGTCGCGTGTGCGGTAGCGCAATAAAGGCATTGCTTCCCGGTTGATAGTGGTTAGTACCAATTCGCCGATTTCGCCTTCGGGCACAGGTTCCAGTGTATCTGGATTGACAATCTCCACAATGTAATAGTCTTCCCAAATGTGCAGGCCGTTTTGTTCGGGACATTCGAAAGCCACGCCCGGGCCACACATTTCCGACATGCCGAACGAATTGTATGCCTTCACCCCCAGCATGTCTTCGATACGTCGGCGTTGTTCGTCAGAGTGTGGCTCGGCCCCGATTATCAAAGTACGGAGCTTCGTGTCACGGCGTGGGTCAATCCCCATTTCTTCCATGACTTCGTAAAGTCTTCCCGCATAACTTGGAATGGCATGCAGGGCGGTTGTGCCGAAATCGGTGATAAACTTAATTTGGCGTTTGGTATTTCCTGCAGCGGCAGGAACGGTGAGCATGCCCAGTCGTTCGGCTCCATACTGGAATCCTAACCCGCCTGTGAACATGCCATAACCCGATGAGTTCTGAAAAATGTCTCCTCTGCGGAGTCCTACCATATAGAGACAACGTGCTACGGCATTTGCCCATTCATCCAAATCATGTTGGGTATGGAGGATAACGGTAGGTGTGCCTGTCGTGCCGCTGGAGGAATGTAAGCGCACTACCTTTTCCAACGGTACAGCAGAAAGCCCGAAGGGGTAATGGTTGCGCAAATCTTGTTTGGTGGTAAAAGGTATCTTTTGCAGGTCATCCAGCGAGTGTATGTCTTCCGGCTTTAATCCTATTTCTGCAAAGCGTTGTTTATAAAAAGAAGTGTGCATACAGCGTTGCAAAGTCTGTTGCAACCGTTCCATTTGTAGCTTTTCTATCTCCGGACGTGTCATGGTTTCCAGTTCCGGATGTAAGTACATAGATTCGTGTTTCATGGTCTTTTGTTATCTTTTTTACGGCAAATATAAGGTTTTAAATATAAAAAAGAAAACAAAAGGCGAATATTTCGTAAAATTGATAATAATCTATGCCTTCTGTGTATTGGACTTTTCTTCTATAGGTTGCAGTTTTTTCTTCTTATGTTGTAATACAATGAAAAAGAAGAAGGCGTGAGATTTGTCCGTCGTCCATCAAAAACTGAGGCATCGCCAAACGCCCACTCTAAAAATGAACCAAGAAACAATACTCCCACGCCGCTTTTGTATATGGATGTAACATTTGCTGTATACGTCTGGCATATACACAAAACAGAATGAGCGTCATATTGCCTCTGTCCTTTAGAGTAAAAATTTGGCGAATTTTCAGTTTTAGGACAAAGCAAAAACGCTTTCTTTATTTTCACCGCAAAGATACGTTTTTTTCAATATGACGCTTTTCAGGGAAGCATTATTTCTTGGTAAATGCTATTTTAGAAACTGTTTTGAATTTCTACAAAAAGTTTTTCTTGTCTTGATGTATTCGTTTTCGTGTGTGCTTTGGGCGATTTTTTGGTCCTTTCCGCTTCTGTCCTTCGTCAGATAGCCCGCTATCTTCCTCATCACAGAAGCGGAAATGCCTCAAAAACTCATCCCAAATCATCACACGATAAATTCAAAACAGTTTCTTATATTTCAGACAGATTACGCCGGTTGATGTTTCTCCATTTTTGATTTCCATAAGGCGAAAAGCAATCCTGAAACGATAAATGCCGTTATTGCTGAGATGTAGCCTACAGTGGTAGATAAGCCGAAACTGTTTTCTGAAATGAGGAGAAAGGAAAGACATACCGCCGTCATGAACATCGCAGGAAGAAGGGTAATCCAATAATTCTTTTTCTTGCGTACCAAGTAAACCGTCAACGTCCAAAGCGTGAATACTGCCAAGGTCTGGTTGGCCCATCCGAAATAGTTCCATATTACGTTGAAGCCGTCTTCATCGGCAATGTTATACCATAAGAGTGCCAGCGTGACACCAAATATGGGAATGCAGATATAGATACGCTTCCGGATGGAGTGCTGTTCTAAATGTAAGAACTCTGCGATAATCAGGCGGGCACTCCGCAAGGCGGTGTCTCCACTGGTGATAGGAGCGGCTACTACCCCTAATATAGCCAGGGCGCCACCGAATATTCCCAGCCAGCCTTGAGATACGGTCGTAACCACTTCGGGAGCTTGGAGGGTAGCTGATACGCCCAACTCTTCGGCGGCACCGCCATAGAAAAAGTACATGGATACGGTTGCCCAGATTAAAGCTACTATCCCTTCGGTTATCATGGCACCATAGAATAGCGGGCGTCCTTGATGTTCGTTTTTGATGCACCGTGCCATAAGCGGGCTTTGAGTGGCATGGAAACCACTGATGGCTCCACAAGCGATGGTGATGAACAGGCAAGGGAATATGGTTCCGGATGAAGGGTTCATGTTGGTAATGCCATCACTCAGTTCGGGTAAAGAAGGCCATTTGATAAAGAGTACAGCCATCAATGCTATCGCCATGAACAGCATGGCGATGGCAAAAAGCGGATAGATGCGTCCGATAATCTTATCGATTGGCAACATAGTGGCAAGGAAATAATAAGCAAAGATTATCAGGCACCAGATATACACCCACGAAAGGGAGTCGCTACAAAGCTTGCCTAAAATGATAGCCGGGCTATAAACGAATACGGCACCCACCATTAATAACAGGAATACAGAAAATACCAACATCACTTGCTTGGTGCGCTTGCCTAAATAGGCACCTACCAGTTCGGGTAATCCTGCTCCGCCATGGCGCATGGAGAGCATTCCACTCAGGTAATCGTGTACTGCTCCGGCAAAAATACAACCTAATACAATCCAAAGATAAGCGGAAGGACCGAACTTGGCGCCCATAATCGCACCGAATATAGGACCTGTTCCAGCGATGTTCAAGAATTGAATCATAAAGATTTTCCACCCGGGGAGCACTATATAATCTACTCCATCCGCCATGCTTACCGCAGGGGTAGGGCGGTTGTCGGGAGCAAACACACGCTCTACGATACGCCCATAAACAAGATAACCCACTATAAGGGCTATCAGGCTCAATACAAATGTCATCATAGTTTTATCAGTTATTAAATCGTTTCTTTGTAAAACCTTACATCAACGCCGGAACCAGCCATTTCGTGAGCAGGTATCCGCCACCTACCAGCCATACATACAAGAGTCCGGCAAGAAGGAACGGCTTGGCACCCGCCTGTTTGAACTTCTCGATGCTGGTATCTGTGCCCAATGCCGTCATGGCCATGGTCAACATGAAGGTATCTATGTATTCGATGGCACCGTTCAATGGGATTTCCTTTACACTTTCTACACCTAATATATATTGTAGGAACGAGTTGAGGCAGATGATGCCGATGAACCCGAAAGCAAACCAGGGAATGGTGATTTTACTTTTACCTGATGTGTTCCCGGCTTCCGCTGATTTGCGTTTGGCAAGGGCAAAGCTCATGATGACCAGTACCGGAGCAAGCATCATGACCCGAATCATCTTGGTGATGGTTGCTGTTCCGGCTATGCCTAAAGTATCGGTCGGATCCATGGCATTGCCGGCTCCGGCTACGTGTGCCACTTCGTGAAGTGTACTTCCGGTATAGATGGCCGTACCGATATTGCCTAATGAATCCAATAATCCGGCACGATACATAATCGGGTATAAAAACATGGAAATCGTACCGAAGATAACGACCGTAGATACCGCAATGGCGGTTTTATGTCCTTCACATTTCACAACCGGTTCGGCTCCCAATACCGCCGCAGCACCACAAATGGCACTTCCTGTAGCGGTCATCAGCGAAGTGTCCTTGTCCATTTTCAAGGCACGTCCCAGCCATACGCCCAAGCCGATAGTTCCGCATACGATAATCGTATCAATGATGATGGCGGGCAGTCCTACCGCCGCCACTTGTGTAAGTGTCAGGCGAAAACCGTAAAGCACAATGCCGGCACGGAGGATTTGCTTGGTGCAGAACTTGATGCCCGGCACCCATGTCTCTGGCAACCGGTTCCGTAAGCTGTTGGCATACAGCATGCCTAATATGATGCCCACGATAAGCGGGCTGAACGAGAGACTTCTGACGAAGGGGATTTCGGCGATATAGAAAGCCGCGAATGAGAAGAGGGCGATAAGCAAGATACCGTGCAGGGTATTTCCTCTATTTCCTTTTTCGAACATATACACAATGAATTTTAATGGTTATTTTTTCTTTGCGGGTGCAAAGGTAGGTGATTAAATCCAATAAACCTATTGAAAAAGAATTATTCGTGATAAACTCAAGTAATAACGGATAAGGGAAGCCCGCTTGTTTGCCATAAGCGGAATGTGGTTTCCGCTTGTGGCATCCATGCGCATAAATCATCTGTCACAGGCATCAGAACCCGTTCAGAAGAGGAACTGTTCATGTCCGTTTCCCTTTCCTCTTCTATTTGCGATAATTATATGTAATCCTATTGAAAACAAGTAAAAATGTAAAAAGAATCTTCGTATTAGGAAAGGTTTCCGGTTTGTCTCTCGCTTTTACCCGAAAGTTCCCAAATGTACGAAAAAGTTAAATACTTTACAAATTCTATGCCGTGTTTTTTGTCAGGAAATTGTATATTTGCTCCGAATTTTCAAAAAGCATTAAAAAAAGAGGTTTGAATGAAGAGACAAATACTATTGGCACTGGTATGGGGAGCGGTGCTTTTCGCTCATGCACAAGGAAAAATGGAGCCGGACTTCCGTTCGCCTTTTGATTTCCCGCTTTTGCTGAGTGCGAACTTTGGTGAATTGCGTCCCAATCATTTCCATAACGGTTTGGACATCAAGACCGGAGGCGTGACAGGAAAGCCGATTTATAGTGTAGCGGAAGGCTATGTGTCGCGCGTCATGGTGCTGCATGGCGGATATGGGCAAGCCTTGTTCGTGACTCATCCCAACGGATTCACTTCGGTATACGGACATGTGGTTTCGTTTGCTCCGAAGATTCAGGAATATGTCCGCAAGTATCAGTACGAACACGAGACATTCGTATGCGACATCCGTATCGGGCCGGACATGCTTCCCGTAGGGAAGGGAGAGATTATCGCTTTGAGCGGGAACGAAGGAGCATCGGCGGGGCCGCACCTGCACTTGGAGTTGCGCCGGAACGATAACGGGGATTATGTCGACCCCATGCCTTATTTCCGGAAATACCTGAAGGATGACCGTCCGCCCGTGGCAAGCCTGATAGGGATTTATCCCGTAAAAGGCAGGGGAGTGGTAGACGGAAGTTCCCGGCGCAAGCTGGTAGGAGCCGGAAACCTGAAGCAACGCTTTACGGCGTGGGGGGAGATTTATACGGGCATTGCCGCCAAGGATTATATGACAGGGACTTCCAATTTCTATGGCGTACATTCGGTGACGCTTTATGTCGATTCGGCAAAAGTCTTTCAGAGCGTGACCGATGAGGTATCGGCAAACGAGAACCGGATGATAAACGGGTTTATCGACTATCCGGAGTACGCGGAAACCCGCCGGCTGGTGATGCGCTCGTATAAGGCTCCGGGCAATAGCTTAAGGTTATTGGAGACGGATGACGCAAGAGGCGTCGTTACGATAGACGAGGAGCGCGATTATCACTTCCGCTATGTGCTGGAGGATAATTTTGGGAACAAGCGTTCTTATCGTTTCACCGTGTCCGGAAAGCGGCAGGACATCCCTGCTTACGAGCCTCAAACCAAGTGGATATTGCACTGGAACCAGACCAATGTCGTACAGGAACCGGGCATGAATCTGGTTGTTCCGAAATCCATGGTATATGAAGATACTGGGCTGGAAACCCGTGTGGTGAACGATAGCGGGAAAATCTCGTTCGATTATGTGCTCGACGCGGGTCCCACTCCTTTGCATGGCTTTTGTCCTTTAGAGATAGGTGTGCGCCGCTTGCCCGTAGCGGATACTACAAAATATTACATCGAGCAACGGGTAGGCAAATGGAAAGCATCGGTGGGAGGAACGTATGCCAATGGCTGGATGAAGGCGCAAATCCGCACGCTCGGCACATTCTCGGTGCAGATAGATACGGTCGTTCCCCGCATCACTCCCTTGGGAAGGGGAACTTGGCGTACGGACCGCAGGATTCGGTTCCGGGTAAGCGATACGCAGACCGGCATTGCTTCGTATAAGGTATATGTCGACGGAGAGTTCGTATTATTCGGTTTGAAAAAAGGCATGCTGGTTATTCAAGACCCGGAGCGCATAAAGAAAGGAATCCCTCATCGGTTGGAGGTAATCGTAAAGGATGGATGCGGAAACGAAGCACGTAAGGAATATGAATTTTGAATATAGGTGCGTGAGCCGGTGCATATAGGTGCGTTGGCCCATGCACATAGGCGCATCAGGCGATGAAGCCGATGCGAGGATGCGGACTATTTTAAATTATCAGAATAAAAACACGAATGAAAATGAGAAAAAAGTTTGGATTAATCGCCATGCTGTTGGCAATGTGTGTGATGAACGGTTGGGCTTGCACCAACCTGATAGTCGGTAAGAAAGCCTCTGCCGACGGGTCGGTAATCGTTTCTTATTCGGCGGATTCGTACGGTATGTTCGGCTTCTTGTGCCATTATCCGGCGATGACGCACGAAGCGGGAGCCATGCGCCCCATTTACGAATGGGACACCGGCAAATACCTGGGTCAGATAAAGGAAGCGAAGCAGACCTATAATGTCATCGGGAACATGAATGAATTTCAGGTGACGATAGGGGAGACCACCTTTGGCGGACGCCCCGAACTGGTAGACTCAACGGGTATCATGGATTATGGAAGCCTGATTTACGTGGCTCTTCAACGCTCCCGCACGGCAAAAGAAGCCATCAAGGTGATGACCGACTTGGTAAAAGAATACGGATATTATAGCAGTGGAGAGTCATTCTCTATCGCCGACCCGAACGAGGCGTGGATTATGGAGATGATAGGCAAAGGTCCGGGCGTGAAGGGTGCCGTATGGGTAGCGGTGCGCATTCCCGATGATTGCATCGCGGCGCATGCCAACCAAAGCCGCATCCACAAGTTCGACCTGAACGACAAGGATAATTGCCTGTATTCGCCCGATGTGATTTCCTTTGCCCGCGAGAAAGGCTATTTCAATGGAATGAACAAGGATTTCAGCTTTGCTGATGCCTATTGTCCGCTGGATTTCAGTGGCTTGCGTGCGTGTGAAGCCCGTGTGTGGAGTTTCTATAACATGTTCAGCAAAACCACCGGTGAAGCTTACCTGCCTTACATCCAAGGAAAGAGCAAGGAGCCTATGCCGCTTTACGTGAAGCCCGACCGTAAGGTATCGGTACGTGATATCCAGCAGGCGATGCGCGACCATTACGAAGGTACTCCCCTCGATATTACGAACGATATGGGTGCCGGGGCCTTTCAGATGCCTTACCGCTTGTCTCCGTTGACATTTAAGGTAGACGGACAGGAATACTTTAACGAGCGTCCCATCTCGACCCAGCAAAGTGCCTTTACGTTTGTAGCTCAGATGCGTTCCATGATGCCCGATGCTATCGGCGGTGTCTTGTGGTTCGGTTTGGATGATGCAAACATGACGGTTTTCACTCCGGTGTATTGCAATACCGACAAGGTGCCGGCTTCGTATGCCGAAGGAGAAGGCGATTGTGTCACGTTCTCATGGAATTCGGCGTTCTGGATTTACAATTGGGTGGCAGATATGATTCGTCCGCGCTATAGTTTGATGATAGACGATATGCGTAGCGTTCAGAATGCATTGGAAGATATGTATGCCGATGCGCAATCCGGAATCGAAAGCACGGCTATGAAACTTTATGCCGAGAATCCGCAGAAGGCAAAGGAGTTCTTGACCAATTACACGGGCATGAGTGCCCAGGCGGCGGTAGATGCATGGAAGAAGTTAGGCGAGTTCCTCATCGTGCGCTATAACGACGGGGTAGTGAAACGGGTAAAGAACGGCAAGCTGGTACGTCCCGAAACAGGCAATTCCGCTCCGCTTGACCGTCCCGGATATCCGCAAGAGTTCCTGAACGAACTGGTGAAGTCTACCGGCGAGCGTTATAAGGTGATTGACCTGAAGTAAGTCTTCATGCAAATAGTAAATCCGCTTTAAGATGAAAACTTCTTCATTTTGAAGCGGATTCTTTGTATGATAAGAAGCTGTTTTGAATTTATCGCCCAAAGCACACACGAAAACGGATACATCAAGCCAAGAAAAACTTTTTGGAGAAATTCAAAACAGCTTCTAAGTGTTAGTTGTATATTCTATATTCGTTAGTGGCATGTTCTTCCATATCTTCAAAGCTTTTCCGTTTCGATGCATACTTCCATTTCCGCTCCTCGGAATACCACCTTCAGTAGATGCAGTTGTGTACCGGCGCAAAGGCGTTTCACTATCTTGTCTTCGCTGTATTTCTTCAGTTGCTCATCGGCTTCCCGGCTTTTTTCTTGTATTTCCGCATCCGTTGCCGTAGGCTTTACATATTTCAGTTCCATGATGTAGCTGTGGGCTATCCCTGGATAGCGTGCCTTGTCAGGGAGCAGCAGGAAATCGCTGAAACCATAGTTCAGTTCTATTTCGGGCTCTACCAGGTACAGGCTGTTCAGCGCAAGGTATGCTTTGAAGAAGCCCTGTAGGTTGTGCTCGCCCAAGATGCTGTCGCGCACGGAAGAGTTCTCGCGGTATGCCGTGGCGATGCGTTCCACCACGGTTTTCCATTCACCGTCCCCGGCCATCATGCGGAAACCTTTTTTCAGGGCACTTAAATCCACATCGAAGCTACGGCGGTAATAGTCGCGCATAAAGCCCCAGTATTGTTCTTTCACGCAATTGTTCGGGATTACCATCCGAAGTTCATCCCATTCCATACTGTCCATAGTGAGTAGCCCGTAATAATAAAGGAGGCTTCGGAAATTGTTGTCGTCCGTCACATATTCGGCCGGAAATGAGGTTTTCAGGGTCATCAGTATGGAGCCTGTAGCCGCTATCTCCTCAATCACACTCATGCGGTTCTCCCGTTGGTTGCCCCGCTCGATATCTGCCAGCATTTTCAGCTTCTTGTAATCGGTGCGGATGTTCTTGTCCACCATTTCATCAGGAGGGCATCCGTAGAACACTTGGTGGCGCAAGTAGTAATATACCATGTCGCAATTGTATAGGCGGTCATCGTTCAGGCATTGCTTGGCAAAGCAATAATTGTTGTACCACGGCTTCATCTCCGCCATCATCGCCTCGATGTCGGCATCGGCACGCAGCCTGCCGTTATCCTGATAGTAATGGAACATGGTGCGCACATCGCTCTCGGAGAAACCTAACATGTGGTTGAACTCAGGGGCTTGGGAGATGTTCCAGTCAATGTTGTACCCGCTTGAAAGGTCATCCAGCGTGACGGGAGACACGCCGATGAGGAACACGCGGCTGAACATTGCCTTGAATATCTTGAAGTATTCGCGGTAGAATCCGCTGGCATGGGTCAGCCGTCGGAACAGTTCCTTGCCTCCGTCACTTAAGATAACGTTCGTGAAGTTGTCATACTCATCAATGATAAGGTAAAGCGGATATCCTTTCTTATGGGCATGCAGGTTGATGTAGTTCAGTTTAGAGCGGGCACTGTTTTCCTGCTTTACCGCCTGCTCGAATCCGTCATCGTAAAATCCGGCATAGATTTCGGCGAACACATCCAGCACCTGGCAGCAATATTTGTTGAAGTTCTGTTCCAGTTCCTGCTCGTTGAATCCGGTTCCTACGATAGAAAAGTCGAAGTATATCACCTGAAAGGCGTTTTTCAGCGGCGTGGGATGCTTCTTTACCCACAGTCCGTCGAAGAGAGTGTCGAAGCGGTCCGCCTTGGCGGTGTCGTAGTAGTCCCGCATCATGCTGACGAATACGCTCTTGCCGAAACGCCGCGGACGGATAAGGAAGAGGTAGTTGCTCATGTTTTCCAGAAGCGGAAGATACATGGTCTTGTCCACGTAATAGAGATTCTCGTTCCTCAGCTGTTCGAAGTTTGCCACTCCGTAAGGGATGCCTTTCACTTTTACCTGTTCCATGCTTGAATCGTTCTTAAAGGGTTATGATACGGCAAAGGTACGTTTTTCCAGTCAATTATCCAATCGGAACCGGTAGATATTATAGTCTTCAGGACAAATGGCAAATGAAAGTACGTTTAATTTTATCTTCCGTTTCATGTATAAGAATATCATCCATGAAAGTTATATCAGCAGGTTTTCTTAACCATGGTTCTTCAGTAGTTTTATAAAAAAGATTTCTTGGCTTGATGTATCCGTTTTCGTGTGTGCTTTGGGCGATTTTTTGGCCCTTTTCGCTCCTGTTCTTCGTCAGATAGCCCGCTATCTTCCTCATCATAGAAGCGAAAATGCCTCAAAAACTCATCCCAAATCATCGCACGATAAATTCAAAACAGCTTCTAAATGTGTTAGTTAATCTTTACTCTATCAAGCTTTCATTATCATCCGAATGCCTTGCCTTATTTCGCAACACGCATTCGCGGCTTGTGTTGGCATAGCAATATACGCAGAAATGGCGGCAAGTATCATACATCCCGATGTCTTTGCTTACTATGCATCCGCATATTTTACGCTGCCCCTTGTCTTTCAGATTTTTCCGTTCAATAGGAACAGGGGGGATCTCTCCGAACAAATCCGGTTCGGGCAATTTACCGGTATGCAAGTAGTAAACCAATTCCTTATCCTCGCCAAACACCCGTTCCATCAGTTCTCCGTCTATGCAGCGGTTGTGCTCGATGCCATAAGCTTCCAAGTTGGTTTCTTCGGCACACGTGGCAAGCGTCAGGTTCCAGCCTCCGGCTTTCCATATATCACGCAATTTTACCAGACCTTCCACGATTTCCAACCGTTGTGCCTCATTCAGTTCCGCGGTTTCAACATTCTCTTTCGTAAAACAATGTGTTTCCTTTATGAGATTGCTCTGCACTTTCCGATATGCTTTTACATCCACGAAGCTGAACACCAACTTATCCGTGTATCCTTTCAGCTGATTGCCTGTCTTCCATATCCGGTTCAGCAACATACGTGGGGTTATGTCAGGCGTGATGATTAAAGGGTCGAACCGCCATATCACTCGCTCATGTCCAATCAGCTCCGATAATTTGCGGAACGTTTCAATCCGTTTTTCTACGCTGGGCACATTCGGTTCGAAACCTTCCCGCACATAATCGTTCAGCGTCACCTGAAAATAGTAATGTATTCCCAATTCATCCAGTTTGTATAAATAAGGTAAGATAGGTTCCGGATTCTTCGTCCAAAACACCACCACCTTACAATGCTTGAAAGACACATACATCGGCTTCCGGTTGAACGGATTATACCATACACAATGCCCCTTGTCCAAACGATTGAAGAACCATTTGGTATAAAAGGCCGGTATGTCCGTAGAGCGGCTGGCTGAAATAATGACCGGGGCGATGGATTCTACTTGTTTGCCGGAATCGGTGGTTATCTTATCTTTTCCCATATCGACCGAATTTTCTACAAAGTTGCAAAAATCGGATTGAAATTCAAACTTCATCAGTGAAATTATAAATTTTCAAATATCGTTCAATTATCCGCCAAAGCATATCTTTCCGCGTTAATCCTTCTATGTATTGAGGTGGAATGGCATCATGCCCATACTTGGCTCCCAGTAAACTGCCTGCGACCGCACCATTTGTATCGGCATCACCTCCTTCATTCACTATTGCCAACAACCCTTCTTTAAAACTTCTTGCATGATATACACACCATAATCCTGCCGCCATAGCCTTTAATGTATATCCCATGCTTGCTTCATCGTCCAAATCCAGGCCTTTCAAAGTATCCGCTTGCGCCAACTTCAAGTAAGGTTCTATCCGCTCATCATATCGTCTGCCGATTCTTATCAGTTTTTCTAACGGCAAAAGTCTTTCTTCGTAAACCAAAGAATGGATAAGTGCAGAAATGATGACAGAAGATCCCACGCATCGAGGGTCAGCATGCGTAAGCCGGCAAATGTCGGCGGCATGTTTCTCTACATCCTCTTTCAGCAGCCCGACTACAGAAGTACGCATGACCGCACCGTTCGATGCGCTTTTCTTGCCCGACATGTTCCAGACCAATTCCGCCGCTTGTTGAGGCTTTTCTACATAATCCCCTAAACACAATACTTTGTATGTGTGCCTGCCGATTCCCATTGGATGCTGCAAGAACCATTGCTTAAAGTTCTGGGCCATGTCAGGCAAATCCACTCCTTTATTCTTTACGATACTTTCGGCTATACACAACATCATATCCGTATCGTCCGTCCAACTTCCTTTTTCCCATCTCGACCGATGATAATCCTGCACGATTTGAGCATAATCATTTAATCCATTAGGATAATGCTTGCTCACTTCCGCCTTGGTCATAAACTCCGTTCCTAACCCTAAAGCATCTCCTATGGCTTGACCAAAGAAAACGCCTTTTAGTTTGTCTTTATTTATTATTCTTATATTAGTAAACATTTATGGATACCCTGCACAGCACAGATTTTTTTAATTACTTCTTCGATTCACGTTCTTTCAAAAGCATAACAAGCAATATGATGGCTATGGTTATGTCAACGATATTCCATACCATGCGCCCTAAAGGAATCTTAATGAACGGCTGGAACAAGACCGCTAATGCACCGAAAGTAATCATTAGATTTTCTTTCTTTTCCTGATAATATTGGTATGCCATAAGTCCGAAAACAATCGTAGCAAAATAACGGACTAAGATGTAATAGCCGTATGGCATTGGTGCTAAACATAACACCAATGCGATGATTAAGATTTGTTTGAGACGTTTCATTTTTCCATTCGATAAGGTACTACATGAATATCCTTCGCAAAATTGAGGTTAGCTCCCGAATCATCACGACCTCCAGTTGTGATTCCAATAACTTCACCATATCGATTAATCAAGGCTCCACCGCTGCTTCCATGATCTATGGGGCAACTTATTTGGATGAAATCATCATCTCTTATTTGAGAGATTTCACCCGAAGCAAATGTATTTTCCAATCCTTTTGGGCTGCCTATTGTATAAACTCTTTCTCCTACTTCACATTGTCTCTGAGAAACAGGTATATAGTTAAACTGCCCTTTTATTCGGAATAAAATGTAATCATCCGATTCACTTTTAGCCAACACTTTATCTATCTTGTATTGTCGGCCATCAGATAACTTAATGACTTCATAACCGATACCTGTTCCTTTAAAAACATGGTAATTGCTTACTGCCATCCCATCCTTGCTAATAAAAAATCCCGAACCTTGATAAGCGTTATAACCATCTGTTGTAAAAACCATAAAAACAGCTGAGTTATAACGCTTGAATACTTCAGTGGCAGGAATAACTTTGTCTGTATTATGGTCAACCTTTGGATTGTTTTCTTGTTCAGGTCGTGAAATGATGCGGCTATCAATTTTAGGAGGTACAGACTTCTCTACATAAAGTTTTCTGACATCTTTTCTCCCTTCATTCCTTCCAGTCATCGTGCAAGAAGTTACTAAGAAGAACATTAAAAAGAGCAATCCTGCATTAGTTATTTTATCCATGTCTTTTATTTATTTTATTACTCCTGGCTTAGGTAATATATGAATTAAAAAACGCTGGTTTTTGACATTGCCGGGAATATCCGGTTGTATACGTAAAGTCCCATCCTGTCCACTTCCTGACACAATAACTTCACATTGCTCCGAATTAAAATAGACACCATTATTTTTCCAATAATTCACCAAAGCCAAAGCACGCTCATAACTCAATTCATTATTTCTGATAAAATTATCCTTCGAAGCCTGTCCCTCTATAATTAATAAATATTGGGCATTATATTTCTGACATGCTTCTTTAATAAATTGATTAATAGCTTTTCCTGCATTTAACAATTGCTGCCTTGTCTCTAATTCTATATCTGTAATATCAGCACTATTTATCTGAAAACCCACATCTATTTTCAATATATGCTTCTTATGTTCGGCATTATAAGCAAAATAAGTAGAATCAATATTACTGATTGCATTTTGGATTTCTTTAATTTTATTGATTTCAGCCTCAGTAGCTTTAACTTGTTTTTGAAGCATGATAACCGTTAAAACAAACAAAACAAGCATAATAAAAAATAGACTTGACATCAAGTCTGCATAACTCGCCCAAAAGAAACTCTTTTTATTCATAATCAAAACGCACTATACTCTATCATACATTAGTTCCATTAAAAGCTGATAAAATCCAACTCAAGAGCATGACAAAAAATACGACAATACCTAATCCCATAAATAGGAACAGCATATATTCAACAGGCTTAGATATTTTTAAAGACGAAGTTTGTTTTAATGTATTCGGCATAGAAACTTCTACAGACATATTTTCTACAGCAAATATCAAGCTATCCAATTTTTTATTCTGATCAGCGGCCATTTTTTCAATTCCAATTTTCATAGCATTCAAACTCTCTAATTCCAGATCTAGCTTTTCACCTTGCATTCTTACAGATGAAACAACTTCATCCAATTTCTTCAATTCATCCAACACGTTTCCATTCTCTTGAATTTTTCTTTTAAAAATTTCCTGTTGTTCATCCAAGGCTTTATTGAAAATGTTTTGTTTTCGAATAAGTGCTTCGTTCATTTCTTGCATACTTTTGTCCGCATTTTCTTGCAAAGAGTGCAATGTTTGTTGCAACCTGTCATCTACCGTTCCTACCGCCTGGCTGATAGCTGCCTTACGTTGCTCAATATCTTTCACTTCTTGCTCAAAGAAAGTCCCCATCCGCTCGATTAATTGCGTACGATTCATCTGCGAATTAATTGCATCTGTCAGTTTATTAATGTGACTGATGTATTCATTCGCACTATGTAAATACTGTCCTAAACGTTCTAATTGAGGTGTATACGTCTGCAATTCGCGTAATACAGAAACATTAGCGGTTGCCATTTTCTTAATATCCAATTGTTGAATGGTTTGTATCAATTCAATTTGGTTTTCATAAGATGTTTCTACCCGCTGCAATGCCTTGTCCAGCTTTGTTGTATTCATGGAGAATGAACGGTTGAACTTCAATAAATTTTCTTGAAGCCTCATCAGACTATTCTCTGTCCCTCCTAACACTGGAAGAAGTTCTGTTTGAATCCAAGTATAGAACTCATTCTTATCTTCTTCTAATTTGGACGCTGCACTTTTTATTGACCACGAAGCTATACTTGTAAACAGAATACCAAAAAAACTAGCGAACATAGCTATGGCAACTCCTCCCATCAACATACCTATTGATTCACTCGGATTATTAATAAAAGCAGAAAAGCCTTGATTGTCACCTGTACCTAACGCTATAGAACCTATACCGACAATAATACCAATAACCGTTCCCATTAAACCTAAATATAAAGGCATGGGAATCTGTACACTTATTTCTTCCTGTTTTGCATCACAATTCCGTTCCACAATATCCTTTACTAACATAAAATCGCTAACAGCACCCTTGTTTTTTACTAAATAGATATTTATTGATTTTATGATTCGAGATAAAACCGGATGATTTATTGATGTGTCTGTATTAATGTATGTTATTTCAACGGTGTCTTCTGAAATATTTTCTTGTGGTATTTTATAACACCCATCCGTACAATCTATTTCATTTTTATTGTTAATTGCCGATAAAGGAATATATGCTTTAGATGTTTCAAAGCGAATACCTTTAAATATGTCTTTATATTTTCTTATTAACGTAAAAGTATTTCCTCCTATCATTATTTGGATAATAATGATGAAGAACACTATTCCTCCTATTATTATTTGATGCTCTTCCATAATGCACTATCATTTAATAAATTCGATTTCGGCTTTTTTAATTACTTTCCAAACTCCATTTTGCATTTGTTCAACTTCGCCATCGCTTACATTTTTAATAGCTTTAGCGTTTATAGAACTGCCTGTTGTATCACAAAAATGTTCTAAAATGTATTCCTTATTTCTTATCGCTCTCAACATTTGTTCTTCTTTCTCATATATGCGGAATTTGGCAACTGTTGCATCTTTTTTTACAGAAATAATATATATGGCTTCCATTTCTTCTGTGGTTTTAAGAAAATCATCTTGTAGTGGTTTGGCATAAATTGCTTTCGATTCTTTTCTTTG
>ULRH01034982.1_pt1 | contig 17161 bp, 12 predicted proteins | sample 1955271 | NCBI WGS metagenome assembly ULRH01 (sample SAMEA4835677, study PRJEB28245) | human gut metagenome | biome: gut microbiome; material: fecal sample | place: Denmark | collected 2008 | reverse complement strand
GCCGTTGGCTACGGCGTGTCCGCGCTGTACGGTCATCCATGCGCCGATTTGGCGTAGTTTTTCTTCTTTTGTGTCTGTACTTTCCCAACCGATGGCGGTGGGATAAATCAGTAACTCGGCACCTTTTAATGCCATCAGCCGTGCACCTTCGGGATACCATTGGTCCCAACACACTTGTACGCCTAATTTGCCTATGGATGTCTGAATCGGTTCGAAGCCAAGGTCGCCCGGGGTGAAATAGAATTTTTCGTAATAAGCGGGGTCATCGGGGATGTGCATCTTGCGGTATTTGCCGGCGATGCTTCCGTCTGCATCAAAGACAACAGCTGTATTATGGTATAAGCCGGGAGCGCGTCGTTCGAATAAGGAAGTGACCAACAAAATGTTGTATGCAGAAGCTATTTCACTATAAAATCCTGTTGACGGTCCGGGAATCGGTTCCGCCAAATCGAATAGGTCTGTATTTTCTGTCTGGCAGAAATAGGGTGTGTTGTGAAGTTCTTGCAATACGACTAAGTTTGCTCCAGCTTCGGCTACGGAAGCGATGTTTCGGTGCAGTTTTTCTAAGTTGGCTTTGATGTTGTTCGAGCAGGATTGCTGCACGATACCTATACGGATGATTTTTGTCATATTCTCTTTATATAATTAAAAGGTGTATAATCAGGGTTAATTATTTTGCGAAAAAACACTTTCGGGATATTGCATGGTGACACAATGCAACGAACCGTGTTGCTGTATCAACGCCCGGCAATCGATTCCGACGATTTCACGTCCGGGGAAAGCCGATGCCAGTATGCAAGCCGCTTCCTGGTCTTTTTCTGGTTGGTCGTAAGTGGGGTATAGTACGGCGTTATTCATAATCAGGAAGTTGGCGTATGTGGCAGGAAGGCGTTGTCCTTCTTCATCGTAGACAGCATCGGGTAAGGGTAAAGGAAGCAATCGGTAGGGGGAGCCGTCTAAGGTGCGGAATGTTTTCAGTTGTACTTCCATGGCATGAAGCGCACCGTAATGTTCGTCTTCGGTGTCTGTACACTGCACGTAAGCGATGGTATGGTCGGGGCATAGGCGTGCCAATGTATCGATGTGGCTGTCTGTATCGTCACCCGCTAAAAAACCATAATCTAACCACAGTACTTGAAGCAGGTTGAATTTTTCCTTCAGGTATTGTTCGATTTCGTTGCGGCATAAGGTGTCGTTTCGGTTCGGTGCCAGCAAGCAGTTGGAAGTGGTAAGTAGAGTGCCTTCACCGTCACTTTCTATTGACCCTCCTTCTAACACGAAGTTTCGGCAATTGATGTAGTGTCCGTTTAGTAATCCGCTTTTGTAGACTTGTGTATTGATGAGGTTGTCTTTGCAAGCGGCGAATTTCATTCCCCATCCATTAAAGCAGAAGTCTAATAAAAGGGGAGAGGCATTGCTTTGCAGCAATGTGATAAATCCATGGTCGCGTGCCCAGGTGTCATTGGTAGGGCAAGCGATGAAGTGGATGTTTTCTTTAAAATCTGCCGTTTTAAGTGCTTCTGGAAATTCGGGAGCGACAAGCAGCAAGGGTTGCCGGGTCGCTATTTCACGGGCCAGACGGAGGAAGCACGCTTCTACTTCGTCCAACATATAGTTCCAGTCTGTTCCGGCATGAGGCCAAGTCAGCTGGATATAACTTTGGGTGTGCCATTCGGCGGGTAAATAAAAGTTTTGCGTCATTCGTTTTTTATATTAGTCTGTTTCTTTGTTTCGTTTCTGACGGGCAACTGGCTGTTCTTCGGAGTTCTCTGTTTTATTCCTTCGGCGGAACAACATCCAGTTGAACAGTTCGCGCCAGTTGTCGAAGTCTTTTTTATACATTAATCCGATGCCCTGAGTGGTCAGGGTTGATTTGGTGAAATAGCGGTCATTGGTTTCATTGTAGCCTTTCAGGCGGAGTTCACCGTTTTTAGTCAGCATCCACATGGCTTCAAAATCGCCTACGAAATTGGTGTTTTGCAAGGCATTGTCGCGATATCCGAAGTTGCCGTTGATGATGAGGCGGTTGTTCAATAACCTTCCCGATAGGATGGCTTCCGCTTCTACATCGCTCCAGCCGTTTTCGCCTGTGCTAAGATTGGTTCCTACATTCCAGTTCTGATTGTCGATGACTTGCGACAACATATTGTTGAGTTGTCCTGATAAGGTGCTGAAAGCCAGTGAGCTGGTTGCATCCGACTGGGTAGCGTTGTTATTATAGTCGTACGTATAGAATTTACCGATGCCAAGCAGGTAGATGATTTGTGTGTTCATCTGTTCTTCCGTACTGGTCAGGCTTCGCACTAATTCCCGGTCCTCATCGCTTACGGTGGGCAGGTCGAGGTCGAATTTCAGGTTTGGACTGGTAAGGTTTCCGGTTAAATTCAGCAGGCAATTTACCCGGACGGTACCTCGTGTGGAAGAAGCGTCTGCCACTAAATCGTTTAAGGAAGCCGAATTAACCGTATAAATCGCCTGTACATTCAGGTTTGCCTGACGTGGGTTTCCGTTAAACGATACGGTTCCTCCCGACTGTAGGATGAAATCTTTCCGGATAACGTTTTGCATACTCATTTTATAGATGCCGTTTTCGATGTTATAGTTTCCGAATATCAGGAAATCTCCTTTATTATAGAAATTGATGCGCAGGTTTCCGCTTCCTGTAGCGGAAATATTATCTCCCGCTACGGGATCCATGACGATGCGCATTGTAGCGTCTGGAGTCGCTTCAATTTGGAAGTTCAAGTGCATATCAAGGGGAGTATCGTCATCTTCTTCTTCCTTTTGTACGTTTAGGGGATGATATACTTCCGTGTAGATATGTTCTTGCCGGCGTTTAGGGGTACGGTCTACAAATGTGATAAACTGGTTGCTGGTGGCTTCGGCAGCAGTAGCAGTGACATAGGTAAACGATGTATGTGGGTCGGTACGCAAGGTTCCGTCTACACTTAAGGCGTTGTTTCCTCCCCGTAGCAGGACGTCGCCCGTAGTATAGATTGTTCCGTAAAAAGGAAATTCGGGTGTTTCTTTTTCGGTATGGAAGACCCGCATATTATGGGTGTTGAAACGGAAATTGTAAGTCAGGTGTTTCAGTTTCTGATGGTCAAGAGCTCCGTTTACGGTTCCGTTATGTCCTTCCATATCGGTTATTTGTACGTTATCGAATCCGAAATGTCCCGGACGGATGCGTACAGAGTCGGCGTGCAGACGGAACGAAGTGTTCAAAATATCCACTTTCATACTGGCATCTGCTTGTGCGCTTCCTTCCAGGTCCAAGCCAGAGAAAGGCCCGAACAGGCGGACATTGCCGAACACACGTCCTTGCATGTTGGTGAAGATGCCATTGATGAACGGTTGCAGGAAAGCCAAGTTCGTGCCTCCTGCACGGATATGCAGGTCAAGACCTTTGGCTTTGGGCGAAATATAGCCATCGACATAAGTAGAATAATGGGTGTTCTCACGAATGTCTGCCAGCAGGCGGATGCCGCCCAGTTCGTTGTCCCATTCTGCTTTGATGTCGCCTCTGCCTAATAAGGCATCGTTGAGCAAAAATCCTTTTACGTCTAACCGCCCTTGCATGACGGGTTTTTCTAATACATGATTCAAGTGTACTTTCCCGCTAATCAATCCGTTGAATTTCACGGCATGAAATTGGATGATGTCCATGATGTATTGCAGGTTGATGTTGTTTAGGTCTACAATACAACTGTCGGTTTCCGCTTTTCCGATACGTCCGTTGGCATGGATGTACTGGTCTTGGTGTTCGAACAAAAAATTACGCACATCGATGATGCCTTGCCGGATGACGACATCCGAAGCATGGATTTTCCAGATGCTATCGTTCAGGATGATTTGGCTGGGTTGTATATGGATGTGCGTATTCAACTTTTCTCCCGTTTCCGGTTTTTCGAAACGTGCCGTGGCGTCTATTAGCCCGCTGAAGGTAGAGGCCGTATTATTTCCCCAGTTGACAATCGCTTTTAGCCGGTCTTCTTTTGCCAGCGCGTTGATAGCAAAATTAACCATACTTCCTTTCTTCATGCGTTTGTTGGTGCGCAGTAAGCATTGCAGTCCTTCGTCTGTATTGTCGCAAAGAAAAGTTCCGGCTTCGTAGTAATCGCCTTTGTAGGTAAACTCGGGGGCATAAGCACGCATTTGGATGCGAGTGCGGTTATCGTCGAAATAGCCTTGTAATGAAGCCGGCATACTTAGTTCTAACGGAATGTCTGCCACTATCGACAGCAGTTCGGCATTGTCCAATTGCAGGTTGAAGTGGAAGTTATTGTCGGTTTCAGGTAATTTCTTGTCCGGATCCAGCAGCGAGGGAAGATAGCGTTGTACGGTTTTCAGGATGCTTGACGGGAGGGTGCGGTACGAATAATTCCCTTCGACTTTGCCATTCAGGAAAGGCGAACGGATTTCGATTTGTTTTTTTCCTGTGCTTCCTGTTGTTCCAGCCAGAATGTTGAGATAGGCGAGTGAATAACATTTTTCCGGGTCGGGAGCATTTACGATGATGCTGTCGACGCGGAGTTTTCCCTGCACGTCATCGATAGAGCGTCCGGTAAAGTCGGCCAACAGGTTTAGTGAAAAGTCGGCTCCGTCGTATTTTTTTGTGAGGTTCAAAGCATTCGGACAGAAATGGCGTATCGTAGCTTTTAAGTTAAAATCGGGTACAGACTGTTGCGTGGCTATGTGTCCGTTGATTTCGATGCTGCCGTTCGGGTCATTCAGTGAAATGTTTCCGTCAAATCCTCCCGGCGTATATTGTCCGTCGAGCAAGATGTTGTGATATTCGTATTGTTTGTATGTCAGCGATGAAACAGTCCCTTTGATATACGATTCGGGTTTTCCGTCTTGGTAGCGGAAACCGTTTAGTTCGATGTCGAATGCCGTATCACCGAATGTTTGTTCTTTGCCTAAGAGTGTGCCGAGATTCAGCCGTTTGCTGGTTACTTTACCTGAATAAGAATGGTATGCGGTGTCATTATGGCTGTGCATGGTCACGTTGGCCTGTATCCTGCCGGCTTTAGACAAAATGGTGCCGTGGGTGGTCAGCTGGTGAAGGTATCCCGATATGTCACCGTTAAAGCGGATGTCGCCCAAGCGGCGTATGATAGCCGGAACTTCGTTCTTGCCGGATATGTTCTGGAAGAGCCAACTTAATCCTAACGAGTCTGCGTCTAATTGAGAAACTTTACCGGATAGATGGAGATTTTCCTTTCGGTTCCAATGATTGACTACTCCTTGTGCTTTGAGCAATAAGGTTTGTTCATTTCCGCTTATAAGGATGTCTGTACAGCGCGTGTGGGTACCTTCTCCTTCTAAAGCGAGCCTGAAATCGACCGGACTATGAAAATGGGTGAAAGCGGGTACGAACATGGCGAAATCTGCCGGCACAATACTGGCATTCATCCGCATACGGTAACGAGCGTTTTTGTCCAGCTGGGCCAATTGAGGGATACTGTCGTAATCAGCGTTCAGCGTGTCAATAGTGAAGCTGGTTTCGGGTAATTGCATTTCCAGTTCGCTGAGGGAAAGGTGCCGGGGGGTAACGAGTAATTTCATGGCAAGTTTTTTCAGCTTGAATCCACTGGTTTCGTTAAAGCTCATGCGGCGTATTTGAGCATTTATAGAGTCGTTGGTCAAAGCTTTCAGCGAAAGTGTGGCAGAAAGGTTTTGGATGCCGATGTGTTTGGTGTTAAAGCGGTTGGGGGTGAAAGGTTCGGAAAGGACATCGTAATAAACCTGTCCGCGGCGGATTAATACCGAATTGATGCGCAAATCGATGTTCTTCTCTTTTTTTACAGTGTCTTTTGAGGTAAAAGCATCGACTACGAATTGGAAATTAGTCGGGCTGTCGGGCGTTTCCCGGTTTAGCCGGGCGTTTAATCCGAACAGCTGTACGCTGCTGATGCGGATTTTTCCATGCAATAAAGACGATATTTCTATCTTGGCCGAAAGTCGTGACACTTTCAGCATATCGTGATTCTTGCGGTCTTTTAATGTGACGTTTTGGATGATAATCCGGTTCAGCAGACCTAAATCGATATTGCCTATATGGAGTTCGGTCTGCATCAGTTTGCCTAATTCATCGGCCACGACGGACGAAAGTTGCCGTTGGATGACAGGAAGGTTGAGCATGGCAATCAATCCGAAATAGCATACCAATATCAGTATGATGACCGAACGGACGAAATGTTTGATGTGGATTCCTTTTTTCATGCTGTACTTCCTTTAAAAATGAATCAAAAATACAAATATCAGTCGAGGTACTCCCTATTTCTTCGGGTTATTTCAATATTTTTAAGATGGCGCATGTGTGTGGAGATGTTTTATCGGAAAGAGACTAAGAAGCTGTTTTGAATTTCTCCAAAAAGTTTTTCTTGACTTGATGTATCCGTTTTCGTGTGTGCTTTGGGCGATTTTTTGGTCCTTTTCGCTCCTGTTCTTCGTCAGATAGCCCGCTATCTTCCTCATCACAGAAGCGAAAATGCCTCAAAAACTCATCCCAAATCATCGCACGATAAATTCAAAACAGCTTCTAATTCAGGTTTAAAAACGGATACGGGTTTACTTTGCGCTTTGGAATCTTATAAAAACAATGGGAATCAGTATGTAAAACTGACTCCCATTGATATCTGAATCGTTATGAAAACATCTTTTTATTTATCCTCCGAAGTTATCATACATGATTGAACTGGATTCCACTCCTAAGCTGTCCAACATCTTCACCACTGCATTCGACATCGGACCCGGACCACACATATAATATTCGATGTCCTCGGGTGCTTCGTGATTCTTCAAGTATGTTTCATACATCACCTGATGTACGAAACCCGGAGTATATTTCACGCCTGCGGCATCGGCAGCAGGGTCGGGGCGGTCAAGTGCCAAATGGAAATGGAAGTTCGAGAAATCTTTTTCCAATTGCAGGAAATCTTGCAAATAGAACACTTCGTTCAATGCACGGGCACCATAGAAATAATGCATTTCACGGTCGCGTGTGTTCAGTGTACGGGTCATGTGCATAATCTGGGCGCGCAACGGAGCCATACCGGCACCGCCTCCTACCCAAATCATTTCTTTCTTCGAATCGAATATCGGGTGGAAATCTCCATAAGGACCACTCATCAGCACCTTGTCACCCGGCTTCAGCGTGAAGATATACGAAGAAGCGATACCCGGATTGACATCCATAAAGCCGCTGCGGTCGGGCTTGAACGGAGGTGTAGCGATGCGTACAGTCAACATGAACACATCGCCTTCTGCCGGATAGTTCGCCATGGAATACGCACGGATAGTCGGTTCGGAATTGACGCACTTCAGCGAGAACATATTGAACTTCTTCCATGCGGGCAAATACTCATCGCCAATCAGCGACTTGTCGATGTCCTTGTCGTAATCCATGGTGAATGCCGGAATCTTAATCTGTGCATACGAGCCGGGGATAAAGTCCATGTGCGCGCCTGCCGGCAATTGCACCTTGAATTCCTTGATAAAGGTAGCCACGTTCTTGTTCGAGATGACGGTACATTCGTATTCCTTCACGCCCAATACAGATTCAGGCACTTTGATAGCCATATCGCCTTTCACTTTCACCTGACATCCCAAACGCCAGTGGTCTTTCTGCTGCTTACGGCTGAAATGTCCTACTTCCGAAGGAAGGATTTCCCCTCCGCCTTCCAACACCTGACACTTGCATTGGCCGCAAGAACCTTTTCCACCGCAAGCCGATGACAAGAATATATTGTTTACAGCCAAGGTGTTCAGCAATGTCGAACCAGATTCCACTTCCAACTGGTTTTCTCCGTTAATGGTCAGTTTTACCTTACCCGAAGTTACCAAGAACTTTTTCGCCACCAACAAAATGATGACCAACACCAGAATAGTCACCAGGAATACTCCAATGCTTGCTAATATAAAATTCATGTCCATTGTCTTATTCCTTTCCTTATTAGATGTTCAAACCTGAGAAACACATAAATGCCATAGCCATCAAGCCTACTGTAATGAAAGTGATGCCCAAGCCCTTCAACGGGGCAGGCACATTGGAGTAAGCCATTTTCTCGCGGATGGCAGCCAAGCCGACAATGGCCAACAGCCAGCCAAGGCCCGAACCCAACGCGTACGATATAGAATCCCATACATCACCGATGTATTTCGGGTCGGATTCGCCCAAACCGATGCGTTGCTGCATAAACAGAGATGCACCCATAATCGCACAGTTTACGGCTATCAAAGGCAAGAAGATACCCAGAGAAGCGTATAGCGAAGGGCTGAAACGCTCTACAACCATTTCTACCAATTGGGTGATAGCTGCAATAACGGCAATAAAGAGGATGAAGCTCAAAAAACTTAAATCAATGCCCAAGATACCGTCTGCCGCAAGCACTTTGGTCTGAAGCAGATAGTTGACCGGCAAGGTCACTACCAATACGAACGTAACGGCAATACCTAACCCGAGGGCCGTTTTTACATTCTTCGATACAGCCAAGTACGAACACATACCGAGGAAGAACGCGAATATCATATTGTCCACAAAAATAGAGCGGACCAATAAACTGAAAAAATGTTCCATAATGTCTTTCCTTTACTTGTTATTCCTTATCTTGTAATTCAGGATGCTTTGCACGCTGGTACCATATCAGGCAAGCCACGATAATCAATGCCATAGGCGGCATCAGCATCAAACCGTTGTTCACGTATCCGGCTTCTTTGATTGCATCGTAATTCAGGATATTGAATCCCAGCAATGTGCCCGAACCTAAGAGCTCGCGGATAAATGCTACGATGACCAATATCTTGGCATAACCCAGTCCGTTACCCAAGCCATCCAGGCAAGATTCCCATGGTCCGTTTGCCATGGCAAAGGCTTCGAGACGTCCCATCAGGATACAGTTCGTGATAATCAAACCTACATAAACGGATAATTGCACGCTTACATCGTATGCAAACGCTTTCAACACTTCACTTACAATCGTCACCAAAGCGGCAACTACTACCAGCTGCACGATGATACGGATACGGTTCGGAATCGTTTTACGGATTAATGAAATAACAACGTTGGAAAATGCCGTGATAATCGTTACGGAAAGTCCCATTACGATAGCCGGTTCCAACTTAGAGGTTACGGCGAGTGCAGAACAGATACCCAATACCTGGACCGTTACCGGATTGTTCATGCTAATCGGAGTAGAAAATACCTCTTTATTTTTAGCCGAAAATAAATTTCCCATGATATTCGTCCTCCTTATTTAGTAGTTAAAAAATTGGTATAATGCCCCATGCAGCTCTTCAACATCTGCCCTACAGCTACCGACGTGATTGTACCGCCTGAGATTCCGTCGACTTGGAATTCCGGTTTTTCCACCTTTCCGTTCTTCACGACATCCAGCCCGATGGCATTGCCGTCCATTACGTTTTTGCCTTTAAACTCGTTTTGGAAATGCTCGGTAGCGATTTCCGCACCCAAGCCCGGAGTCTCCGAAGCATGCGAGAAATAAGTGCCATACACGGTATTCTTGTCTTCGTTCAAGGCTACATATCCCCAAATGGCTCCCCAAAGGCCGGCTCCGTAAACAGGAATGACATATTTTGTTTCGCCATTTACCTCGCAAACAAAGAGATGGGCTTCACCTTTTTCTTTGTATGCTTTCTCGTATCCGGTGACAAAAGCACCTTCATACGGTTTCAGCGAACCGTCTTCGGCCACCAACATATCTTTCTTCACCACTTCGGCAAACTTGGCTTCGGGGTCTTGTACTTCGCGGATGCCCAGCGAAGAAAGAATCTGTTTCTTCGTATCCAGCTCTACGTTCTTTCCTTGCAGATCGCGGAGGGAAGAGTTGACGAAAGCCAGCAAAAATGCTACGATAATAACCAATACCGAAGCATAAATGATCGTATAAGAATTGCTATTCGTATTCATTGTATATTCGGTTTAATTGTTAGACATAGCACGTTTCGCACGACGCGAGATATTGTTCTGTACCACTACATAGTCAATCAGCGGTGCAAAGATATTCATCAGCAGGATTGCCAGCATCATGCCCTCCGGATAGCCCGGATTCAATACACGGATAATGATTGCCATCGCGCCAATTAGGAAGCCATATACAAACTTGCCGTTCTCTGTACGTGAAGAAGTAACCGGATCTGTCGCCATAAATACAGCACCGAAGCAGAAACCGCCCAGGCATAAATGTTCATACCAAGGCATGTGGGCTACGGCTGTATCTGGTCCCCACTGGTTGAATACCCAACCCATAACGGCACCGCCGACGAATACCGACAACATGGTTTTCCAGCTTGCCACGCCCGACCATAACAGGATAACGGCACCGATGGCAATGGCGATTACACTCGTCTCGCCGATAGAGCCCGGAATCAGACCGGTCACCATATCCCACGAGAAAGCAGGGCACTCGGCAACCTTTGCCACACCCAGCGGGGTAGCGGCGGTCAGACCATCTACCGTCTTGCCCAATCCGAATATGCTGTCGCCCGATACCCATACGGTATCGCCCGACATTTTGGTAGGATAAGCGAAGAAAAGAAACGCACGGGTAATCAAGGCCGGATTGAAGATGTTCATGCCTGTCCCGCCAAACACTTCCTTGCAGAAGATGACCGAGAACGCCGTGGCTACGGCAAGCATCCACAACGGGCAATCTACCGGAACAATCATCGGAATCAACATGCCCGTAACCAGAAAACCTTCCTGGATTTCTTCCTTCTTCCATTGGGCTACGATGAACTCGATACCCAGGCCCACTACATACGAAACAATGATTTTGGGTAATACGGCGAGGAAGCCATATACGAACATTTCAATAAAGCGGCCTTCCACGCCCGTCGCATGATAATGCTGATAACCTACATTATACATACCGAACAATAAGGCCGGCATCAAAGCAATGACCACGAACGACATGATACGTTTGCTATCTATCGCATCGTGGATGTGCGTACCTGTTTTCGATGTGGCGTTTGGCACGAACAAAAATGATTCGAAACCTTCGAACACCGAACGAAAAGCATGGTATTTGCCTCCCTCTTCAAAGTTCGGCTTTATCTTGTCGAGATAATTTCTTAATGCTTTCATTTATTTTTAAGTTTTATCAATTAACACATCTCCTTGCGAAGCATATCCAAACCCTCGCGAACGATACGCTGAAGTTCCATCTTCGAAGAGCAGACAAACTCGCAAAGTGCAAAGTCTTCGGGGGCAACCTCATAGATGCCCAGTTCTTCCATCCGGTCGATATCGCCGGCGATGATTGCCTTTATCAGGTATTCCGGCAAAATATCCATCGGAAGCACCTTGTCGTATTCGTTTGACATAATCATGTGGCGTTCGCCTCCTTTTATACGGGCATCCAGCACATACTCCTTTTTCTTACCCGTCAGCCAACTGAAGTAAGAATGGCTCACACTGAAATCATTGGTACGGGGCATAATCCAGCCCAGCATTTCGTGCACCTCGTTTCCTTCGGGAATTACCGTTACTTGGGAATGGAAAGCGCCCAGGAAGCCATTTGCCGGAATCTGCTTGCCGGTCAGGACGTTCCCACTGATGCAACGCACCTCTCTCTCCTTATTTATATTATTGGCGAGCACATCGGTGAGCATCGCGCCTACTTTCAATTTGCAATAAGCAGGCTTCTTTACCTCAGAGCCTGTAATAGCCACGGCACGGGTCAAGTCTACCCGGCCTGTATTCATCAGACGCCCGATGAAGATAACGGCTTGCGGATCGATTGTCCATACGGTTTCTCCTTTGTTCACCGGGGCGATGTGATTGATTTGTACACCTACATTGCCGGCAGGATGAGGACCGTCGAATACGGTCAATGTAACACCTTGTGCCTGAGTCAACGCTTTGGCTTGCTGGTTGACGCTGATACTGAGATACACTTTGGCTATCTTGGCCAAAGCATCCAGTCCGGTTTGGAAATTCGCTTCTTCCCCTTTCAGCGCAAACTCAAAATCGGGAGCCAACGGATTCGAGTCGAACGCAGATACAAAAATAGCCCGTGGCGCAATTGTCGGGTCGGCAATTACATCATACGGGCGTTGGCGGATGAATGCGAACAAACCGGCATTCAACAACAATTCTTTTACCGCAGCTCCATCCAGCTTGGCGACATTTTGCTTGCCAAATTCTTCATAATCCTGTTCGGAAGCTGCCTCTACCGTAATGCTCATCACTTTCCGGCGGGCACCACGTTCTACACTTGTCACTACGCCGCTTACGGGCGATACAAATTTCATTTCAGGATGATTCTTGTCGATAAACAAGGTTCCTCCAGCCATGACATATTCCTGCTCTTTCACAACCACTTTCGGAGTGACCCCCGTAAAGTCGTCGGGACATATCGCGTAAAATCCCGGTTCTTTTACATTGACCCACTCTGTAGCGGCTTTTCCCTTCAGGTTAATGTCTAAACCTTTACGTAATTTAATCAGATTAGCCATATATTAGGTTATAAAATGGATTTACTAAGCCGTGGCAAATTTACATAATTAATAATTCTAAAAAGAATAATTGCCTGCCTGATTACGGAAATAATTCCATATTCGGGCAGGCAAATGATTCTTTATGAAACGTGAATCTCTATTTTGTAAAGTATAGAATACAAAATCATTGTTCTTCAGCAAACATCGGATCCCATGCCGGAAGCCGGATGGGTTTCTGTTTCAAGATGTCCAACACGGATGCCGGTACATATTTTTTCTCTACTACCAGGCGGAACATGTATTCATTGAACCATTCGTCGGTCATGATGAGATGGCCCTGATAGCCTGCTTCGGCTCCCCAACTGTTTTCTACCATCCATTTCTTGGGTTTGCCGTTGGCATCCAAGTCTACCGCCATCAGTGTCATGGCATGACTTGAACCACTGGCGAAGGTTTGTATGCGTTGTTTTTTGTCCATGCCAAAAGTGGTTCCCATTAAAGAGGCATAATCGTAGTTGTTCAAGTCGAGCGTGCCTCGCTTGCTGTCGAGGAATTTGCCCACATCGCAAGAGAAATACATCATCGTGCTGTCTTTTATCGATTGAATAGCCATTGCTTTGATGTCTTCTATCGGTAGGTTGACATACGTCCAGTTACGTCCGTCGTAAGTATGGCGGTCGTAGTCGATTTCGTAACATTTATAAAACTCCCGGCTTGGGTCGTTCATCAGCATCACATAGTTGCCTGTCAGGTCATTGCCTAAGAAGGTCTGGTAAAACGAAAGTGGCGTATATTCTTTAGTCTCGCCGTTCATTGTCCAGGTAAAATGCTCTACCGGTTCGCCGAATGCCAGTGCCAACATCCGGTATATTGTGCCCAACATGGTTGTTTTCTGTTCTTCCAATGCGGCTGTTTTTGCCCCTTCTGCTGCGGCCTGGCGTAGTTGCAAACCGAATTCTTTCAGCTTTAAGCCTATCAGATTGGCTATCTGGCTGGTATTTTCGCTGCTATACGTTTCTGGCATGACAGAGGCTGGTACTACGCCATATTTTCCGATGATGTCTGAAATGCCGGTAAATTGTCCTCCGTCGCTGATGGGGTGTTTGAAAAGCCATTCCACCATTTGGTCTTCCATGGGTTTTTCACGTGTGTCGATAATTCCTTGCAGGAAGAGGTTGGCTTTTTCCAACTGGTCGTAAAAGAAACAATAGTTCTGTGAAAACTCCATTTCGCTTAACCCGTATTTGGCCATCATTTGGGCGCGAAGTACATTCAGCCCCGTAAAGAGCCAGCAACGCCCCGATTGTTGTTGGTCGGTAATGCCGTGCGAAACCACACGGTTGGAGAAATGTGTGTCGAAGTCGGCAAGTCGTTCTTGGTTTTTTGCCAATATGGCAATGCTTGTACCCGCCATGGCATTGTATATCGCCTTGTCGGACGGCGTATGCTTGTAGCTGGTTTTTATTTCTTTCAACATATCCGGAGTGATTCCTCCTTGTTGCGCCTGCACGGTCAATGCCATTGCCATCAGGCCTAATGTGATGCTTTTCTTCATTGTAGGTAATGCTTTTATTCTATATTAAATTCGTATTCACGATATGGTTGTCCGTATTTGGCCGATATGATATATCTTACATCCGGGTGGGTACGACCGCCGGATAGACCGGTTAGGGAACATTCATGATTCAAAAGCGCGTTTGCAAATATAGCGATTTATTTTGTTCCGGCAATTGTTAGGCTGTGTCCTTCTTTTATTTCTCTTTTAACCTCTGATTTGCATAATTAACGATTGGTTGTGAATCATTCCGCATTTTATATCTACTTTTGCCTTAATTTTTAAGATAAAAGAAATAATAGCTTACAAAATACCAGGAAATGAGATTGCTCCGTCAGATGTTTATATTGCTTATCTTGTGTGGCACGTTGCCGATGTACGCTCAGCATAATGAAGAGAAGGAACAGGATATTCGCTTAAACGAAGAAGCTGTACGGATGATTCAGTTTGACTTTAGCGGTACGGAGCCGCCTCGTGAAGACATGAAGGCCGCTACATTGGACAAGCCTTGGATGGAGTTTAAACATGATTTGCGTATTCCCCGGAGTCTGACTGATACGACCCGGGTAAAAAAGCCTACGGGATACATACGGATGTTGCCTTACAGCATTTGGACACGCTTTGGTGAAGATCCGGTTTACGACGTGATGGTATTGGGGCGTCCCAAAAAGTGGGAGATACATTGGACGCTTAATCCGTATGCACTTCCTGAAGAAGACTTGGGGAAGACACTCTCTCCAGGTGCCGGTTCGATGTACGAACGGGCGGTGGGTCGTGTCGGGTCGGGAGCAGTTGTTGGCGGATTGGATTTTATTGGATTTGTGTACAGTAACCTTACTCCTCGCGGGCGGATGCTGAAGCATAACCGCAAGCATGCCAATGCCTGGAAAACGTATAAAGATTACCGGCCTACGCGGGAGGATAGTTTGAAATTTCCCACTTATTATCGTTTGCTTCCTGTTTATGCCACATCCGATACCGACACGGTGGCACGTCCGGTAGTGCCGGATACCCTTCTGCAAGCTCCGCAGGATACCGTTTCCCCGGCGGCTTCTGGCGGAGATAGTTTCTACGAGTTGATTCGCCAGGGGCAAGCCAGAGACTCTATCCGCCGTCAGGAGTTTTTCCGTAAAGATAAGTCGCGCGGGAATGCTTACGATGTAGAGAAGCAAATCCGGAGGTTACGGGAAGAGCAAAATTGAGTATGAATGTCCTCAATTCCCCCAAATAGGGAATAAGAAGCATTTTATGGTAAACTTCCGCCTTCAAGTATCCTTGCTTCTATGGCCAAGTATTATTGGATACTTAGCCATTTATCCTTGCTTCTATCGCGGTTGAAGCATCGTTTCATTTGGATGGGAGTAATTGGGGAAAATGCGGATATTCATTTGAGCTATTTCACTCTTCCTCCCTGCATCCAGCAGCGTTTGTAATAAGGCTCGTCTAATTGGCTTACGATAACGCCTTGGCTGGTGCTGGCGTGGATGAAATGGCCGTCCTTCAGGTAAATGCCTACATGCGTGGCACGCCGCTTGTCGCGTCCGTTGTGGAAGAACACGAGGTCGCCTTCTTCCAGTTTGCCTTTGCGCACCTTGCGGCAATTTTCGGTACGCTGGCGGTCGGAACTTCGCTCCAGGTGTTTGTGGTAGACTGCCCGGTAGATATTGCTGGTGAGTCCGGAACAGTCTACACCTCGTTTTGAGGTTCCGCCCGTGCGGTAGGGCACGCCTATCCACTGTGCTGATTCGATGTAGAGCCGGTGGTTGTCTTTCAGGTCAATGTCCATGTCGAGGCGCAAGGCGGCTTGTGCCAGTTCGCGGTAATCGTAATGTGGGGCGCGCGTGCCGCAGGAGGTGAGGAGTACGAGGAGCGATGTCAACAGGAATAGTCGTTTTTTCATGGTCGGATGTTCATGTTTGGATTTTTACAGGTTATTTTATCCACAGAGGATACAGAGGCGCATAGAAGAAAATTTGTTTTGCGACAATCGGCATGTCTGCATTTCAAAACAAAAATCTCTGTGGGACTCTGTGTGCTCTGTGGTGAAATAAATTAAGAAGCTGTTTTGAATTTCTCCAAAAAGTTTTTCTTGGCTTGATGTATCCGTTTTCGTGTGTGCTTTGGGCGATTTTTTGGCCCTTTTCGCTCCTGTTCTTCGTCAGATAGCCCGCTATCTTCCTCATCACAGAAGCAAAAATGCCTCAAAAACTCATCCCAAATCATCGCACGATAAATTCAAAACAGCTTCTAAGCGTCTTCGGTTCCGATTTCGAAATAGCTTTCCAGTTCGTGCTTGGCATCTTCGTTTATCGGCGTGATGTTGCGGATGATTTTCCCGTGCTCCAAAAGGGCGATGCGGGTGCTGATTTCTATCGTATGGGTCAGGTTATGGCTCGACACGAGGATGGTGGCGCCCGTTTCCTGGTTGTAGGCTTGAAGCAGGTGCCTTAATGCGGATTGCGAGCTGGGGTCGAGGAAATTGAACGGCTCGTCCAGAATCAAGAGCTGGGGGCGGTTAAGCAGGGCGGCAAGGATGCCCGTTTTCTGCTTGTTGCCCGCCGAGAAGTTCCGGATGAGTTTCTTTTGCCCTAAGATTTCGCCGTTCATAAAGCGTTCGTAGGGTGCAAGGCGTTCGTCTACGGTTGCCTTGTCGAGCCCGCACATCTTTCCTACAAAATAGAAATATTCTTCAGGAGTAAGATAATCGATAAGGAAGCTTTCGTCCATGTAAGCGCCGGTAATGTCTTTCCACGCTTCGCTTTGGCTCACTTCGATATCCCCGATGCATACGTTGCCTTCATCGGCTTTCAAAAGATCGAGGATGAGACGGAAGAGGGTGGTTTTCCCCGCTCCGTTGTTGCCCACCAGTCCCAGGATTTCACCGGTATGGATGGTGTAGGAATCGATGTCGAGTACGGTGCGTTCGCCGTATTTCTTCTTCAGGTTATTGAGAGTTATTTCCATGAGTTTTTTGAGTTTTTAAGTTTGTATAGTCAATCAGAAATGAATTGTGAGAATCGGTGTAATGCCTTTATGTTGAACACAAAGGCACAAAGACACGGAGAAAAATTTATTTTTCAATATACGATATACGATTTCAATGATTTAGAAGCTGTTTTGAATTTCTCCAAAAAGTTTTTCTTG
>ULRH01038694.1_pt1 | contig 17164 bp, 19 predicted proteins | sample 1955271 | NCBI WGS metagenome assembly ULRH01 (sample SAMEA4835677, study PRJEB28245) | human gut metagenome | biome: gut microbiome; material: fecal sample | place: Denmark | collected 2008 | reverse complement strand
AGTGTTAGACAGCAGGTTCTCAGGCGGTGCGTTCGCAGGCGAGGAAGTTAAATTTCTCTCACACACGGCGAAGCCAGACGGGAGAAATAGGTATATGTGCATTTGAGGAAAATCGTGTCGGCCCCTTTGGGGCCATCCTTACATGCTGAAATTTCTATGTCAGACGAAGCAGACCCACATACTTCGTTGGCGGCAGTACGCAGACGGTGCGGTCGTGTCGGCTTCCCTTTGGGAAGCCATCCTTGGATGATGAGCTTCCGTTGTCAGGCGGTGCAGATTCAGACGAACGAATCGTGGATGTACGCAGGCGGGTGATTCTTTTTATACGATCATCGAAATGGATGGGAAAGGTAAGAGCCGGAGTGAGCGGGCCCGGCGTCGGGGCCGGGCGGACGGTGTGAGCCGCCTTTTTATTTTCGCGGCGGCATACCGTGCTGGCCGCTCTCAAGGCGAGCGGCTTGATGACACCGGCCATTAGAAAAATCCTGGTGGCGGCGCCAGAAGCGCCGTCAGGAGAACGGACACCGGGCCGCGTCCCGCAGCCTGTATTGTCACGGCGGAATGCGGCGCTGACGTTCAAGCCGGAAATGCGCTGACTGGGAATTACAGGCTGAGCGGAACGGCGTCCGGGCGACAGGGATTTTTCGCCTGGCCGGCGGCCCCTTTTCTTTGCTTCGTTTCTTTTCCGGGGCCGCCACGGAAAATGAAATGAAGTGACCATGGCATCATATGCCGGAGCAGCACACTGCCGGTGCTTCCCCGGCGGAAAGGAGAAAGATGGCTCCCGCGGCAGCGAAGGTTGTGCCGCCCGCGCCGACAGCTTCCGGCAGGACAGCATGGGCCTGCGCCCGCTTCGTGCGGGAATACCGGGCCGTGGAGAGAATGGAAAAATAAAATGCCCCGCAGGGCATAAAAAAGAGCCCTTTCGGGCTTTTTTACTTGTAAATGATGAGCGCCATCATCACGAGATCGGTGTCCCCGATGTTCTCTATGGCGTGGCTGTGGCCGGACGGGCAGAATGTAGAATCTCCCGGCCCGACGTCCCATGTTTTCCCGTCGCCGGTGTAGCGGCCCTTTCCTTCGAGGATGTAATAGGATTCGCCGTCGCCTTCGTGGGCATGATAGCCCATGGACGCGCCCGCGGGAATGGTGACCCGCGCGTAGAGACGGCATTTCCCGCCCATTTCCTCTTCCGTGAGGATGGGCTGGATGATGAGGCGGCCCCGGCCGCCGTTGGCGTTTTCTCTGATGATCGGTTCGAGCATGATGTGCCTCCTTTGCAGTGTATAAAAAAACACGGGGATGCCCGTGCTTTTCAGCGGATGTAGACCTGCGACGCCGCCTTGTAGGAGAGGGTGTATTCCTTCCCGTCGGAGAGAAAGATTACCGGGCCTTCATAGGGCGCTTTTTCTTTCATGACGATGTCCATGCCCATGCGGATGCCCGAATCCTGAAGGTAGTCCATCAGGTCGATGTCGTCTTCGCAGCGGCAGATGCAGGCGGAACTGCCCGGCTCGAGGGAGAGGAGCGTCCTCGCGGAGTCGGGAGCGCGGGTGCCGTCCCGGCGGGGAATGGGCATGCCGTGGGGGCAGTAGGCGGGACAGCCGAGGAAATCGTCGAGGGCATTCGCCGCTTTTTCCGAGATGTGGTGTTCCAGGGCGTGCGCTTCGGTGTGGGCTTCGCTCCAGCGGAATCCGAGACAGCGCACGAGGAAGACTTCCCACAGGCCGTAGTAGCGGAGCAGGCGGGACGCGGCGATGCGCCCTTTTTCCGTGAGACGGCTCCCCTTGTAGGCGGTGTAGTCGATGTAGCCTTCTTTCTGGAGCTTCACGATCATTTCGGAGACCGACGGCGGGGAGACGCGGAGCATGTCGGCGATCTCCTTGTTGGAGACGGTATGGCCGTCGTATCCCAGCGCGTAGAGCGCTTTCAGATAGTCTTCTTTCCCGGATGTCATGGCAGATCCTCTCTTCTTTCTGCTCAGAAGCGCGGACAGGAATCCCCGGCCGCGCTGCGCATTTGTTTTTATTATGCCATTATTATAGCGCAAACAGGTGGGAATATCAAAAAGCGGAGCTATTTGAGAATGAGTTTTTGCGCATTGCCGGCAGGCGGACCGTATATTTTTGCGGGAATGCGGAAATTCATGAAATCTTTTCAGAAAATGAATATTGACATGTGTTTTTGTTATTGCTATACTGAACACAATTATTTTGAAGAACATACCCGTATGACAAGGATCGGGAGCCGTGCAAAGATGTGTTTCAGAGAGCTGCTGGGCGGTGGGAAGCAGCAGAGCGGATTTGCGCGTACTCGCCCGGGAGCCCTTTTCCCGAACGGAGTAGGGGAGAGCGCAGGCCTGCGTTACAGGCTTTGAGTATAATGCAGGGTGGTACCGCGTATGTGCGCCCCTGCCGGTTTTGACCGGCAGGGGCGCTTTTGTTTTTACCGGGAGAGCACGGCGTGCCGTGGCCCTCCGCAGAGAGGGAGGAAGAAGCATGGAAGCAGGAGAAAGACTGAGGGAGCGACTATCGAAAAAGGACATTTTAGTCCTTCCGGGGATCTATGATGCGCTGACGGCGAAGATCGCCGTAGACGCGGGCTTTGACGGATTGGTCATGGGCGGCTACGCCGTATCGGCGTCCCGTCTGGGACAGCCCGATGTGGGGTACCTCTCCATGACGGAGATGGCGGAATCGCTCCGCATGATCTGCAGCGCCGTAGATGTCCCCGTGGTGGCGGACGGCGATACGGGCTACGGAAACGCCATGAGCGCGCGGCGCACGTTCCGCGAATATGAGCGGGCCGGCGCGGCGGCGATCCTCCTGGAAGATCAGGTCTGGCCGAAGCGGTGCGGGCACATGGCGGGCAAGCAGGTCATCCCCGCGGAGGAGCACGCGAAGAAGCTCCGCGCGGCGGCGGACGGGAAGCTCCATGATTCGACCATCCTCATCGCGCGGACCGATTCCCGGGCCGTATACGGCATTGACGCGGCCATCGAGCGGGGCCGGCTCTATTTCGACAGCGGCGCGGACGCGCTTTTCATCGAAGCGCCGCAGAGCGTGGAGGAGCTGGAAAAGATCGGGAAGAGTTTCCCCGGCAAGATCCTCGTGGCCAATATGATCGAAGGCGGCAGGACGCCGAATCTCACGGCGAAGGATCTGGAAGAGATGGGCTTTTCCATCGTTTTCTGGCCGTGCACGGCGCTGTACACGATCACGAAAGCTTTCGGCGACTGCATGCGGGCGCTCCGGAAGGACGGCACGACGAAAAATTATGAGAGCCATATGATGCATTTCAGCGATTTCAATCACTTCATAGGGCTCGATGACTATAATGAGCTGGATAAGAAGTACAAATAAGAAAGGACAGAGGACCATGAAAAAGATGAAGATGATGGCGGCGGCCATGATGGCTGCGGCAATGGTGACGGCAATGGCAGGCTGCGGCGGCAGCGGAGACAAGGCGAAGCCCGCGGCGGGCGGCGCGGATCAGAAGGTGGAGCTGAAGCTGGCGGCGGCGCTCCCCACGAGCCATCCGCTGGTGCAGGCCATGGAACAGCTGAAGACGAAGACCGCGGAGAAATCCGGCGGCACTGTCAATATCAGCATTTATCCCGCAGGCCAGCTCTTTAATGATAAGAATATGAATGACGCCCTCATTTCCGGCGGCATCGACATGGGCCTCAACACCGTGGGCCGCTGGGCGTCGATCGTTCCGGCGATGGACGTATTCGATGTGCCTTTCCTCTTCCCGGGCTATGAGAAGGTCGATCAGGCCATCGACAGCGGCCTCGGCGAAAAGCTCGGCGCAGAGCTGGAAAAGAAGGGCGTGCGCCCCCTCATCTGGGCGGATTACGGCTTCGTGCAGTTCTCCAATAACGGCAAGCTCATCACGAAGCCGGCGGACTTTGACGGCATGAAGATCCGCGGCTACAGCAAATTCTCTTCGGAGACGATCAAGGCGCTCGGCGCTTCCTCCGTCACCATGGGGGCGAGCGAAGTCTACATGGGCATCCAGCGCGGCACCATTGACGGCCAGACTTCCGGCACCACGGCCATGCGGGACCGCAAGATGTACGAAGTCATGAAGTATCTCACCATCACGAATCACGCTTCCCCCGAATTTATCGTCGCCATGAGCCAGAAATCGTACGACAAGCTCTCCGACAATCAGAAGAAAGCTTTGAATGAAGCGTGCAAAGAAGTGCAGGATTCTATCCGGGCCAACGCGAAGGCGGAAGACCTGAAAGCGCTGGACGACCTGAAGGCGAAGGGCATGGAAGTCTACATCGTTCCGGAAGAAGAGCTCCCGGCATGGCGTGACGCGACCCGTCCGGTATGGGATCAGTTCATCGAAGAGACGGGCGATCTGGGCAAGGAGCTCATCGATATCTGCACGAAGCAGTGATCCCGGAAAGTCTGTGAGGTGTGATTTTGAATTCTTTTATCCGTATCTATGACCGGATCGTCGGCGCTGTGACGAAACTGGCCGGAGTCATCGCCGGGGCGCTCGTCCTGGCGACGGGCTTCATGATCGTCTATGAGATCATCGTCCGCGGCATCTTCAATTCCCCCACGGAGTGGGTGACGGAAGTTTCCACGTACTGCATCATCATCGCGGGCTTCCTCGGCATGGGCGTGGCCTACGCGGGGAAGAAGCATATCCAGGTGGATATCGTCATCATGCATCTGTCCCCGAAGGTGCGCTGCTGGATCGAGCTGGTGACCTGCCTCCTGGCGATCTACTACAGCTACATTTTCGTCGTGGAAGGCTGGGGCATGACCATGCTGTCCATCGAATTTGACAACCGCGCGCCGACGACGCTCTCCACGCCGCTGTGGATCCCGCAGATCTCCATGCCCATAGGGCTGGCGATCCTCTGTCTCCAGCTTGCGGGCACGGTATTCCACGATATGCGGAAGATCGCTTCCGGCATGTATGAAGAAGAGGAGGGGAAATAAATGCTCGTAGGATTTACCATACTCCTTCTGGTGCTCCTCTTCTCGGGGCTGCCCGTGGCCTTCTCCCTCGGCCTGGGCGGCGTCGCGGGGATGGTGCTCTTCCTCGGCGGCGAAGGGGCGCTGGCGCAGCTCCCCATCATCGGCTACAAATCGCTCGATGACTTCGTCCTCGTCTCCGTGCCGCTCTACATCCTGATGAGCCAGATCCTGCTCACCGGCAAAGTGGGGAACGACCTCTTTGAACTGGCCAATAAATGGCTCTGCCATCTGCCGGGAGGCCTCGGCGTGGCGACGGTCATCGCCTGCGCCATCTTCGCGGCCATCACCGGCTCGTCCGTGGCGTGCGCCGTCACCATCGGCTCCATCGCCATTCCGGAAATGCTCTCCCGCGGCTATGACCGGCGGCTCGTGCTGGGCACCGTCGCGGCGGGCGGGACTCTCGGCATCCTCATCCCGCCGTCCATCCCGATGATCCTCTACGGGGCCATCACCGACGAATCGGTGGGCAAGCTCTTCATGTCCGGCGTCGTGCCGGGCGTGCTGCTGACGGTGCTCTTCATCGCCGTCGTGGTCTATTCCTCCCGCCACCTGGAGCGCCATGAAGCGGCGCCGTGGGCGGAACGCATGGCGGCCCTCCGTCAGTCCATCTGGGGACTGCTTCTGCCGATCATCGTCGTGGGCGGCATCTACACCGGCGCGTTCACCCCGACGGAAGCGGCCGGCGTGGGCACGGTGTACAGCCTTTTCATCACCTTCTGCGTGTACAGGACGCTGAAGCTGAGAGACCTGCCGGGCATCCTGAATGACACCGTGCAGACCAGCTGCATGATCTTCGCCATCATGATCGGCGCGAGCCTCTTCGGCTTCGTCCTCACCATCCTCGACGCGCCGCAGGCGCTCACCAGCTGGGTGGCGGGGCTGGATATCGGGAAATGGGCGGTCTTCGTGGCCATCAATATCCTGCTCCTCTTCCTGGGGTGCATCCTGGAATCCATTTCCATCATTTTCATCACCCTGCCGATCCTCTTCCCGCTCATCGTGCGGCTCGGCTTTGACCCCATCTGGTTCAACGTGGTCATGCTGATCAATCTGGAGCTGGCCCTCATCACGCCGCCGGTAGGCATGAACCTCTTTGTTCTCCAGGGCGTGAGCCCCGAAAGCAAGATGACCGATATCATCCGCGGCGTCGTTCCCTTCGGCGCGATGATGGCGCTGGAGATCCTCATCCTCTGCTTCGTGCCGGAGATCGCCACGTGGCTCCCGAGCGTGCTGCAGTAAATGAAAAAGATCCGTCTCCCTCTGCGGGGCGGGTCTTTTTTGGCAGGGCATATAAAAAAGTTTTGTAAATAAAACGCCCCGGTTTGAAAAAGCCGGGGCATTTGTTATAAGTATTTTGCAGTATAATAAAGAAAAAGTTATGGATCACCGGCGGAAGCGGTTGATGACGAACTGCTGGAAGAGCTGCGCCGCCGGGGAGAGCGGACGGGTGGTGCTCCACGCGAGGCCGATCTCCCGCTTGCACACGGGGAAGGAAATGGGGAGGAAGACCAGCTCCGCCGTATCCATGCCGGTCGTTTTCGGGAGCAGGCTCACGCCGAGATGGGCCCCCACGAGAGAGGTGGCGGTATTCACGTCATCTCCCTCGAAGATGATGGACGGGCGGATGCCGGAAATGGCCCAGAACTGCTCCGTCAGGATGCGGAGGCTGTAATTCGGCTTCAGTGTGATGAAGGGCTCGTCTTCCAGCTCCCGGAGCTCCAGCGTCTTCCGGGACGCCAGCGGGTGATCCGCCGGGAGCACGGCGAAGAGCTCTTCCGTGTACAGGTACAGCCACGCGAGCTGCTCCATATTGACCATGACCGAGCAGAGGCACACATCCGACCGGCCCGCGAGAAGGCTCTGGGCGAGGACGGACGAATTGTCCTGATTCAGATTGAACTGGATGTCGGGATAGAGCTGCTTGAATTCGGAGAGCAGCTGCGGCAGGATGTGGATGCCCAGGGAATGCATGAAGGACAGGCTGATGACGCCGTGTCCCGGATCGCGGCCCTCTTCCATCTCGAGGCGGCCCTTTTCCAGCTCGCGGAGCGCTTTTTCCGCGTGGACGAGGAAACGCTGACCCTGCGGCGTGAGGAGGATATCCCGCCCGCCGCGGCGGAAGAGGGGCGCGCCCAGCTCCTGCTCCAGCTTCCCGATGGCGCGGGACAGCGCCGACTGGGAGATGGAGATCTCCTTCGCGGCTTTCGTGAAATGGCGGATATTGGCGAGAACACAGAAGTATTTCAGCTGATTGATCTCCATGGCGGCTCCTTTCTATCCGATACTCTCATGCATCCGGTGTAAAATGCACAGCCTGCATAGAGTTTACATGCATCCTGTGCATGATGCGTTTTCTCCATTATAGCGCGTAAACAGGGGGATTTCCACAGAAGGTCTGCCGGTTTTCCCGTGAAAAACGGAGGAAATGAAATGACTTTCATGCATGATGAAAAACGGGAAATTCCCGGAAAAGACGGGGCGGCCCGGAATTTTCGAGAATCCTTATCATTAGAGGCAGATTAATGCACACTGTGCATGGAAATGATTAACAGGCTGCATTAGACGGGCCGGGAAAGCCTGCTCTATAATAAAAAACAGTAATATTGACGAGGTGTCTCCACGGCGGAAAGCGCGCCGGAACAGGCAGGCGGCAGGAAGGACCGCCGGCGAAAAGGAGGAACTATGCAGAAAATCTGGACAAGATCCTATGTGTGCAATGCGGGGATCAATTTCCTGATCTACGCCGTATACTTTATGATGATGCTCTGGACGGTGAGCTATTCCGTCAGCCGATGGGACGTGTCCATCAGCATGGCCGGACTGGCTTCGGGGCTCTTCATGGCGGGGGCGCTTTCCACGCGCGGCCCGGTCAATAAGATCCTCGGCCGGATGAGCCGCCGCACGATGCTCATCGTATCGACGGGGCTCTTCTTCCTGCTCTCCATTCCGTACCTGGCGCCGAAGGGGATCTACCTCTTCATGCTCCTTCGCTTCCTCCACGGCGTGGCGTTCGGCGCGGCGACCACCGCGGTGAGCACCGTGGCGGCGGCCCTGACTCCGGTGAAGCACATGAACCGCGTCACGAAGTACTACACCATGGGCGTGGCGGCGGCTTCCGCAGCGGGGCCTTTCCTGGCGCTACGCTTCATCGATGAGCAGCAGATGGCCAATGGCAGCGGCGCGGCGATCGGCATGGCGCTGGCGGCGCTGGTGCTGTCCCTCTTCGTCCACGTGCCGAGAACGACGGTGCTCCGCCGGGCGGAGACGAATGAAAAACCGCGGAACCGGGAAGAGAAATTCTTCGTCCGCCGGGCGCTGGCTCTTGCGGTGCTCGCTTTCCTCGGCGGGCTGTGCTATTCCGTGGTCATCACCTTCCTCGGCGAGTACGCCATGGAGAGCGGGCTTTCCGCGTCGGGCGGCGTGTACTTCTTCTACTGCTTCGCTTTTGCTACCTTCCTGTGCCGTCCGCTGGCGGGATACCTCCTGGAGCGGTGCGGCCGTGATATGGCCGTCTATCCGGCGCTCCTTCTCATCACCGCGTCCATGATCGGCCTTTCCATTTCCTCGGCGAACTGGATGCTCCTCATTTCGGGCTTCTTCTTCGGCGCTGGCTACCGCACCCTCATCACCACGTGCCACACCCTGTCGCTGCGGTGCGCTTTCGCGGGACGCGCGGGCAGCCTCCGCTCCGCTTACTTCGTGCTCCTTGATCTGGGCATCGGCTTCGGCCCCTTCATCCTGGGCAGCCTCGTCCCGGAATACGGCTTCGACATGGTCTACCTCGTGGCGGCGGCGATCGCTTTCTTCGCCATTTATTTCTATTACATCGAGCTGGGCCGCATGGGCCGCTTCTCGGAAGAACGGTGGGAAGAGGAACAGTACGCCGGCAAGGTCTGAAAAAAGAAAAACGGGTCCTTCGGGATCCGTTTTTTTGCGCCCTTTTCGGGGCATGAAAAGATCCCCCTGTCGGGGGATCTCTCAGAACCGGTAATAGGTGGAAATGCTCCACGTGTCGCCGGTATTTTCACCGTCATCGGAGTCCTGGGCGAAGGCGTATTCGCCGTGCATGTAGATGTTCTTCCCCACGGCGATATCGCCGGAGGCGAGCCAGAAATGGCCGCTCTCAAGGAAGATCCGGTCGTCGATGTCGAGGCCGGACATGCCGCTGTGGTAGAGTCCTTCTTCCACGCTGTAGTAGCCCACGTCGGCGCGGAACGACCAGCGCTTCTCCGGGATCATCTTGCCGAAGCCCGCGCCGACAGACCATACACTGGGATCGCCGGGCGCGTCGGTGTTTTTATGATAGCTGCCGGAGAGGCGGAAGCCGTCCGTCATCGGCACGGTGAGGGTGCCGCCCATGATCTGCGCGCCGCCGCGGCTGCCGTCTGTCCTGGTGAAGGAAGAGGCATGGATATAGTCGAGATCGAGAGCGCCGAAGGGGAGCGCTGTCTCCGCTTTGGCCCAGAATGATTCGGCGTCGCCGAAGGCGTCGTCTTCCGCCGCGCCGTACCGGTCTTTATAGGCCTCTGTGAGACTGCCGTAATCGGCGTCGCTGAAGCGGCCGAAGCCCGCCGAGAGAGAGAGGCTGTCCGCGGGCCGCCAGCGGAGCGCCGCGCCGTCAAAAGCGTTTCCCGAGAGCCATTTGTCCTTTCCCATGTCGAGCTCGTACCGGCCGACGGTCAGGGCCGCGCTGCCGAAGGTGTGGCGCGCGTACATGCGGTCCATGGAGAGGCTGCTGTCTCCGCCTTCATCCCAGTCGATGTCGCCCGATGTGAGGCGGCCGAACACTTCCGTGCGGTCATTGACCGCCGCCCGCGCGGAGAGGCGGATGAGGCCGTTCCGGGAGTCATTCTTTCCGTTGTCTTTGTTTTCCGTAAATTTCTGGTAACGTGACCGGGCTTCCCCGCTCCAGGAGAAGCGGCCTGCCCGTTCTTCCAGCGCGGAGACGCGGACGCCGAGGCCATCCAGCTCCTCCGCGTATTCCGCGGCAAGACGGTCCGCGGTCTTTCTGTCCTTCGGGGAAAGACGGTCTTCCTTCGCAAGAAGACGGGCTGTGGCCTGGGCCATTTCGTACCGCGTCACCGGCTCTTCTCCGCGGAACGCGCCGTCGGGATACCCCGTGAGGATGCCTTTATCCGCAAGCGCTTCCACCGCTTCGAGCGACCAGTGCCCGGCAGGCACGTCGGAAAAAGGATTGGCCGCGGCGGCGGGCGATGCGGCGGCGAGCGCCGCGAGAAGGATGTATTTTTTCATGGGAGCCTCCTTTAGTTTTCATATCTTAAGAGGATAGCACGGCCGCTTCGCTCCCGCAAGGAGAGCGTTTGAGAAAAGTTTGAAAAAGGGCTTGCAAAATTTTGATTCATAGTGTACGATGTATCTCAACAGAAAGATAGTAATCTATATAACAAATGAGGCGGGCATGATGAAGATCAATGAAAATGAAGAAAATACGCTCCTGCGGAAAGACATCCGCAGCGAAGATATCCCCTGGTGGATCGGCGGGCCCGCGGTGCCCCGCCGGAGAAAAGAAAGCGCCGGAAAGGACCGGGCAGGCGCAAAGAAATGAGACGGCCCGGATGGGCCGCACGGCTGGCGGCGCTCGTTCTCGCGGCCGTCCTTGCCGGCGGCGCGGCGCACCGGGCGGCAGGGCTCTCCTTTACGGCGGAGGGGCCGGACATCGTCTGGGAGACGGAGCCCGGCGGCTCGGCCTATCTCATAACGGGGCCGGAGGCGGTTCCGATGACGGAAGTATTTCTCCTCGCCGCGCCGAAGAATGATGGAAAGACGTGACGCCTTCAGGCCGTACAGGCGGCCCATACAGAAAATACCGCGGCGGGCTTCGGCCCTCCCGCGTTCCCAGCCGCTTCGCGCGGCGCATAGAAAAAGAAACAGCTCCTTTTCCCCCTTCGGGAGCTGTTTTTTTAATGCCTGTTGACGGCGCGGGATTTTCCTGTAGAATAAGACGTACAAATACAGCAGGAGGGATCGTATGGAAGGCATGTTTTTTGACGGATGGGAGACGCCGGTGTTCCGGCCGCCCAGCGAGGCGGCGAGCTTCATTCTCCGCGTGACGAGGGGCTGCGCTCACAACCGGTGCACGTACTGCAATATGTACCGAGGCGTGCGGTTTGAGGTGCTCGACGACGCGGCGGTGCTGCGTCAGATCGCGCTGGCCGCGCATTACGGCAGGGAGAGCGTGCGCCGGGTCTTCCTCGCCGACGGGGACGCCTTCGTGCTGGACACGGAGCGGCTCCTGGCCATTCTCGGGAAGCTCCGGGAGACCTTTCCCCATTTGGAGCGGGTCGCGTCGTACGCCGCGCCGCGGGATATCCTGCGGAAGACGCCGGAAGAAATGGCGGCGCTGCGGGAAGCGGGCATCCGGCTCCTCTATTACGGCATGGAGAGCGGCGATACGGAGACGCTCCGCGCCGTGCGGAAGGGGGTCACCGGCGAAGAATCCGTCGCCGCCGGGCAGCGGGTCATCGCTTCGGGGATGAAGCTCTCCCTCATGGTCATTCTGGGCCTGGCGGGGAAGGAAGGGAGCCGCCGCCACGCGCTCGCCACGGCGCGGGCCGTTTCCGCCATCCGCCCGTCCATGCTGTCGGCGCTCTCTCTCATGCTCTATCGGGGGAGCGAGCTGAAAGAGCAGTTTGAGCGGGGCGAATTTCATCCACTCTCCCCGGCGGGCCTCATGGAAGAGCTCGCCCTCATGGTGGAGCACATAGAGCTGCCCGCGGAAGAGCGGTGCCTTTTCCGGAGCAATCACATTTCCAATTACATCCCTCTCCGGGCGGAGCTGCCCCGGGAGAAAGAGGCGCTTCTCGCCGATATCGAAAGGAGCGCCGCGTACCTCCGGACGCTCCCTTCGTGGGACGTGTACAATCACGATTACAGCAAATAAAAAAAGACGCCGTTTCCGCGGAAGGAACGGTGTCTTTTCTTTTGCTTTCAGCCCAGCGAGGAAAAGCCCAGGCTCTTTTCCAGTTTCTGGAGGAGGCCCATGAGCTGCTGCTTTTCTTCCGGCGTGAAGACGGAATAGATCTTTCCGTCGTCGTCGAGGAGGGCCGTGCAGCACGGCTCGATGATGGCGCGGACGGTCTCCGTCAGGCGGAGCCGGTACTTGCGGCCGTCTTCGGGGATCTTCTCCCGCGTGATGTAGCCTTTCTTCATCATGTTCTGGATGAGCACGCTGATGGTGGGATTGGAGAGGTGCATGTGGTCTTCCAGCGTCTTCTGGGTGATCACGTCATTCTCGTGGCGGAGAAGGTAGGAAATGATGAGGAGCTGGCGGATGGTGATGCCGTATTCTCCGGCCAGATGGTTCGCCCGGTTGGAGAGGGCGTTGTATATATTCCCGATCATGAAAGACAGAAGGGGTTCGTCGGAATCCAGGAAATCGGACGCTTTGAGAAGCGTGGTGTCGGTCACAGGGAAGGCCTCCTTTATCGCACAGTTCGCATGAGAAATATAACATAGTATACTATATTATTACCGTAAGGACAACAGGAAGCATAAAAAAACAGGGGCAGGCCCTGTTCAGAGTTCTTTGATATAGAAATGATCCATCGCGCCGTGGAGGGAGGAGAGGGAATGCGCCAGACGGCGGTATCCCAGCGCCTCGTACATGCGGATGGCCGCGGCGAGGGCGGAGTGCGTTTCCAGGTAGAGGCGGCGGTAGCCGAGCTCTTTCGCCCGGGATTCGGCCCGCGCCATGAGCGCCCGTCCGAGACCGCGGCGCTGCGCGTCAGGCGCGACGTAGATCTTCTGGAGCTCCGCGCAGTCCGGATATCCGCCGAGCTCTCCGATGCCCGCGCCGCCGAGGACGCATCCCGCCGGGCCTTCCGCGATGAAGTAGGCCCGCCAGTCGGGGCAGAGGGCGTAATGGGCGCTCAGGTGATCCAGCTCGGGATCGAAATAGGCCGTGCCGGGGATGTCAAGGCCATGCCGCCGGAGGCTTTCCCGCACGAGGCGGGCCATATGGGGATCGTCTGCCGCCCCGATGGGACGGATGCGTATCTTTTTCAGCAGGTCTTCTTCCATGGGAGTCCTTTCCGAAGGTCACAGCGGCAGCGGCGCGGCGGGGTCTTCGTCCGCGGGACGGATGTTCCAGCGGCCCGTCCGGTCAGGCTCGGCCGCGAGCGTGCGGTCTCCCGCGGTGATGAGGAAGTATACCCGGCCGTTTCCCTCACGGCGCTCCACGGCGAAGTCCGCGCTCGATACGGGATAGGCCCGGCGGCATACCACGGCGCCGTCCTGCCGGATGGTGATGGTCATCACGCCGTCCTCCATGTCCATGGAGAAGGCCGTGAGGCGGCCCGCGCCGTCTGTGTAGAGGAGAGATGACGAGCTCCGGCTCTCGCGGGCTTCCTGCCCGCCGGCCGATACGTACGAGGAATGCCATGCGGCGGTGGAGATGAAAGACATATTTTCCGCGGCGGGAGCGGCGGAAGCGGGCGCTGTCAGGAGCGCCGCGGCGAGAATGAGCGGCCATTTTTTCATTGTTTTGCCTCCTTTTCCGGCGGGAGCGCGCCGGATTTGCCCTCCCCTTCCCGGACGAGCTCGGCGAGCCATTCTTCCGTGGGGATGAGCTTCCCTTCCGCGTCCGCCGTGTAACGCTCCGTGGGGAGCGTGCCCGCCTTGGCGAGGGGGCTCGTGAAGCCCCGGCCGATGACGTCGGTCGTATTCATGATGAAGAGGAACGCGTGGGGATCGACCTTGCGGATGAGCCATTTCAGCCGCGAGATCTGGGTCAGATTGATGATGGCGAAAAGGATCTTCTTGTCTCCGCCGGTGTAGGCGCCCTGCCCGTAGAGAAGCGTCGCGCCGTGACGGATATTGCGGAGGATGGCGTCGGCCATTTCATAAGGTTTCTCAGAGACGATGAAGGCGGCTTTTCTCTGGGCGAAACCGATGACGATGCGCCCGGAGACGTTCGCGTTGATGTACATGGCCACGAGGGTGCTGATGGTGGTCTCGATGGAGAAAAAGAGACCCGACACCGCCACGATGAGGCAATTCAGCGCGAAGACCACGTAGCCGATCTCCAGATTGTAGTATTTCTTCACGATCGCCCCGATCACGTCGAGGCCGCCGCTGTTGGAATTGTAGCGGTAGAGGATGCCGCAGCCCGCGCCGAGGAGCACGCCGCCGGAAATGGAAGCGATGAGCGGGTCTTTCACGCCCTCCCACGAAGAGAGGAAGGACGTCATGTCGATGATGACGGAGAGCGCCGCCGTGGCGACGATGGTGATGACCGTGTAGAAGCGCCCCATGTATCGGAGCGACAGGAGCAGGATCGGGATATTCATGAGGATATTCATGATGCCGATGGGGAGCCCCGTCAGGTAGTAGATGATCATCGCGAGGCCCGTGAACCCGCCGGCGATGAAGTGGTGCGGCACGAAGAAGAGATTGATGCCCAGGGCATAGAAGAAACAGCCCACGATGGTGACGACAGTGGTGAAAAAATACGAATTGAGGCGGAAGTCATTCCGTTTCATGTTCTGCATTCCTTTCTGAACGGGGACGCGATACAATAAGGGAAAAGTCCGGAAATATTTCCGGAACTTTGTCATTACCTGTATTATAGCACGAAGGAGCGCGGCGAATGAACTGCATCACAGAGGAGGCGCGGGCAAAGATCAATCTCACCCTGCCCGTCCTGGGAAAGCGGCCCGACGGGTATCACGAGCTGGATACGATCATGATGAGCGTGACGCTCGCCGATACGGTGGAGCTCGTCCCGGCGGCGGGAATTTCTCTCGCCGTGGAGGGGAGCGCGCCGCGGGGGCCGGAGAATCTCATGTGGCGCGCGGCGGCGCTCTTTTTCCGGGAGACCGGCGGCGAAGGCGCGGCGATGCGCCTCGTGAAGCGCATTCCTTCGGAAGCGGGGCTCGGCGGAGGATCGGCGGATGCGGCGGCGGTGCTCCGCGGGCTGAACCGCATGACCGGCGCGGGGCTTTCGCCGGCGGAGCTGGCGTCTCTCGGCGCGGAGCTCGGCGCGGACGTTCCCTTCTGCGTCGTCGGCGGCTGCGCCCGGTGCGGCGGCATCGGGGAGAAGCTGAAGCGCCTCCCCCCGTGGCCGGGGATGCCTCTCCTCATCGTGCGGCCGGACATCTCCGTCAGTACGGGAAAGGCCTACGCGGAGCTGGACCGGCGGAGCGGCGCGGGGAAAAATACGTCCGACGCGGCGGAGGCGGCCATCCGCGCGGGAGACTTCCCGGCTCTCGCGGCGGCGCTGTCCAATGATTTTGAAGACGCTCTCTTTCCGCTGGAACCGCGCCTCCGGGAAGCGGCGGAAGCCGTCCGCGCTCTTGGCCGGCCGGCGCTCATGAGCGGCAGCGGCTCGGCGTTCTTCCTTTTCATCCCGCCGGCGGCGCGGGGAAAGGCAGCGGCGGCATTCCGCGCGGCCCATCCGGGGTGGTTCGCGGCGGAAGCGGAAACGGCGGGCGGTTATTTTTAAAAGGCAAAAGAAAAACACTGCGTGATGGATGTACGCAGTGTTTTTTTATGGAATGGCTCAGGCGTCCTGCGGCGCTGTTTCTTCCAGCTCTTCTCTGCCCGGTTTCCGTCCCGTGATGACGTAGAGGACGAGGCCGAGGACGAGGCCCGCGAAGAAGACCGGCAGCCATGCGAGACCGTAGGAGGCGAGCGGCAGGGAGGCCATGAGGGCGTCCGCCGAGGCGGGGGTGAGGCCCAGCACATGGAGCCCGTCATAGAGGGCGGGGAAGAAGGTGAAGAAGGTCGCTGTGCGGTGCACGATGGGCGAGCTGCGGAACGCGCCGTTCAGGAAGGTGAGGATGATGAGGGCGATGGTGAGCGGGTACAGGAAGACCAGCACGGGGATCGCCGCGGAGATGATGGTGGTGAGGCCGAAATTCGCGATGCCGCAGGAGAGGACGGCGAAGATCGTGGCAAAGCGGTGCGCGGAGACGCCGGGCACCAGATTATGGAAGAGCGCCGATACCGCCGCGATGAGGCCGATGCTCGTGGTGAGGCATGCCAGCAGGACGATGATCGCCAGGAGGAAGGGGCCCACCGAGCCGAAATACCAGTGCATGGAGCCGACGATGATGGGCACGCCGTTCTCCTGCATGCCCAGGGGCACCACGGAGGACGCGCCGATAAATCCGAGGAAGACATAGATGATGGACATGAAACCCATGGCGACGATGCCGCTGCGGAGAGTGTCCCAGGCGATGTCCCGCTGCCGGGTGAGTCCCGTCATGCGGAGGGCGTTCACCACGAGGATGCCGAAGAGCAGGCCCGCCAGGCCGTCCATGGTGTTGTAGCCTTCCATGATGCCGGAAGAGAAGGCCGTGAATCCGTCACCGTACTTTTTCATATCCGACGGAGCCTGCCATTCGCCGAGGGGCGCGAAGAGATACGCCGCGAAGAGCGCGAAGAGCAGCACCAGCATGATCGGAGTGAGCACCTTGCCCACCCGGTCGACCAGCTTCGACGGCGTCACGGCGAGCCACCACGAAAGGGCGAAAAAGAGAATGGAGAATACGAAAAGCCCCGTCTGGCTGCTCACGCCGAGGAGCGGCGTGACAGACATTTCATACGACGTGGAGCACGTACGGGGAATGGCGAAGAACGGTCCGATGGTGAGGGAGATCGCCGCCACCATGAAAATGCCGTACCACGGCGCGACCCGCCCGGCGATGTCCTGAAGATTCTTCCCGGAGAAGCACACCGTGACCACGCCGAGAAGCGGCAGTCCGCAGCCGGTGATCAGGAAGCCGATGATGGCGGGAATGGTGTTCGTTCCCGCGTGCTGGCCGAGAAAGGGCGGGAAGATGATATTTCCCGCGCCGAAAAAGAGCGCGAAGAGCATGAGCCCTATGGCGATGAATGCGTTTTTGCTTTTCATAAAATTCCCCCGATTTTGTCATTTCCGCGTCGAAAGCGCAGATAAAACTATTATGAAGGCCCGCCAGCCGTATGTCAACGACAGGCAAAAGAAAAAGCCCGCGTGAAGCGGGCCGCGCCGGGAAGACGGTCATTCTTTTCCGGCGTATTCTTCCGAAGGCTTTCTGCCGGACGCCAGGTAGAGGAGCCAGCCCAGCAGGAAGCCTGCCGCGAAGATGGGGAACCATGCCAGGCCGTACTGCGCGAGAGGCAGGGCGTTCATGACGGAGACGACAGATTCCGGCACG
>ULRH01033528.1_pt1 | contig 17223 bp, 19 predicted proteins | sample 1955271 | NCBI WGS metagenome assembly ULRH01 (sample SAMEA4835677, study PRJEB28245) | human gut metagenome | biome: gut microbiome; material: fecal sample | place: Denmark | collected 2008 | reverse complement strand
CTGTACCCGGATCGCCATTATGGATAAGGGAAGAAATCTGGCACTTGGCACAAAGGATGAGCTCAAGGCAATGATCGATCTGGGAGAGACGATCCAGATGGAGGTGATGGAGCTGTCGGAGGAGGTTTCCGATGCGATCCGGACCCTTCCCCATGTGATCGGTGTCAGCTATGATAAGGGACTTCTCAAGGTTCGTTTCTCGAAAGGAAAGCACAACTTACTCCGTCTTCTGGATCTGTTGAAGGAAAAGGAGATAGTGTTTGGAAATATTCATTCGGAGCTTCCGACGCTGAATGATGTCTTTTTGGAGATTACCGGCAAGGAACTCAGGGACTAATGTCAAAAACTGTTGATGCAAAAAGGAGATTTTTATGATACATATCAAATATCGAATGAAAACTATGCTGCGGCAGAAATCGATGATCTTCTGGTCGTTAGCATTTCCGTTGATCCTTGGGATGCTGTTTTATTTTATGTTTGGCGGGATCGAAGATCTGGAGCAGTTTCAGAAAGTGCCGGTGGGGGTAGTGAAAGGGGATGCGCTGCCGGAGGAGTTTGTCACCATGCTGAAAGAGGTAAAAACGGAGGATGAGATTCCGTTATTTCAGGTAAAGACATATGATGATCTGACCGGGGCAGAAAAAGCACTGCAGTCTGAGAAGATATATGGAATCATTCAGGCAAAGGATGATCTGTCATTGACAGTGAAGTCATCGGATCATTACAGCAGTCTGATCAAAACATTTCTGGATCAGTATCGTGAAAATACAGCATTGATCACAGATATGGCAAAGAAGCATCCGAATTATGTGTCGTCTTTTGTGATGGATATGGCGGCGGGAACACAGGCAAAGATTACGGAAATCCCGTTAAAGGGGACCGATAAGGATCCCTATGCCCAGTATTTTTATGCGCTGATCGCGATGACCTGTCTGATCGGGACCATGGTGGGCATGCACAACGGAAATGACATTCAGGCAGACCTCACGGCGGTGGGGGCAAGGAGAAATGTTGCACCGACACCGAAGCTGCGTCAGGTACTGTACGATTTTGTGGCCACATATATTTTATACTGCATTATCGTAGCGATCGTGATCGGCGTCTGTGTATTTGTCTATGACCAGGATTTCGGACAGAATGCGGGATTTGTCCTTCTGGGAGGATGGATCGGCAGCTTTACGGCACTGGCGATCGGAGAGGTGATCGCTGTCTTTATCAAAGGAACGGTTCAGAAAAAGGAAGGAATTTGTGCGGCGGTATTTATGATCAGCTCCTTTCTGGCAGGTCTTCAGTGGTGGGACATTACATTTATCATTGAAGAAAAATGTCCGGTGGTCAACCGGATCAACCCGGGAACCCTGATCGTTAATGGTTTCAAGAGTCTGTCCGTATATGGGGACAGTCATCGTTATATGATCAATATGGTGACGCTGGCACTGATCGGGATCATTTGTGTGATCATCAGTGTATGGAAGCTGAGGAGGGTGAGATATGAGAGTATTTAAGGCTTTTTTTCTGATATTAAATAAATACAAAGGGACTGTCTTTATCTTCTTTGCGGTTTTTTGTGCGGTATCCCTGATCATGGCGAAGGTGAATGGAGGGGGAGGAGAGTCCTCCTTTCAACAGGACAGTCTTGACATTGCTATTGTGGACGAAGATGATGGTGCGATGGCAGATCAGATAAGGGAGTATTTTGGGACACACGATCAGGTGACCAAAATGAAAATGGATCAGGATAAAATTACAGATGCATTGTATTGGAGAAGACTTGATTATGTGCTGGTGATCCCGGAGGGAGCAGGAAAGACGCTTGCCCAGGGAGAGATCCCGGAGTTTTCCTGCATGAAAGTGCCTGGATATTTCGATTCGGCTTACTTTGAGGCGGAACTGCAGATGTATCTGCAGAAAATGGCAGCTCTGATAAAAAACGGAGTTGATACAGATGCGGCACAGCAGCAGTTGATGAGGCTGCAGCAGAAGGAAACGAAGGTGTGTATGGCATCCTTTGTCAATAAAAATCAGGGAGATATGAGTACCCGTTTCTTTTTGTATGTGCCATATCTGTTTATTGCGGTAGGCATATCGGGAATTGGTCTGGTGCTTCTTCGGATCAATGGGAAGGAGGTCCGGGAGAGAACGGAGTGTGGTGCCATGCCAATGAAAAAGCGGGTGATGGGACTGACGGCAGCAATACTGGTATATGGTCTTTGCCTGTATCTGTTTGTGCTGGTAGCGGCAGTGGTAATATCAGGAGGAAACATACTGACAGACGCAAGACTTCCATGGTTTGCGGTCAATATTTTTGCGATGCTTTTGTTTGGTATCAGCCTTGGCTTTTTTACCGGCATGACCGTAAAAAACAGCGATGCAGTAAATGGCGTGGTAAACGTAACCAGTCTGGTATTTTGTTTTCTGGGTGGAGTCTTTGTCCCGAGACAATTTTTTGGAGATGGTGTCATGAGGATGGCAAAGCTCTTTCCGACATACTGGTATGTTGTGAATAACGAGATGATCGGAGCCATGAAAAATGTAACACAGAGTTTCGTACGGAATGTATTGATTCAATCGGTGGTATCTGTGGGTTATGCACTTGTCCTGTTTGCGGTAACACTGGTGATCGTATCTGCAAGGCGCAGCTCGCGTCAGTAATCTTCTGAAAATATAAACAGATCGGTGGTACAGTGCCGGAAATAGATGAATTTAAAACAGGAACTTCTGCTTTTTTTGCAGGAGTTCTTGTTTTTATGGGTATAATTATTGTAAAATATAAGCAATGTTAGAAATGAAGATTGATATTTTGTCAAATATATTAGAAAGGGGTATATCCTATGGCATATGATGATTATTTGAAAGCGCAGAAGCTGGCGTTGAAGGCTTATAAAAGCAAGACATTACAGGGAAGTTATCCATATCTTCCTGTATTAGATGAGATATTATCCCATGTGCATATTGAACGGGAAGAAAATCTGGGAACAATCAATATTCCTGCCAAGCAGGTGATCGGTACTTCTTCTGCAGGAAGAACACAGGCATTTGCTTACAATTTCATGCCTCTTCTGAATTATGGAAGTGAATTTTCGGTGAAATGGTCACTGCTGTATGATGCACAGATTCAGGAAGGAATTCATACGCCGATCAAGGTATATGAGTTTTTAAATAAATATTATGTCATCGAGGGCAATAAGCGTACCAGCGTATTAAAATACGTGGGATCCCCTACGATTCCGGCAGAAGTGATCCGTAAGGTTCCCCGTCTGACGGAGGACAAAAATATACAGATATATTACGAATTTATGGACTTTTACAAAAATACAAAGATCAATTATGTGGTATTCAGTGAGAAGGGAAGTTATCAGAAGCTGTGCCAATATGTTGGAAAAGGTGCGGATGAACAGTGGACGGAGGATGACCGCATGAACTTCTCTTCCTTTCATGTGGCGTTCTACGGAGCTTATAAAGATATGGGGGGCAACGAGATCAAAGGAATCACAGATGATGATGCTCTTTTATTCTATCTGTCCCTTTATCCGTACAGTGAGTCTGGAGACAAGCTGACAAGTGAGATCAAAAAGGATCTGTCCAAAATCTGGACGGAAATTAAAACGCTTGGTGAGGAGGAGCCGGTAGAGCTGCTGACGGTTCCAAATACAGAGACTTCTATGATCAAAAAAATACAGTCGCCGAAAGTACACAAGGTAGCCTTTGTATATGATGTCAAGCCGTCAGAATCGGACTGGATCTATGGCCAGGAAATGGGAAGAAAGCATATTATTGACGCTTTTCACGGGGATATCGATGCGAAAGCATTTATTGCAACGCCTTATGAGGATGACGAAGAGATACTGCGGAAGCTCTGTGAGGAGGGGTATGACATTATCTTTGCGATCGCGCCAATGTTTGTGCGGGCCTGTATTAAGGTTGCTCCATTATACCCGAATACAAAGATACTGAACTGTTCGCTGAATTCCCCGCACGCATCCATCCGGACATACGGAATCCGTATATATGAAGGGAAGCTTCTGCTGGGAATGCTGGCGGCCAGTCTCAGTGAGAAGGACGACATAGGTTATCTGGCGGATTATCCAATCTATGGCGTGATACCGGGAATCAATGCTTTTGCTTTGGGGGCAAGGATCATTAATCCGAGGGCAAGGGTCCATCTGCAGTGGTCTACTATGGAGAATTGTCGTTCCGATGAGTATTTTTTACAGCACGGGATCTCGATGATCTCTTCCCAGAATATGATTTCTCCAACCAAGGAGGATCGCGCACTGGGACTGTACCATTTATCGGACAAGGGCACAAAAAACATTGCGACCACCGTATATCAATGGGGTGCTTTCTATGAGGAGCTGATCAACAGTATTATGCGGGGGTCCTGGAAAACCGACACAACCAAAGAACCCAAGGCATTAAATTATTGGTGGGGATTATCGGCAAATGTACTGGATGTGATTCTGGGCAGCAGTGTTCCGGACAATACAAAGAGGCTGATCAATTTCCTGAAGGGCTCTATTGCCAATGGAAGCTTTCCGGTATTTTCCGGTATATTATATGATACGGAGCATAATCTGCGGTGTGGGGAAAACGAAACACTGGCACCGGAGGATGTTATGATGATGGATTGGCTGATCGAAGGCATAGTGGGAGAGATTCCTACCATTGAACAGCTCAGCGACCATGCAAAGGATCTGGTGCGTCTCAGGGGCCTGAAGCAGACGCTGAGTGATCAGGAGAGATCGCTGGTATAGCGGGACGGGGAGAGAATCATGAAGATATTATTATTGGCTGATGAAGAGTCAAAATATTTATGGGATTTTTTTGAAAAAGAAAAGCTGGATGGCATTGATCTGATCATATCCTGTGGAGATCTGAAGGCGGAGTATCTGTCGTTTTTGGCGACGTTTACTACGGTTCCGGTTCTTTATGTTCATGGAAACCATGATGTGCATTATGACCGGAAAGCACCGGATGGCTGTGTATGTATTGACGATGAGGTGTTTGTCTATAAGGGGCTCCGGATCGCCGGACTGGGAGGCTCTATGTGTTATTCCATGCGGAAGTATCAATACACAGAGCACCAGATGTATCAGCGGTGGTTACGGTTAAAATGGAAGGTCCGCATCCGTGGCGGTCTTGATATTCTGGTGGCTCATGCCCCGGCGAAGGATCTTGGGGATGGGGAGGATCTGCCCCATCATGGTTTTCGTTGTTTCCGGTGGATCATGAAGCATTATAAGCCGGAGTATTTTTTCCATGGTCATGTACATATGAATTATAACCGGAATCAGCCGAGAATAAGCAAGTATCTCGATACGACGATTATCAATGCATACGAGAGATATATTGTAGAAGTGCCGGACCCGGAGAAAAAACGGAAGTTCTGGGAACGGATGAATAAAAGACTTTATCCCAAGGACTATTATTGAGGCTGTCTTTGAAGGAAAAAGTTTTGATCCGGTAGGAAAAGCACAGACATCTTCCCTCGCGCATAGGATAAAGGGAAAGCGTGAAAGAGGTATGTCATTATGCAGTCTTTTCCACAGCCTCCCAGCGCCAAAGAGGAAAAAGAGTATTTGCGAAGATGCCGGGCAGGAGATAAGGAAGCGAGGAATGCCCTGATTGAAAGGAATCTGCGTCTGGTGGCGTATATTGCCAAAAAATATGCTGCTCTGGATAAAGATATGGAGGATCTGATCTCAATCGGTACGATCGGTCTGATCAAGGCCGTGGATTCCTTTGATGAATCCAAGAAGATCCGGCTTGCAAGTTATGCCAGCAGGTGTATTGAAAAAGCAATACAACACTTTGGCGACATTATTGAAACCGCATAAAATAAGGCTTGAGAAGGATTATCGACTATGGCGGCGCAATCGGGAAACGTATATACAGCAGAACATTGAGGAGATTGATCTGTCTAAAATGTCTGGAAGAATCAAATATTACCGGGTTCTTCGTGGGTTCACTCGGAGAGAGATGGGAGCAAAGCTTGGATACGTGTTGCCGGATTCTTATACAAGAAGTTTTGAAAATCCCCAAAAAGAGCCGGGTGATCTGGAAAAGGTGACGAAGATTTGCAAAATTCTTCAAGTGTCAAAAGAGGAGATCTTTGACGATTACTTGAATTTTATTGATTCTGACTATCAGACGGAGTTGATTTTGTTTCAGGAGAGACTTGGAAAAAGCAATTCCGAAATGGACAAACTATTTGGAAAGACAAAAGGACAATATAAAAACTGGATAACAGGAAAGAAGGTTCCGAACAGGAAATCTGTGGAACATATTTTTGCTGTAATGAAAAAAAGTCAATAAGAGAGCTCCTTCGGCTTATAGTCGGAGGAGATTTTCTTTAGGATGAATGAAATAAGCAGGTTTATGGTTTATGATTTGGCTTGTAACTTGGTAACAATATCGTTATAATGAAACAAAGTGTATAGGAGTTGTATGGTACTAAAATGAAAGCAGGTGAGTGTATGAAAAAGGCGGTGAGTATAGGAATACAGGGATTTTCTGGTTTGAGAGAGCAGGATTGTTTTTTTGTAGATAAGACCAATTTTATAAAAGAATGGTGGGAAAACCGGGATGTTGTAACATTGATCACACGTCCGCGGCGTTTTGGTAAGACATTAAATATGAGTATGCTGGAGTGTTTCTTTTCCAACAAATATGCGAACCGGGCTGATTTGTTTGAGGGACTTTCTATCTGGCAGGAAGAGACGTATCGGAAACTGCAGGGAACATATCCGGTGATTTTTTTGAGCTTTGCGGCAGTGAAAGCGGGAAATCTGGAGGATGCCAAAGCCCAGATCAAACAGGAGATTGCAAGGCTGTACCGGGAAAACAGGAATCTCATGAAAGAAGATATTTTTGGTGAGGGTGAGCGTGAATTATATTACCGGACAACAGTAAAGATGGATGATGTTACGGCACAGGATTCTTTGAGGAATCTGTCTGAATGGATGGAACGTTATTATGGAAAGAAAGCCATCATCCTTTTGGATGAATATGATACCCCAATGCAGGAGGCATATATGCAGGGATACTGGGATGAATTTACGTCTTTTGTGAGAAGTCTGTTTAATGCGTCTTTTAAGACGAATCCTTATTTGGAACGGGCGATTATGACGGGAATCACTAGAGTCTCCAAGGAGAGTATTTTTTCAGATCTAAATAATCTGCAGGTGGTTACGACGACATCTGATCTGTATGCAGATTGCTTTGGTTTTACTGAAACGGAAGTATTTCAGGCGTTGGACGAGTTCGGAATGGGAGACAAAAAGGACGAAATAAAAAAGTGGTATGATGGTTTTACTTTTGGAGAGCATAGAGACATTTATAATCCATGGTCTATTACGAATTATCTGGACAAAAGAAAAATATATCCATATTGGGCTTCCACAAGCTCTAATGGGCTTGTGAGTCGGTTGATCCGGACGGCATCTGCCGACGTGAAGGAGAAGATGGAGGATCTGCTGAGGGGACAGACGATCACTGTAAATTTTGACGAGCAGATTGTATATAACCAGTTGGATGACAATGAGGAGGCAATCTGGAGTCTTCTGCTTGCCAGTGGTTATCTGAAAGTGCAGAATATAGACTACCGCGGGATTACTTTGGAACCATGGTACACGCTGGATATTACAAATATTGAGACATTGAGCATGTTCATGACAATGTTCCGGGGATGGTTTAAAAATAAAGATGCAAATTATAATGATTTTGTGAAAGCATTGTTAAAGGGCAGCCTCAAGGAAATGAATATCTATATGAATGATGTTGCACTTGCAACCTTCAGCAGTTTTGATACCGGAAAGAAACCTTCTGAGAAAAGTCAGCCGGAGCGGTTCTATCATGGATTTGTTCTGGGACTTCTGGTGGAATTACGGGACAGGTATCAGATCCGTTCCAACCGGGAAAGTGGATATGGACGATATGATGTGATGCTTACACCGGTGACAGAGGTGGATGATGCCATTGTAATTGAGTTTAAAGTGCATGAACCGGATGAGGAGGAAACTTTACAGGATACGGTTCGAGTGGCTTTAGACCAAATCACAGAGAAGGACTATGATGCCGAACTGCTGGCACAGGGAATATCGGTAGACAGGATCCGTCATTATGGCTTTGCTTTTGAAGGAAAAAAGGTTTTGATCGGACAGGACGAAAAGGTCTGATTGATATCTGATTTCTATTTGAGTAAAATATAGTTAAGAAAGAAATGAATACAGAGTATTGTCGGATGGAGGTGTTAGATATGTGTCGTATTGCAGTACAAATACCAGAAGAAGTATTATATGACATAAAAATGACTGAAGAACAGGCGAATGATTTTGCTAAAAGATCAATTGCAATGATGCTCTATACTCAAAATCACATTTCAATCGGATATAGTGCGCAGATTGCGGGGATGACAGAAGAGGAATTTATAAAATATTTGAGCAGTAATGGTGTATCAATATTTAATTTTGATGATGAAGAAGAATTTCTGGAGGAAATGAATAATGCTTAGAGTGATTGTGAACTCAACACCATTAATTGCTTTATGTAATGCTGGATTATTAAATGTTTTAAAAGCAGTTTATGGACAAATTACGATTCCCCAAGCTGTGTTTGATGAGGTAACAGCAAAACCGGATTCGGCTTGTTTGCAGATAAAAGATAATCTGGATTGGATTCATGTGGAAAAGATAATGGATGTGGCTGATCGAAAGATGTACAAGGCAAAGCTTCATGCCGGCGAAGTAGATGTAATGATTCTTGCACAGAATGATCCTAAAGCGGATCTGGTCATTATTGATGATAATGCGGCGAAAAAAACCGCAAAATATTTAGGATTGAAAGTTACAGGAACAATAGGTGTTTTGTTGAAGGCAAAAAGAATGGGAGTGATTATATCTGTTAAGGATGCTGTTGATCAAATTCGGAATAATGGCTTTTATATCAGTGAACGTGTAATTAAAATGGCAATAGAACAAGCCGGTGAATAAATATTTGAACTTATAAAATTATATAGGAGGAAAGTTTTATGTATGTAAAAATATATGATATACAATATGATAATGTAATAAAAAGCTTTTATTTAACAACAGGAGTTGATTATGAGTATGCATTGGACGAATTGGTTCCATTGATAAATAAATTAGATTTCCAACGTAATACATTGAGAGCCTCATTTTATAAACGATTAGAAAATGACATTCAAACAGGATGTATTATGCCAAATATCACGGTAGCAATAAAAGTTGAGGGGGAGTTTCCTAAAGAAGAGGAGATAACTGTAAAATATCTTGAGGATAATATGAAAAATGCTTTTATTCTGGATGGAATACAGAGGTTAAATACGCTTAGTAGAATAGATAGAGATAAATTAGACTTGAAAAGGGTACTGTACTGTAATATTTTGATAAGTGATTCTATGGATAGATTGCTTTATAGAATGATTACGTTAAATAATGGACAAAAGCCGATGTCAGCAAGACATCAAATTGAAATTTTAGCAGGTAATATTTTTGATTTTGATGCATTACCTATTCTAAGTGTTACAGAAAAAGAGAAAAAAAGCAAAAAAAAGATAGATGAGGATACAATGAACAAGGAGAGCCTTATTAAAGGGTATTTAGCATATGTTAGCAATTCTATAAATATTGATAATCAAAAAATTATTGAAGAGAAAATGAACGAGTTAATAGCGGATAAAATATTAAATTCCAATATAGCATCAAAGAATGGAGAATTTCAGGATGTAGTAGATTATATATCTAAGATGATGGAAAACGAATACTTAAATGGTTGGTTTAAAGTGGTAAATAATTTTATAGGATTTGCTGCTGCAATGAATATTTCTTATGTAGTTATTCAGAATCTGAATTCGATAGAATTACAAGAACACGTTCAATTATTTGAAGAAGTTTTTTCTGCTATTGATGTGTCCAAAATTAAACTTGGAATGGCACGAAGAAGGATGGTAAAATTTTATTTTGAAAATTATAATAAATTTTCAAAATATGGATTTTCTGATTTGTTGGATGTTGTTTCACAGGAGTTATAATATGGATTTTATACAGAGAGGAATATATACATATTCAAATGGATTAAGTATAACAAATAATAATTTGTTACCGACGGAAATGATAATATCAGATAGGATATCTAATGAAGCTTTGTTGATTAGAATGTTGTGTGGTACTTTAAACATAACCTATGATATAGCTGGACATAATGAACAATTTAGTCAGACTAATAACTATGCTGTACCTGGGGTTGAGGAGAATCAAAAATATAAAAAAAGTATAATTCAAGGATTTTTTTCATTTGATCATTTTCGTGTAAATGAAAAAGAATGTATAGATAAATATTTGCGGTTAAACAGGCGAAATCATTTTGTACATTCGGAATTGCTTTCTGAGTTATCAAGTGCTGTAATATGGATGGAAAATTCACCGATAGAGGCTTTTGTTCACATATATAGAGCTTTAGAATTTATGAGTTATTCATTCCCATTGATTTATGCATCAAAATCAATGGACTATAGAGGATCCTACAGGGAATTGAAAAAATTTATGAGTGGAAACTCAGATGGAGAGTTGAGCTTTTTAAGAATATTTTTAAAAGAATTGTTTCAAGATAAGTTGATTTATGATTTTGTGTTTGAAATTTATTTTATGGATGACAATGAAACATTAATTCAGGAGGAGTTAGAAAGAGTTATAAAGCATAATTATTATACATTTGAAGGCAATACGATGAAAATTAAATTTATGAACGTTGTTGATTTGATTATAGATTTAAGAAATAGATTCTTTCATATGTTGCTTGGGATAGGTAGTGATAATTTTTATGATATACGATATGATAAAAGATCAATTTTTTATGCGATGAATCCTGTTTTTGTAAACTGGTTGACATTAGTGTATAGAGAAATTGTAATTTATTCTTTGGAAATTGTGTAATATATTAAGACGTTATGGGTAAGTTCATCGTTATAAATTAATGTAGTATAATGTATGCTGATTATTTCGCAATGTGTGTGCTGAATAAAAGTATTCACATCATTTTCTATATATGAAAGTATGGTGTTAGTAAACAATTTTATCATGATACATCCTCCTTTGTGTATATTAATATATGCGATAAAGTGTTGGACTATTCATTGTCATCTATGTGTTTTGTCAGTTTCCATTTCCTGAAGCATATATTATAACAGTGGCAGGGGAAGAGTAGCATCGGCTTGCGCCCGTAACATAGAAAACGACCGAGGGAGGAACATACAAAGCCCCCTATTATGTCAATATATGGATAAACAATCATATATTATAACAATGAAATCAGTGGACAGATCATAGTGGTCTGTCTTTTTTTATGCTCAAAGGAGCGGAAAGGAGACATATTATGTCAGCAGAAGTGGAAACGATGATGTTCGTAGGAAGAGAACGACCTTGGCATGGTCTGGGAACAATGGTGGAGGAGGCACCGGATTCCAGAGAAGCGTTGATCGCTGCAGGGCTGGATTGGGATGTGGTACAGAGACCGGTCTTTACACAGGATGGTGTCAAAGTGCCGGGATACTTTGCAAATGTCCGTCAGCAGGATGGCAGTATCTTGGGGGTGGTCACCAGCCGGTATAAGGTAGTACAGAACCGGGATGCCTTTGGCTTTACAGATGCCCTGCTGGGAGACGGTGTTCGTTATGAAACAGCGGGGAGTTTAATGGGAGGACGAAAGACATGGATTCTGGCAAAGCTGCCTACCCGATATATCATTCAGGGAGAACAGATATTGCCGTACCTTGTGTTTAGTAATACACACGATGGATCCGGAGCGATCAAGATCGCAATGACACCGATCCGTGTGGTCTGCAATAACACGCTGAATCTTGCACTGGATACAGCAGATCGTAGCTGGAGCATTCATCATACCGGAGATATTGCAGCAAAGCTGGAGGATGCCAGAGAGACACTTTTTATGGCAGAAGACTACATGAACGAGCTTGGAAAGGGCTTTGAGGATCTGTCCCGAAAGCGTCTGACAGATGCCGCTGTGGACGAGTTTATCAAAGAATTACTTCCGATTGCAGATGATGCTTCCGAGACGACAGAGAAAAATATCCTGCGGCTGCGGAAGGATGTTGCAACCAGATATTTCGATGCGCCGGATCTGCAGGGATTGCGGAAGAACGGATACCGGTTTATCAATGCGGTTTCGGATTTTGCAACACATGCAGCACCGATTCGCCGGACCAGAAACTATCAGGAGAATCTTTTTAACAAAACAATGGAAGGGAATCCTCTGACTGATAAAGCGTACCGGCTGGTTATGGCGGCTTAGTAACTATCGGTTGTTTAGGGGGGTGTATCTCTATATCAAAAACGTATCACAAAAAGAAAATATCACGATTACACAGGACACTCTGATAAAAGGAGTGTCCATTTTTTATGGAATTATGGAAATGGAATGGAGGGTTATTATGGCAATGAGTTATAGGGAATTCCGGGAGGAGCTGTTGGATCAGTTGAGGAGCATTTTCGGAGAAAATTATGAGATTAGTACACAGACTGTGCAGAAGGTGAATCTGGGAAATGTGGAGACGTTCCGGATTTTTGATAAGACCGGAGAGAAACAGCAGTCGCCGGTTTTTTACGGCAGGAAGCTTTATGAAGCATACAGAAGGGGAACCAGTCTGGAGGTTCTGGCACAGGATATGAAGGAAAAGTATGAAATGACAGGCAATGAAATAACCGTGGATCTGATCGGGGATGTCAATGTGTTGGAAGAGATAAAGGAGAGGCTCATATTTACAGTGATCAACCGGGAAAAGAACCGGGAGCTTCTGAAGGAGATCCCACACCGGGATTTCCTTGATTTTGCCGTGATCTACAGGATCGTAGTGAAGGAGAGCTGGGATGGGGTTTCCAGCATGAGAGTCAGCAACGGACTTCTGGAAAGATGGGGCATTACGGAGGAAAAACTGTTTGAGATCGCCCGGAAAAATATGCGACGCAGAATGCCTGTGATGAAAACGTCCTTTGCGGATATGATGCAGTCACTTATGGGAAAAGATATGATCTCGCCGGGAGATATTTCAGAAGAATGCGAAGGAAGACAGATGCAGAGAATGTATGTGGTGACGAACCGGAAAAAGGTCAATGGTTTTGGCAGTGTCCTTTTTCCGGATGTATTGGAGGAAATGTGCCGGATCCTGCAGTGTGACAGGCTGTATATTCTTCCGAGTTCCATCCATGAAGCGATCGTTATGCCGCAGGATCTGGGAATGAGCCCGGAAGAGCTGCAGGGAATGGTGAAGAATGTAAATAAGGATTGTGTGACAGAGGAAGAGTACCTGTCGGACTCTGTTTATGGATATAGTCTGGAAACGAAAGAGATTTATATCGTATCTGCCAGCGGAAAGGAGGAGTGATCATTATGTGTAAGATATTGGCTAAAACAAAAGACATGACAAGAGAGGAATGGCTCACACTCCGCAAGCAGGGGATCGGGGGATCCGATGCCGGAGCAGTGTGCGGACTGAATCCATATGTGAGTCCGATGGATGTTTATATGGATAAGATGACAGAAGTGATCCCGGAGCAGAACCGGGACAATGAGGCGATGCGTCTTGGCAGGGATCTGGAGCAGTATGTGGCAGAAAGATTCTGTGAGGAAACTGGGCTGAAAGTAAGACGTAGCAATAACATGTATGTGCATCCGGAGTATCCGTTTATGCTGGCAGATGTGGATCGTCTGATCGTAGGAAAGGAAAACGGATTGATCGGACTGGAATGCAAAACAGCGTCCCCCTATTCCGCAGATAAATGGAAGGACGGGAAAGTGCCGGCACATTATCTGGCACAGTGTTATCACTATATGGCTGTCCTGAATGCCAAAGCCTGGTATATTGCCGTAGTCATTTACGGCAGAGAGTTTAAGTTTGTCCGGATTGAAAGGGATGAGGAAGTGATCCGGAATCTGATCCGGCTGGAACAGGACTTCTGGCAGGATCATGTAAAGGCAGGTGTTATGCCGGAGCCCGACGGATCAGTGGCAGCAAATGACTTTATCAACAGCTATTTCAAGGACAGCCGGGAAGATCTGTGTGTTCCTCTATTGGGATTTGATGAAAAGCTGCAGCGGAGACAGGAGATCGATCAGTTGATAGACAAGCTGAAAACAGAAAAGCTGCAGATCGAGCAGGAGGTCAAGATGTTTATGAAGGAAGCGGAAGTGGCGGAAAATGACCACTTCCTTGTCAGTTGGAAGAGGAGCATCAGTAACCGGCTGGATGCGAAGCGGCTGAAACAGGAGATGCCGGAGGTATATCAGCGGTTCTGTAATCAGATTGCCAGTCGGAGGTTTCTGGTAAGGACGGCGGCATAGAAATATAAGAGAGCAAGCAGCAGACCAAAATGATCTGCTACTGTTTCTTTTTCATGAGATTGGAGGAAAGTGTTTATGGATTTTAAGGAAGAACTGGCGGCAAAAGCAGAGGTTGCCGCAACAACAAAGAAAAGTGACGGAGTAAAACTGACCAAAAACATGTCCATTGTGGATATGATCAAAGCACTGGAACCGGAGATCAAGCGGGCACTGCCCTCAGTCCTGACCCCGGAGCGTTTTGTAAGAATGGCACTGACGGCAGTAAATAATACACCGGCATTGGCACAGTGTACGCCGATGTCATTTATTGCAGCCTTGATGAATGCTGCACAGCTTGGGCTGGAGCCAAACACTCCACTGGGACAAGCGTATCTGATCCCTTATAAAAATAAAAAGAAGGGAGTTGTCGAGTGTCAGTTCCAGATCGGCTATAAAGGGATGATCGATCTGGTGTACCGAAATGATAATGTGCAGACCATTCAGGCACATATCGTCCGTGAGAATGATCACTTTGAGTATGAGCTTGGTCTGGAAAGCAAACTTCGCCATATTCCGGCAATGGAAGGGAGAGGCGAGATGATGTATGTTTATGCGTTGTTTAAGCTGACCAATGGAGGCTATGGCTTTGAGGTCTTGAATAAGGAAGCCGTCATTGCTCATGCAGAACGGTATTCTCCTTCTTATGATGGATTTTCTCCATGGAAGACAGATTTCGAGTCCATGGCAAAGAAAACAGCGATCAAGAAGGTTTTGAAGTTCGCACCATTGAAAACAGAGTGTCTGCGGGCAATCGCCAGTGACGAAACCATCAAGTCAGAACTGGCAGAAGATATGACCGAGATCGAGGGCGAATATGTTGAGGAGGATGGCAGTGTTGCGTAGAAAAGAATGTGGAGAAAAGGAAAAAAGATTTCTGCGGAAAGTGAAGAGAGAGCATTCTTTATTTAAATATCAGATGCTCTCCGGCACCAACCGGGAGATTTATGATAGCTGTAATAAGATCTGCTTCTACGAGAATCTGATCGAATATTTTCTATATAAGGAAGATATCGACGAGGAGATTGTGGAAGCAGGACTGCAGGCAGAAGATCTGCTGGATGAATTGTATCATGTCTATCTGAAATATGAATGGCTGCAGATCACATCGTGGGAGAAGATTGAGGAGATCCTGACGGTTTATGTTGGGGAAAAGAAAGGAGGAATATTGGAGGTAAAGTAAAGAGAGACGTCCGGCAGATATCAGTGTCTGCCGGGCGTTGTGAAAAAGATCAATGAATAGTAGTGAGACTTAAAAAGCACAAATATTTGTATTCTATTGAAGGAGATGCAGAGAGGAGAAATTAGAATGATTCAGATAGATGACAAAACGGTTATTGTAGGTGTAGATCTGGGTTTTCAGTTTGTGAAAACAAGGAATTATGTGTTCGAAAATGGATGCAAGGCAATGAAGGTTGAGCCTTCTGTGGCGGACCGAACCATGAAGATATCCGGGAGGTATTATAAGGTGGGAGAAGGGCGTTCCGGTCTTTCCGAAGATATGACAGAGGGAGAAGAAGGTCGCCTGCTGATCTATGCCGGTATTGCTAAAGAAATGAGACGGCAGGGCTTGAAAAAGGCAGAGATTATCTTAGCGGTGGGACTGCCTTTTGCCAACTATGGAGCAGAAAAGAAGAAGCTGATCCGGTATCTGCAGGAGACTGGTGATGTTCGTTTCAGTTATGAGAGAGAAAAGTATCAGCTTCATATCAAACGGGTTATTGTTTTTCCGCAGTGTTATGCTGCCATAGCACCAAGACTTAAGAACATGCAGGGAGAATATCTGATCGTTGATATTGGCAGCAAGACGGTTGATCTGGTACTGGTGAAAGATGGTATTCCAAATGAGAGCAGATCCACAAGTATTGAAAGGGCGATCGTCAAATGGATTCGTCATATTCAGGCAGAGTTACAGAGTACCTATGGCAGACAGATACCGGAAACCGAGATTATGAAGGTAATGACAGAAGGAGTCAATAATCTGCCGGTAGACATCGTAAAGAGTATTCAGGGACTGCTAAGAGACTTTGTCAATGATCTGGAGGGAAATATCACAGAGCTTGGCTATGACATGGATTACACTAACATCATTTATGTGGGAGGCGGAGCATCCATTGCTCGAAAATACAATACCAAAAAGCGAAGTAATGTGGCGTATGACTGCGACATCAAAGCAAATGCAAAGGGATATGAGTTTTTGGCGGAACAGATGGTAAAGAGGTGGAGGAATGAATAAAGAAAACAACGCTGTGGAACATGATAAGGTATCCATAAGCCTCCGGCTGTTTCCTGATCAGGAAGAAGACCGGTATCTGTATCATAAAATACAGCAGGGTAGAGCAGATGGACATTTGTCCATGGCTTTTTATGTCAGAAAAGTGCTGTTAGACAGTTTTCGGTTTATGGATAAAAGACAGGAAGAGGACAGCTTTCTCCGGCACCTGACAGAACTGGTAGAAACAATGTCACATCAGATTGTGGATACCGTGCAGCAGGAAATGCAGATCCATGACAATAGATTGACAATGGCAATCGGAAGGATGAGTGTAGGGAGTGTTATGGAAGATGCAGAGCAAAGATCAGAATGTGATGAAATAACAAACAGGACTGCAGATCGAACGCTGCCGGAGGAAAGTGACAGCCTGCCGGAAGAAGTCGGAAATGTGTTGGACATGTTTGAGTGAAGTGATGCAGGTATGCCGCAGATGGCATACCTGTGATGTAAAAAGGTGGAGGGGCTTTTATTTTTTGAGAGAATGATGCAGGGGTGAAGAAAAAGGTTGAAAAATGAAGAAAAGTGTTATATTATAAATA